>Ga0181539_1001873_pt1 | contig 22347 bp, 25 predicted proteins | sample PEATcosm2014_Bin_46_FD_119767 | JGI IMG/M metagenome (GOLD analysis project Ga0181539, IMG submission 119767) | Peatland microbial communities from MTU Mesocosm Facility, Houghton, MI, USA - PEATcosm2014_Bin23_60_metaG | ecosystem: Environmental > Terrestrial > Soil > Wetlands > Peat | place... | reverse complement strand
GGCTACGCTTGCTAGCCGCAATTCCACATCAGCCCGATCGGGGTCCAGGTCCAGCACGGGCCGAAACTGCCGCCGTTGTAGCGTCCGTGCAGGAATCCGGGATTGCCGAAGTAGTAGAGGCCGCCGCCGTACCAGTAGCGCGGAGCGTATGATGGCGCGCGATCAGAATACGGTTGCGGACCATAGATGGGAACGCGGTTGTCGGGCGGCTGATGATAACCGGGCAGGAAGCCGTAGCCGTGCCAGTGATAAATGTGCCGTTTGCCATGGGCATCCGCCGCGAAGGCAGAGACCGGCAGCGATAGAGAAGCCGCAACCGCGATTGCGAGCGAGAGCTTGGGCACTTTCAAAATGGACTCTCCACGGTTGGCGACTTTATTAGCAAGTGGCCCGGATTGAGCAACGCGAAATCCGGGATTGTGCCGCAAGGCTTGCCCGGGATTTCGTTTCACTCAATCCTGGCTACACCTGCTTTTTTATTGCCGGAGCCCGAGCAAGACGTATCCGTATTTGACCTCGTGATATGGCGCGCCGACGGCTTCCACTTTGAGCACACCAAGAGTTTGAAACGTCTGAATGCCGCGGCCGGGCATAATGGTGGTTTGGGATTCCTTGGTGTCCGACGCCCGCCAATAGACTTTCGTCTGGGCCTCGGCGTCCCAGATCGTCAGAATGACGGCGTGCCGCTCATCGTCGTCGACGATGGACTTGGGCGGGTCGCCGACGTGGAGAGTGCCGGTTCCCAAGGATTGGAATTTATCGATCCGGCCGAAGTCGATCTCCTGAGCGGAGCCATGCCCGGCCGTGAGCATGGTGCCCGCCAATAACAGCGCCACACTCGCCACCAAGCGCAATCGAAGCTTCATTTTTCCCACCCACGCTTCTTAACCGTGCAGCAAAACAACAATAATTTCATGCACTGGTTCCCGAGACTGGCGAATAAGCGTAGCGCGGTAGCGCGGTAGGATGGGTAGAGCGAAGCGAAACCCATCATTCGACCGAGAAGCTGCACGATGGGTTTCGCAAGAGCTCTACCCATCCTACCGACTGTCTCCTGTTTCGTTACGATGCTCTTGACATACGTCCTCAATAGGGTTACATAACCAAAATCCCGCTCACGAAGGACGCCTTCGCGAGGGTACTCCTGAATGCGGAGCGGGGGCGGTGCCCGCGAGTGCAGCCATACACTGCGCGCGCGGGCGGCTTGGGCATCAGCCCGTCCGGCCCAATGCCGGACCGCGAGGTGCTCGCTGCACTGGTGCCGGAGAGGGTCCTCCCGTTTGCATCCGGTGGTTCCAGGAAGCGCGGCCCGGGCCGAGCTGAGGGGTGAAACCCTTGGTGAAACCGCGGTGGGGCGCCGAAAGGCGAGCGCGCCCGCTCCAAGGGGTCCAAGGAGTCCATTGGGCCCCGGTCCTCTCCGGTAAAACGGGGAACGACGGAGAACAGGCGCGCGCCGCACGACATGGTGCGGCTCCCGGTTGGCAGCGTCTCTCGGCGCTCCGCCTCCCTTCTTTCAAGGGAGGATTGGCTTGGCTCGAGACTGGCGTGGCAAAACTCGGACGCGCATGCGCCGCGAGATTGATGACGCTTATTCACCTCTCCCCGCACGCGCCGCACGCGGGGAGAAGGAGCGCGCAAGCGGCTCGCGCCTCAGGATGACGGAATAACGAAGGAGAAACCCATGCCCATCGGCAAACGAAGCTTTCCCGGCCGGCTGACGCTCGAAGAATGGCTGGTGCTGTCGTTCCGCGAGCGCGTCCCGTTAATCTGGCGCGCGCAAGCCGACCTGTTGGGATCGTTCCGGTTCTGCGCCAAAAAGCGCTGCCGCAGGCTGCGGGCCTGTTGCGGCGACGACCCTAAGGCATGCCGGCAAAGGCTTTGGCGCCTCGAGAAGGTGAGGCCCAAGACGCTGCGGGCGGAATGGGCGCGGCTCGACGGTCTCAAGGCGTTGTAATGCAAGGCGCGGACGCGTCGCGGGCGTTGCGCGGCGGGGCAATTTATGCGATCTCCGCGCCGATTTGCGCCGCTCGCCCTTCCATTGTAAGGCGAGGCGCCTTTTCCTTCCGGGCCGGTTTCCGTCCGGCCCTCCAAAGACCGGGGTCTTTCCATGAATACATTGTGGCTCATAGTCCTCTGCGGCGCCTTGGCGATCGCCTACGCCATCTGGGCCACGCGCTCGGTGATGGCGGCCGATGCCGGCAGCGCAAAGATGCAGGAGATCGCCGCGGCCATACGCGAGGGCGCGCAGGCCTATCTCAAGCGGCAATATACTACCATCGCCGTGGTCGGCATCGTGATCTTCTTCATCGTCGGCTATTTCCTCGGCTGGCTCGTTGCCGTCGGCTTTGCGGTCGGCGCCATCCTGTCCGGTGCGGCGGGTTTCATTGGCATGAACGTTTCGGTGCGCGCCAATGTGCGCACCGCGCAAGCCGCGATCAGTTCGCTTGCCGCCGGCCTCGAGATTGCGTTCCGCGCCGGTGCGATCACCGGCCTTCTGGTGGCGGGTCTCGCGCTGCTCGGCGTGACGCTCTATTTCGGCTTCCTGACCGGCACGCTGCACATGGCGGCGAACGATCGCGAAGTGATCGATTCGCTCGTGGCGCTGGGCTTCGGCGCTTCGCTGATCTCGATCTTCGCGCGGCTCGGCGGCGGCATCTTCACCAAGGGCGCGGACGTGGGCGGCGATCTTGTCGGCAAGGTCGAAGCCGGCATCCCGGAGGACGATCCACGCAATCCCGCCACCATCGCCGACAATGTGGGCGATAACGTCGGCGACTGCGCCGGCATGGCCGCCGACCTGTTCGAGACCTATGCGGTGACCACCGTGGCGACCATGGTTCTCGCCGCGATCTTCTACAGCGGCGCCGGTGTCGTCGTGTTGACCAAGATGATGACGTTCCCGCTCGCGATCGGCGGCGTCTGCATCATCGCTTCGATCGTCGGCACCTTCTTCGTCAAGCTCGGCGCCAGCCAGTCGATCATGGGCGCGCTCTACAAGGGCATGTTCGCCACCGCGGTGCTGTCGCTCATCGGCATCGCCTTCGTGACCTACGAGCTGATCGGTTTCGGGCAACTTCCGGGCGTGGCTTATTCGGGCCAGACGCTGTTCGTCTGCGGCATCGTCGGCCTCGTGGTGACCGGACTGCTCATCGTGATCACCGAGTACTACACCGGCACCAATTATCGCCCGGTGCGCTCGATCGCGCAGGCCTCGGTCACCGGCCATGGCACCAATGTGATCCAAGGGCTCGCGATCTCGCTCGAATCGACCGCGCTGCCCGCGCTCGTCATCATCGCCGGTATCCTGACCAGCTATAATCTCGCGGGATTGTTCGGCATCGCCATCGCGGTGACCACGATGCTGGCGCTCGCCGGTATCGTGGTCGCGCTCGATGCCTTCGGCCCGGTCACCGACAATGCCGGCGGCATTGCCGAAATGGCCGGATTGCCGAAGGAAGTGCGCAAATCGACCGACGCGCTCGACGCCGTCGGCAATACCACGAAGGCGGTGACCAAAGGCTACGCCATCGGCTCGGCCGGGCTCGGCGCCTTGGTGCTGTTCGCCGCCTACAACGAAGACCTGAAGTTCTTCGTCGCCGGCGCGGCCCAGCACCCTTACTTCCTGGGTGTTGCGCCCGATTTCTCGCTCAACAATCCCTATGTGGTCGCCGGCCTCCTGTTCGGCGGTCTGTTGCCCTACCTGTTCGGCGCGATGGGCATGACGGCGGTCGGCCGCGCGGCGTCCTCGATCGTCGAGGAGGTGCGGCGCCAGTTCCGCGAGCGGCCCGGCATCATGGAGGGCCGCGACAAGCCGGACTACGGCCGCGCCGTCGACATGCTGACCAAGGCCGCGATCAAGGAAATGATCGTGCCGTCGCTATTGCCGGTGCTGTCCCCGATCGTCGTCTATTTCGTTATCTACTTCGTCGCCGGCGGCGGCGCGGCGGGCAAATCGGCGGCGTTCTCGGCGCTGGGCGCGATGCTGCTCGGCGTGATCGTGACCGGCCTGTTCGTCGCCATCTCGATGACCTCGGGTGGCGGCGCCTGGGACAACGCCAAGAAGTACATCGAGGACGGCCATTATGGCGGCAAGGGATCGGACGCCCACAAGGCGGCCGTGACCGGCGACACCGTCGGCGATCCGTACAAGGACACCGCGGGGCCGGCCGTCAATCCGATGATCAAGATCACCAATATCGTGGCGCTGCTGTTGCTCGCGGTGCTGGCGCACTGAGGTTGGTTCGAGCGTGTCCTTTCCGGCAGCGGATCGGACGGTAACGGACGTGGCGGGGGCTTAGCTGCCCCTGCCTTGCAGATTGTGGATGATCGTCGTGATCACGTTGAGGTCGTTGCCGGTCGTCGGCGTGGTGCGGCTGACGAAGTCGAACACCTTGCCGTCCTTGATCCCGTATTCGGCAAGCCGCTGAACCCTTCGGCTCTTGTCGAAATAGACGGCGATCACCCGCTGATCGGTCACCTTGGTTTGCATGAACGCGATCGGGCGGTCGGCCTTCTGCGAGATATAGTAGAAGGCCTCGCCGCTGACCGTCGCCACCGTCGACGGGGTGCCGAGCACCAGCAGCACTTGTTCCTGCGAGGCGCCGAGCGGAATTTGCTCGAGTGCGCCGTCGGGCAGCACGTAGCCGCGCTGGAAGGTTTCGCCGGTGCAGGCGGCCAAGACGAGCGCAAGCGCCAGCACGGCGGTCGGCGCCGCTTTTGCCGGCCGGCGTTCACTGCGCGCAAAACTGCCCCACATCCTCGTCCCCAAGCTTGCGTCCAGGCGTCGCGTGCCGTACCCCCAAAGCCCGAAATTGGCAATCCGCCGCTGTGAGTTGGTCCGCGCGATTTGGATTAACCTTATGATTTTGAGGCTTTTTCGGCCCGGTTCCCAGGAGCGCAGCATCCGCGACCTCTATGGCACGATCGTGGCGCAAGCGCGGTCATCGGCGTTCTATAGCAGTTATGGCGTGCCCGATACGGTCGAAGGACGTTTCGATCTGATCGTGCTGCATCTCGTCCTCCTCCTGGCGCGGCTCGACCGCGACGAAACCGGTGGGCGGGGCGTCGGGCAGCAGCTATTCGACGTGTTTTGCCGCGATCTCGAGGACAATCTTCGTGAGATGGGCGTCGGCGACCTTGCGGTGCCGAAGCGGATGCGGCGCTTCGGCGAGGCTTTTTACGGTCGACAGGCCGCCTATCGCTCGGCTTTTGCCGCAGCGGACGATAGGGAGCTTGAGAAGGCGCTGGCGCGCAATATCTTTGCCGGGACTGCCGCTGCGGCGGGGGCGGTCCGGCTTGCCCGCTATGCGCGCGCCGCGCTGCGACAATTCGAGACACAGGAGGAGGCCGCATTGCTGCGGGGCGAGGTTACGTTTCCAAGGCCTGAAGCCATCGCCAATGCTTGAGCAGGCAAATGAACGACCAGAAATCAGAAGTTTCCGCACGGCCCGCCTGGCATGTCCCGGTGGCGGCGGAAGATATTGCCGAGACCGGCCAGCACTTTGATCTCGTCGCCGACGAAAGTGTGCGGGCCGCCGTGGCGCGCGTCGCGGGTCTGCGCGAACTGCCGCGGTTCGAGGCAAACTTGGACGTGACCCGGCGCGGTGCCGGTCTGCACGTCGCCGGGCGGGTTTCGGCGACGGTCGGTCAGAACTGCGTGGTTACGCTCGAGCCGCTTACCAACGAAGTCGAGGAAGGCGTCGACCTCCTTTTCATGCCGCAGCAGGGCCGTCCGCGCCGGGACGGCGAAGACGAGGAGGCCGGAAAAGAACCCCGAGAGGTGCGATGGGACGATCCGGAGCCGCTGATCGACGGCGTCGTCGATCTCGGCGCTCTCGCCACCGAATTCCTGCTTATTGGGCTCGACCCCTATCCGCGTAAGCCCGGAGCGGTCTTCGAGCCGCCGCCGGACCGCAAGCCGGAAGAGGGGGCCTTTGCCGCACTCGCCAAACTCACCAAGCGCTGAAGGGGTGCACCCCCACTTGCACATAGCGGAACCGGGACAGTAAAAGGCCCTTCGACGCAGTTGTGTCCGGGCGTCGAAACGCTATTCTCGCCGCCCGTGCCGCTTCCCCAACTCCCGGACCTAGGACCGCAAGGTCAGCCAATGTCAGACAAGGTCCGCATTGCCCTCGATGCGATGGGGGGAGACCACGGCCCCACCGTTGTCGTTGCCGGCGCGGAGCTGGCGCTGGCGCGCCATCCCGAAACCGAATTCCTGTTTTTTGGCGATGGCGCCCTGATCGGCCCGCTGCTCGACGCCAGGCCGAAGCTCAAATCCGCCTCGCGCCTCGTTCACACCGATATCGCGGTACGGATGGGGGACAAACCGAGCCAAGCCCTGCGCTACGGCCGCTGGAAATCCTCGATGTGGCTGGCGCTCGATGCGGTCAAGAAGGGTGAAGCCGACATGGCGGTGTCCGGCGGCAACACCGGCGCGCTGATGGCGATGTCCAAGTTCAATCTCAAAACGCTGCCCGGCATCGAGCGCCCGGCCATCGCGGCGCTGTGGCCGACGCTGCGCGGCGAATCGATCGTGCTCGATGTCGGCGCGTCGATCGGCGCGGATGCCGAGCACCTGGTCGATCTCGCGGTGATGGGTGCCGCGACCGCGCGCATCCTGTTCGGCCTCGACCGGCCGACGGTGGGGCTCCTCAATATCGGGGTGGAGGAAGCCAAGGGGCTCGAACAGGTGCGCGAAGCCGGTCGCCGGCTTCGCGAGGAGAAGTGGCCCGATTTCGATTATCTCGGCTTCGTCGAGGGCGACGATATCGGACGAGGTAAGGTGGACGTTGTCGTCACCGAGGGCTTTGCCGGCAATATCGCGCTCAAGACGGCCGAAGGCACCGCCCGCCAGATGGGCGAATATCTCAAAGGCGCCATGACGCGCTCGCTCGGAGCGCGGATCGGATACCTGTTTGCGCGTTCGGCGTTCCGCCAGTTGCGCCAGCGCATGGATCCGCGCCGCGCCAATGGCGGGGTCTTTCTCGGCCTCAACGGCATCGTCATCAAAAGTCACGGCGGGACCGACGCGGAAGGTTTTGCGGCCGCGATCGAACTCGGCCATGGCGTGGTACGGGACGAACTTTTGGCAAAGATCAGGGCTGCGCTCGGACGTCCGGGCAAACTCCCGCCCCTGGCGATCGGCGGAGTAGCTTCGTGACGATTGTACGCTCGGTTATGCTCGGCTGCGGCAGCTATCTGCCGAGCCATGTCCTCACCAACGAAGAACTCGCCCGCAAGGTCGACACCTCGGACGAGTGGATCGTGCAACGCACCGGTATCCACGAGCGGCGCATTGCGGCGCCGGGCGAATTCACCTCGCATATGGCCGTGCATGCGGCGCAGGCCGCGCTGAGCCATGCCCATGTCGAGGCGCAGTCGATCGACCTCATCGTGCTCGCGACCTCGACCCCGGACAACACCTTCCCGGCCACCGCGGTCGCGGTCCAGGCCGCACTCGGCATCAACCACGGCGCCGCCTTCGATCTGCAGGCGGTGTGTTCCGGCTTCGTCTTCGCACTGGGGACCGCCGACGCGCTGCTCAAGTCGGGCTCCTTTTCGCGGGCGCTGGTGATAGGCTCGGAGACGTTTTCGCGCATCCTCGACTGGACCGATCGCGGCACCTGCGTGCTGTTCGGCGACGGCGCGGGCGCCGTCGTCCTCGATGCGCAGGAGCAACCGGGCACGCCCCAGGATCGCGGCATCCTCACTGTGCGGCTGCGTTCCGACGGGCGACACAAATCGAAGCTCTATGTCGATGGCGGTCCCTCCACGACCGGGACCGTCGGCCATTTGCGCATGGAGGGACGCGAAGTATTCCGCCATGCCGTGGCGATGATTACGGACGTCGTCGAAGACGCCTTCAGGATCACCGGCTATAGCGCAGCCGACGTCGACTGGTTCATCCCGCACCAAGCGAACAAGCGCATCATCGACGGCTCAGCCCATAAGCTTGGAATTCCTCCAGGCAAGATCGTCACGACGGTCGACCGCCACGGCAACACCTCGGCCGCCTCCATCCCGCTCGCCTTGGCCGATGCGGTCGCGGACCGGCGGATCAAGCGGGGGGATCTGCTCCTGTTCGAGGCCATGGGGGGTGGTTTCACCTGGGGTGCCGCCTTGGCGCGCTGGTGAAGGCTCGGCGCGCTGGCGAAGCCTTGGGAGTTTGCCGCCAAGACCGTTGACCGTTCGTCTAACGGCAAGCTAATATCCTTGATAATTCAGCACGATATCTCGATCGATGATCGATCGGTTCGCTGTGCTTGGGGCTGGCGATGGCGGGAAAGACGGTCACACGTGCCGATTTGTGTGAGGCGGTCTATCAAAAAGTTGGACTGTCGCGCACGGAATCCGCGACACTTGTTGAACTGGTGCTCAAGGAAATCACCGACTGTCTCGAACGCGGCGAGACGGTGAAGTTGTCGTCGTTCGGCTCGTTCGTGGTGCGCAAGAAGGGCCAGCGCATCGGCCGTAATCCCAAGACCGGCACGGAAGTTCCGATCTCGCCGCGCCGGGTCATGGTGTTCAAGCCGTCGGCGATCCTCAAGCAGCGGATCAATTCGGAGAGCGAAGGCGAACAGCCGGCATAGCTCCGCGCTTCGCCGTCGTTGAGCGAACCGCTCACAATCGCCACGCGAGGGGTCGAGCCCAGTGGAAAAGTCGCCGGACGCATTTCGAACCATCAGCGAAGTTGCCGACGAGATCGACGTTCCGCAGCACGTATTGCGATTCTGGGAGAGCCGGTTTCAACAAATCCGCCCGATGAAACGCGGCGGCGGTCGCCGCTATTATCGTCCCGACGATGTCGATTTGCTGCGCGGCGTCCGTCATTTGCTTTACGGCGAAGGCTATACCATTCGCGGCGTGCAACGCATCCTCGGCGAAGAGGGCGCCGCGTTCGTCCAAAATGTTTGGCGCGCCGGCGCAGAATCGGCGCCCGCGCAATTGGAGGAAGACAAAGGATCGGACCAAATCGCGAGCGCAACAACGGCGCCATTGTCCGAGCCGAATTTGTTTGCGCTGTCACCGTCCCGGCTCGAACCCGCCGCGCCCTATGCGGACGGCAGGCGCGAACCGACGCTCGATGTCCGCACCGAGCCCCGGCCATCGCCGGCGCCGCAAGCGCATCGGCCCGTCGCCATTGACGAGCGCCGCAAATTGCAATCCGCGCTCGATGAGCTGGCGGCGTGCCGCAGCATCATCGAGGCCGCGCTGCGGCGAGATTGAGGCCGTCTCACAGGCCTGACTTTATCGCCTCGCGCAGAAGCTCGCGGTACGGGTAGCCGCCATAGCGGGCGACCGGCGCATCGGTTTTGACGAGCCGATCGAGCGTCGCGATGAGGTCCTCGGCGTCCTGATACAAATAAACGTCGGTATCGCGCAGCCCGGCGAATTCCGGGATATTCGTACAGATGACGCGGCTGCCGGCGAGGCGGCCCTCGACCACGCAGCGCCCGAATCCTTCGCGCAACGAATGCACCCAGACGATTTCATGCCGTTGATATTCGGCGGCAACCTCGCCATCGGAAAGCTGGCCGCATAGGCGCAATTGGCCTGAGCTCAGAAAACCAGCGAGCGACGCCAGCCTTGGCGCATCCGCCGCTTTGTGCAGACCGAGAACCGAAACGCGGTAGCCGCCCGCAAGCACCTTCGGCAGATAGTCCGCGACAAGCGTCGCTACGTCTTTGTTCGGGGTCGAGCCGGTGCAGAGCAGGAGCGACGATTTGGCCTGGCGCTGCGGCGGTGGCGCGCGAAGCAGCCGTTCAAAGGCGTAGAATGTGTTCGGCAGGATCGTCATCGGGCCGCGACCGAACAGTCTGCTTTCGATCAATCTTTTTCGCGACAGATCGGAGATCGTGAACACCGCGCGGTCGAGCCGTTTGATCGCGCCGTAGCAGGCAAGATAATAGGCCTTCGACGGCGACATGCGGCGGTCGAGTTGTTCGAGATCGTGCACGACGATGCGCCCGCGCCCGGTGAGAAGATCGAGGACGGCGATGGAATTATAGGGGTAGATCGTCAGGTCGGCGCGCAGCAGAAAGCCGATCGCCGGAAGCACGGTTTGTTCGACCACGACCGCAATCATGTAGAACAGGCTTCGCGGCAGCTTGCGACAAACGCGCGGTGCGCGGACGACGCTGACGCGAAATCCCTCTTCGCGCAACCCGTCGATCAGGTTGCGCACATAGAGCGGGATGCCACGATCGAGCACGCCGCCGATGAAATCGTTGATGAGGATATGCAAGCCCTGTCCCTGCGGTCGCGTATGATTAACGCATGGAGCCGCTGCTGCGCCGGCGTCCGACAAGTTTCAGCATCGTGCCGATCGTGATCGATCCAAGCGTCGCTCGCGTGATGTTGTCGATCTCGTCGAGGATGCCGCGCAAAGCGGCTTCCTCGTCTGTCGCAGGCGACGAACCGCCCGTGAGCGAAACACCGGAGTCGACGTCCTCGAATTGTTGGATCACGTCGAGCAAGGTGGTGCGGCGCACACTGCCGGCGAACTGATAGCCGCCGCCGACGCCGCGCACCGATCGCACCAATTTGGCGCGACCGAGCGCATTCATCACCTTCGCCAGATGGTGACTGGAGACATTGAACTTATCGCCGATCTCGGCGACGGAAAAATGCCGATCCGGCTCCGCGGCCAGCTCCAGGAGCGCGTAGATGGCGAGTTGACTGGCGATCTGCAATTTCATGACGACCACGCGCCGGTTCGGCGCTCCCGCCTCGTGTGGCGCTCGATGCCGGGGTTATTCGATGTCTTTTTCGAGCTGGATGTAGGGTCCCGCCATCATGCCTTCGCCGCGGAAGAACATGAGGTGGAGGCGGTTATCGTGAATGACCATGGTCCGCATCTTGCGGACCCCGCTTTTCTTGAACTCCGCCGAAATCGCCTCGAACAAGGCTTCGCCCACGCCTTGCAGGCGTATCTCGGGCTCGACCGACAAAGCGATGACCCAGCCGCAAGGGGCGGATCCGAATTCCCAGGCGCGGACTTCGCCGATGATGAAGCCGAGCACGGGCGGCGCGTCCTTGCGATCCTGCGGTTCGGCGACGAGGAAAAAGCCGTCCGGGCGCGTGCTTTGGCCGTACCGCTTGAAGATGTCGTCCCAATACCCCCGTTTGGCGAGGCCGGTGACCCGTTCATCGAGGGCGACGACGGCGGCGATGTCGGCGGCTCGCGCGCGCCGGATCAGAATCGGCAATTTGAGCGGATTATCGTCGGTGGGTGTCGCCGCAATCTGCATCGTCGCCCTTGCTTCCCTCAAAATGACCCGACGTGGCCGTCGGCTTCAGTGCATGCGAGATCGCGCTGTTCGGGCGCGCCCGAGCGGACTCGCGTCTAAACTTAGCATTCTAATACCAGAATATGGATTATAAAGTGCCGCACCCTTTGCGCCGCTGGAGCACGGGCCTTCGGGTCACGGAATCGAGGGCGCCTGCGGCGGGGTGGGACCCGGCACGACCGCGGTTGCTTCCAACTCGATCTTGCCGGGCGCGTCGAGCAGGTCGACGACGAAAATCATGGTCATGGCCGGGTAGTGCGAGCCCATCAGTTTTCGCCAGATGCGACCAAGCTCGCACCGGCCGGCGAGATAGGCCGCTTTGTCGGTGCAATAAGCGGTCATGCGGCAGATGTGCTCAGGCGTGCCGCCGGCTTCGGCAAGCACGGCGAGCACGTTCTCGAGAGCCTGTTCGAACTGGGGGACGAGTTCGTCGCTCTGAAAACGCTGCGACGCGTCCCATCCCACCTGGCCGGCCACGAAGACGATGCGGCCGGCCGGCGCCTCGATCCCGTTCGCGTATCCGATCGGCGGCGCCCAGCCCGCCGGAAGCAAAACCCGCGTCGACATCGCGTTCTCCTCCGCAACGTCTTAGACCCTGATCCAATTCAAAGGAATCGGATCAGGGTCTAGTTTCTTGGTTGGAGCATGATTTTTTCGAAAAACCGGTACCCACCCTCGGATCAAGTCCGAGGGCAGGCATTTTCCGGATCATGCTCCGGATGCCGCCGGCTCGCCGCGAACCAGTCAATCAGTTCCCGGCGAAAACCGGGCGCTGCTTGTTCACGAACGCCAGATAAGCGCGTTCGTAGTCCTTGGTCTGCATGCAGATGGCCTGCGCCTGCGCTTCGGCTTCGATGGACTCGTCGATGCCCATATTCCATTCCTGATGGATGCATTTTTTGGTCATCGCATTGGCGAAGGTCGGCCCGTCGGAGAGCGACTTTGCCACCGCTTTTGCGTCGGCAAGGACCGCTTCGGGCTCGCACAGCTTGTTGTAGAAGCCCCACCGTTCGGCCTCTGCTCCATCCATCGCGCGCCCGGTATAGAGAAGTTCGGAGGCGCGGCCGCTGCCGATAATGCGCGGCAGCATGTTGCAAGCACCCATGTCGGCGCCGGCGAGTCCGACACGGACGAACAGGAAGGCCACTTTGCTGCGCGCCGTGCCGTAGCGCAGATCGGAGGCCATCGCCAGGATCGCGCCAGCGCCGGCGCATATGCCGTCGATCGCAGACACGATCGGTTGCGGACACGCGCGCATGGCCTTGACCAGATCGCCGGTCATGCGCGTGAAGGCGAGCAAGCCCGCCATGTCGTCCTTGCGCTGCATTTCGACCAAGGGTCCGATGATTTCGTGCACGTCGCCGCCGGAGCAAAAATTGCCGCCGGCGCCGGCGATCACGATCGTCTTGATGCCATCCGCATAGACGAGGTCGCGGAACAGGTCGCGCAGCTCGGCATAGGATTCCAAGGTCAGCGGATTTTTCCGCTCGGGGCGATTCAAGGTCACCGTCGCGACCTTGCCGTCGACCTCCCACAGAAAATGCTTGGCCTTATACGAGGCAAAATTGATCCGGGTCGGCAGAAAACGCGCGCTTGTGTCGTTCATGATCGTGCTCCTTGTTCGATGTTGGCGGGGCAGGGGAATGGCGCTGCGCGCCAAGCGCCCCTCATCCCGCGAATGTCAGCCCACCGCTGATGCTCAGAACCTGTCCGGTGATGTAGTCGGATCGCCCGCTGGCGAAGAACAGCACCGCGTCGGCGATCTCCTGCGGCTTGGCGAACCGGCGGAACGGAATCGCCTTGACGAAAGCCTCCCGCAGCTTCTCCGACCGTGTGGCGAGCATCGGCGTGTCGGTCGGGCCCGGGCATACGCAATTGACGTTGATCGCGTAACGCGCCACTTCGCGCGCCAACGACTTGGTGAATGCGATGAGGCCGCCCTTGGCCCCCGCATAGACCGTCTCGCCGCCGCTGCCGACGCGCCCGGCATCGCTCGCGATATTGACGATCTTGCCCTTGCCGGCCGCGATCATGGGCGGCAACAGCGCCTGGGTGAGATGGATCGGACCGCCGAGATTGATGGCGATGACGCGATCCATGTAGTCGGGTGCATTGTCCATGAACGGCTGGATGTCGTTCCAGCCCGCCGCGTTCACGAGCACGTCGACTTTTTGAAATCGGGCGATCACATCGGCGGCGGAGCGCCGCACCGACTTCGGATCGGCCATGTCGAGGATGGCGACATCGACTTTAAAGCCGCCGTCGGCGGCCTCCTTCGCGACCTCCGCCGCCTTGGCCTCGTTGATATCGGCGCAAATGACGTGCGCCCCCGCCTGGGCAAACGCCAGAACCGTCGCTTTACCGATGCCGGAAGCGCCTCCCGTTATCAGTGCCGTCTTGCCGTCGAACTTCATGGAAACGCTCCTGTCTGGTGCTTCGACATTGTCATCGTTGGTTGCCTGCTAGAAATGCGGCGACGCGTTCCCGCGTTTCGGGATTGGTCGACAGCCGCCGGGTTTCTTCAATTTCGTCCAGATAGCCGCGGTCGCCCGGCTCCGCGGCAAGCGCGATGCATGTCTTGCTGGCGCGCAAGGCCGCGCCCGGCAATCCGGCGATATGGCGGGCGATGTCGGCGGCGCGCGTCGGCAGCTCCGCGCGAGGGGCGGCCCACTGCGCGATGCCGAGCCGGGCCGCCTCGGCGCCGTCGACGACCTCGGCGCCGAGAATAAGCCGCGATGCGATCGGCCGGCCGCACAAGCGGGTCAGGCGCTGCGTGCCGCCGGCGCCGGGGATCAGCCCGAGACGGGCCTCCGGCAAGCCGAGCTTGGCTTCGAGCGCGACGATACGCAGATCGCAGGCGAGTGCCAGTTCGAGCCCGCCGCCCATCGCCGCGCCGCCGATCTCGGCCAAGGTCACCTGCGGCAGGCGCTCGAGCTTCTGAAAAAGTGCCTGCAGTTTGGCGACGAAGGTGTAGGTGCGGTCCGGCCCGTCGGCGGCGTTGAAACGTTCGCGGACCTCGATCAGATCGGCGCCGGCGCAAAACACCTTTTGCTCCGAGCGCAGATGCAGGACCTTGCAGTCGGCTCGCGCCGCCACCTCGTCGAGCGTGCCGTCCAGCAAGGCCACGAATTCGTCGCTGAACGCATTGACCGGCGGCCGGCCGAGCGACAGCGTCGCAATCGCGTTGCTATGGGTCAACGTGATCATGTCTTGCTGCGCTCCGCGGTTGTCGCCGCGGCCTGCGACTTTATCAATTCGCGGGCGATCACCACTTTCTGAACTTCGGTCGCGCCTTCGTAGATGCGGAGCGCGCGGATCTCGCGGTAGAGCGATTCGACCTTGACGCCGGTCCGCACGCCGTTGCCGCCGAATATCTGCACGGCGCGGTCGATCACGTGCTGCGCGTTCTCGGTGGCGAACATTTTTGCGATCGAAGATTCGCGCGTAATCCGTGCCGCGCCTTGATCCTTCGCCCAGGCTGCGCGGTAGACCAGCAAGGCCGAGGCATCGACCTCGGCGGCGCTGTCGGCGAGCGATGCCTGCGTCATCTGCAGATTGGCGAGCGGGCCGCCGAAAAGCTTCCGCGTCGTGGCCCTCTCGATCGACTCGTGGAGCGCGCGTCGCGCCAGGCCGAGCGCCGCCGCGGCGACGGTCGAACGGAAAATGTCGAGTGTCGCCATCGCGACCTTGAAACCGTCGCCCGGCGATCCCAGCCGGTTGGACAGCGGCACGCGACAGCCTTCGAAGCGCAGCGTGGCGAGCGGGTGCGGGGCGATGACATCGATCCGGCCGGCAACCGACAGCCCGGGCGTGTCGGCATCGACGACGAAGGCCGACAGGCCCTTGGCGCCGGGCGCCTCGCCGCTGCGCGCGAATACGACGTAGTGATCGGCGATGCCGCCGTTGGAAATCCAGGTCTTGAGCCCGTCGAGCCGGACGTGTCCGGGACCGTCGGGCTTGGCGGTGGTGGCGAGCGCGCTGACGTCGGAGCCGGCTTCCGGTTCCGACAGCGCGAAAGCGGCGAGGTGACGGCCTTCGCGCACCGGCGGCAGATATTTGGTTTTCAGCTCGTGACTGCCGAACAGCGATATCGAGCCGGTGCCGAGCCCCTGCATGGCGAAAGCGAAGTCGGCGAGGCCGTCGTGCCAAGAAAGAATTTCTCGCGCCAGGCAAATCGTGCGGACATCGAGATTGTCGGACAGCCCGCCGAACGCCGCCGGGACAACGGCCTTCAACCATCCGGCATCGCCGAGTTCGCGGACCATGCTGCGGCAGGCGCGATCGACGTCGGAATGATCGAGATGCGCGGCATGCCGGGTTGCCCATTGCGCCAGCGCCGGAGCGAATTGCCGATGGCCGTCGCCGAAAAACGGCCAGTCGAGGTGCGTAAGATCGATCATAGCTGGTCCATCGCCGAGGGGTCCATCTGTTGAGCCGCAAGCTCGCGCAGCTTGAAGCGCTGGATTTTTCCGGTCGCGGTCTTCGGCAGCGTTTCGACAAATTCGATCCAGCGCGGATACTTCCACGGGCCGACCGCGCTCTTGACGTGCGCCTTGAGGCTATCGTAGAGCGCCCGGCCGCTGCCTTCGCTCGGATTGCCCTTCAGCACGACGAAAGCCTTCGGCTTGATCAGGCCGTTCGCATCCTCGACGGGAACGACGGCGGCTTCGAGCACGTCCGGGTGGCTGATCAGAGCCGCTTCGACTTCGAATGGCGAGACCCAGATGCCGCTGACCTTGAACATGTCGTCGGTGCGCCCGCAATAGCTGTACACGCCGTCGGGCCGCCTGGTGTATTTGTCGCCGGTGCGGGTCCACTCGCCTTCGAAGGTGCGGCGCGTGCGCTCGCGCTGATTCCAATATCCCGCCGCAGCCGAGGCGCCGCGCACCAAAAGTTCGCCGATTTCGCCGTCGGCAACGACGGCGCCCTCGCCATCGACAAGGCGCAGGTCGTAACCCTCGACGGGCAGGCCGGAGGTTCCGTATTCGACCGCGTCGGGCAGGTTGGTCAGGAACAGATGCCCCATCTCGCTCGATCCGACGCCGTTGACAATGTCGAGCCCGTATCGCTCACGCCAGCCGGTGCCGAGATGCGGCGGCAGCGGTTCGCCCGCGGAGAAACACAGCCGCAGCCGCTTCGAGCCGCGATCCGGCGTGCACGCCGGATCGGCGAGGATCGACGCGTAAAGCGTCGGCACCGCAAAGAACATGGTGGGCTGGTGTTGCCGAAGCACTTCGAACACGGTCTGCGGCGTCGGCCGGTCGGGATACAGCACCGACGTCGCGCCCAACCCCAGCGAGCAGATGGACGTGCCGATGCCGTAGGCGAAAAACAGCTTGGCGGCGGAAAAGATCACATCGTCTTCGCGTATCCCGATCCGGCTCTGGCCCGACGATCGCGCCACGAAGATCGGGCTCGAATGCACGTGCATCACGCCCTTCGGCATTCCAGTCGTGCCCGACGAATAGATCCAATAAGCAACCTCGTCGGCACAGGTGACGGCGGGCGCAGCGGGCTCGCGTTCGGCGGCAAGGAGCGTTTCGAACCGCGGCAAGGATTTGACGCCGTCGCCGACGGCAATGACCTGACGCAAGGTCGGCACATCCGCGGCGGCCTGCTGCACGACCGGCAGCAGCGGCGCGGAGGCGAACACCAACTTGGCGCGAGAATCGGCGAACAGATAATGATATTGGTCTTCGGTGAGCAGCGTATTGAGCAGGACCGGAACAATGCCGGCGCGGATCGCGCCCCAGAACAAGATCAGAAACTCGGCGGAATCATGCACGACGATCGCAATGCGGTTCTCGCGCTCGACGCCAAAGCGCGCCAAGGCCGGCCCGACGCGCGCCACGGCGTCGTACAGCTGCCCATAGCTGATGGAGCGCGATGCATCGATCAGCGCCGCCTTGTTGCCGCGGCCCTCGGCGACATGGCGATCGATAAAGTCGACAGCGGCATTGTATTCGCGGTCGATTCCCATGTTTTTGGCCGCTTCCCCCTTCTTTATCCGCGCCGGATCATCGAGGGGAACCGGACCTAATTCTTTGATCTAAATCAGAACCTTTGGTAAAATTGTTGGCCTGGACAACAATATCATGAGAGACTGCGAAAATGGAGGCAGTTAAACCGAGCGGCGAGGCGCCGACGCCGGTGAATTCTCAGGGCCAGGAGGTATCCTATGGCCTATTGCCGCAAATCATCGGTTATCACCTGCGTCGCACTCAGGTGGCGATATTCCAGCACTTTTCCCGGACGGTGGCGGCTGAGGAGCATATCACGCCAGGCTTGTTCGGCATGCTTCACGTCATCGCCGCCAATCCCGGTTTGGGGCAAAGCCGGCTGGCGGAGGCCATGGAGGTCGACCGTTCCACCATCGTCAAAGTGGTCGATCAATTGGAGGGACGCGGACTGATCGTCCGCGAACCGTCGCCCGTCGACAAGCGCAGCCATTGCTTGGCGCTGACCGAGCGGGGTCGGAAGGCGCTGCGGCGGCTCGAAGGCCTGGTGCTGCAGCATGAAGACGAGTTCACCAAGGTTTTGACCGCCGACGAGCGGCAGTTCCTCATCCGTTTGCTGATCCGGCTTTACAGCCAGCCGAAGACTGGCGCGCCGGGCTCGGGCACGGAGCCCTGAACTGAAGCGCGCAGGCAGTTCGCGGTCTGCGGATCAGTCCGTCGTCCACAAACTATCGACCAGCCGCCGCGCCATGGCGTGGATCGCCCGCCGGCGGTATTTCGGGCCGACAATGGTGGTGCGGAGCGCATTGACCTTTTTACGCAGCGAGGCTGCAAGCAGGGCGGCGGAATCGCCGTTCCAAGGCTTTCCGATCAGGTCGCCGGTGGCTATCGCAAGCGGCGCGGAATTGGTGCCCGTCAGCGCCACCTTGATGTCGCCGATGACCTCGCCGTCGCGGCGCAGCGCTACCGCCACTCCGGCCAAGGGAAAGTCGATGGCGTCGCGGACGCGGGCCTTGGCGTAACCGGCGCGTCCGGCCGGATGTGGCAGCACCACGGCCGCCAAAACCTCGGCAGCATCCAAGGTCAGATGTTTGGCCCCGTCTTCGCAAAACAGCTCGGCAATCTTTATGCGCCGCGCGCCGTTCGGCCCGGCGATCACCGCTTCGGCGTCAAGCACCATCAGCACCGGCGCCACGTCGCCATGATAGGTGGCGTAACAGCGGTCGCTTTTTACGACCACCTGACAGTTGTCGCCCCGGTATTTCAAGCAGAAGCCGTTACCCTCGCGCCACCAATCGCTCTGATTATAGAAAATGCAGCGGGTGTCCTGGCATAGATTGCCGCCGAGCGTCGCTGCCGCGCGGTGGGTAGGGCCCGCTACCGCGAGCGCCGCCTCGGCAAGCGCAGGGTAGCTGCTCAGGATTTCCGGATGACGCGCGAGTTTGGCGAGCGTCGTGCCCGCGCCCAGCCACAACGTATCGTCCTGGCGTCGGACGGCCGTCAATTCGGCGACGGCCGTCAGGTCGATCAGGTCGGTCGGCTCGCCGAGACCGCGGCGAAGATTGACCAGGAGATCCGTTCCGCCCGCGACATAGCGCGCGCCCGCCGCGGCCGCTTTGAGCCGTACCGCTTCGTCGAGCGTTGACGGCCGGTGAAGGCGGAAATCGGGCAGAAGGTTCATGACTGCACCCCATCCCGCACATCCAGCAATTCGCCGATGCATTCCGGACTGAGCGGCAGAGTGTGGGGCCGCACTCCCGCCGCCTCGTGGACGGCGTCCATCACCGCCGGCAGGAATCCGGCCAGCATGCCTTCGCTGGCCTCCTTGGCGCCGAACGGTCCATTGGGGTCGATGCTCTCGACGATGATGACTTCGATGTCCGGACTTTCCACGATGGTCGGCACGCGATAGTCCAACATGTTGGCGTGCATCATGCGACCGCCGTCGAAGCGCGTCTCCTCCGACATGGCTTGACCCATGCCCATCCAGACGCCGCCCTGGATCTGGCCTTCCACCGCGAGCGGATTAAGGGCGCGCCCGACATCCACCGCCACCCAGACTTTATGGGCGGTGACCTTGCCGGTGACCTCGTCGACCGAGCATTCCACCACTTGCGCGGCATAGCAGAAGCCCATGGTGGCGCCGATGGCGCTGCCTCTGACTTTCTTGTCGCCCATGAATTCCGCCGGGCTGGTGAAGGTGCCTTTGACGGTAATGGGACCGGTGTCGATCAGCGCCGCCTTGGCCACCTCGGAGAAGGTGAGGCCTGGGTCCTGACCGGCGATACGATAGGTTTCGCCCTCGCAGTCGATGTCCTCAGGCCTTGCGTCCAGCTTCTTGGCCGCCGCGGCTACCAGAATGTGCTTGAGCTGGGTGGCGGCATCGATGGCGGCGTTGCCGACCATGAAGGTGACCCGAGACGAATAGCTGCCGTTGTCCTTGGGCGTCAGTGCGCTGTCGGCCGACACCACCCGGATCCGATTCCAATCCACGCCCAAAGTTTCGGCCACCATTTGCGCCGCCATGGTGCTGGAGCCCTGGCCGATATCGGCGGCTCCGGTGAGCACCGTGATGCCGCCGTCGAAGTCCAGCCTGAGATTGACGGTAGCGTGCGGCTCGCCGGTCCAATGCTTCGGCGTCGTGGTGCCTGAAACGAAATGCGAGCAGGCCATGCCGAGGCCGCGACCTTTGGGCATTTTTCCACGCCGCTCGGCCCAGCGCGAAGCCTTCATCACCTTGTCCAGGCATTCGGGCAGGCCGTAGCTCATGACCCGTTGGGCATAGGCGGTGACGTAGGGGATGGTCGGCAGCAAATTGATGCGGCGGACGGCGAAGGCATCGAGGCCAAGTTCGGCCGCCATCTCGGTCATGAGCGCTTCGAAGGCGCAGCGCGGATCGACGGTGCCGTGGCCGCGCTGCGCGCCGCAGGGCGGAGTATTGGTATAGACGCGCCAGCCGTCATGCTTGATCGCCGGAATATCGTAGATGCCGTGCAGCAAAGCGCCGGTGTAGAGGATGGTGATGATGCCGTAGCTCGCATAGGCGCCGCCGCGCTGCACGGCCTGCAAGTGACACGCCGTCAGCTTGCCGTCCTTGGTCATGCCGAGCTTGATCGTCACCTTGGTCTCGGGACGGCCGCGATGGGCGAGGAAGGTTTCTTCCCGGGTCTGCAACAGCCGCACGGTGCCGCCCGCCTTGCGGGCGAGCAGCGCCGCAATGATTTCGAAATGCAGGCACTCGGTGCGCGCGCCGAAGCCGCCGCCGACGAACGGCTTGACCACCCGGATGTGGGCCTCGTCCATCTCCAGGCAACGCGCAACCTTCAAGAGGACGTAATAGGGCACCTGGGTCGTCGTATGCAGCGTCAGGTGGCCGCGTTCCGGGTCGTATTCGGCCAGCGTCGCGTTCGGCTCGATGTGGCAATGGTTGACCTCGGCGAAGCGATAGGTCTTCTCGCGCACCAGATCGGCCGCCTTGAAGCCCGCTTCGGAATCGCCGAATTCGGCATGAACCTCGCGCAGCACGTTGTTCGGCTTTTCGGCGTGGATCGGCGTGACGCCGGGCGCCATCGCCTTGCGAGAGTCGAAATAGGCCGGCAGCGGTTCGTATTCGACGCGGATCAGTTTGATGGCCTTGGCCGCGGTGGCCTCGTCGATGGCGGCCACGGCCGCCACCGGGTCGCCGCGATAGCGCACTTTCTCGCGGGCGAGCGGAAATTCGTTTTCGGCGATCGGCAGTACGCCGAATGGAATCTTGCAATCGTCGCCGGTGCAGACTGCGACCACGCCCTCGAGCGCCAGCGCCTGCGAAATGTCGACCGAGACGATGCGGGCATGCGGCAAGTGCGAACGAAGGAGGCGCCCGCACAGCGCTCCGGGCGCCAAAAGGTCGGCGGTGAACTTGGCCTTGCCGGTGACCTTGTCGACGCCATCGATGAGCGGCGTGCGCACGCCGACCGAGCCGATGCTGGTTTTTTGCAGCCCGCGGGTGCTCATCGCACAGGCTCCAGGGCTGCCGCCTCGACCGACTCGACGATCTTCACATAGCCGGTGCAGCGGCACAGATTGCCGCCGAGCGCCGCTTTGATTTCGTCGCGATCGGGATCGGGGTTGCGGCGCAGCAGGGCCTCGGCGGCCATGATCATGCCCGGCGTGCAGAAGCCGCATTGGGCGCCGAGCTTCTCGTGGAATTTTTGCTGCAGCCTATTCATGCGGCCGCCTTTGGCGAGACCTTCAATCGTCTCGACCCGGCGCCCCTGCATCTGCAGCGCCAGTGTCGAACAAGCCAAGCGCGGTTCATCGTCGACCAAGACGGTGCAGGCGCCGCATTCGCCGCCATCGCAGCCCTGCTTGGTGCCGGTCAGGCCGAGGACCTCGCGCAGGTAGTCGAGCAGCAGCATGCGATCGGGCACCAAATCTTCCCGCGCGCGGCCGTTGACGGTCAGGCTCAAAATCGATTTCATCGGCCGTTTCCCGCAGCCCAGATTATTGTTGCCTAGGCAAACAGTTTAATCGGCGCAGCACATTGACCTAGATCAAGCGGCACCCGCCCACGGCATCGCCCGGTGTCGGAGCCGCGTGGCGGTGAAGGCGCCGACGGCCGCAGTCCGGCGCTGTCACTGTAGCACCGTATCACGCCGCAGCGGCGGATGAGCACCATCGTTCTCGCGACGCCTGCGCGCCCGAGTTATGCCAACGCCATTCGCAAAATCGTCCCGCGGAGCAGGATCACGTCACGCCTGAACCGGCGGTGGGACCGGCCTTCGGCTCGATCATGCTCCGTAGGGTGTGGTTAGCCGCCAACGGGTCCGCGCAAAGCGCGGCCCGATGACAGGCTCCACGGCGTAACCCACCATCGCTGCGCGGTGGGTTTCGCTTCACTCTACCCACAAACAAAAAAGGCAAGCGGAACGCCGGCAGACGCAATATTTCATGATGCCGTGCCAGCGGGCACGGCAGCGCGCGAAGCGTCGCGCGCTCGCCTGTCGGCGTTCCACCACGGCACTTGCGGCAGCGACCGAACGCCACCGCTCAGCTCCAGCTAACGCGCTTCCTGGGACGGGACTAGGTAGGAACGGGTGTTACCCGCCCCCGGCCGT
>Ga0181539_1001867_pt1 | contig 22385 bp, 30 predicted proteins | sample PEATcosm2014_Bin_46_FD_119767 | JGI IMG/M metagenome (GOLD analysis project Ga0181539, IMG submission 119767) | Peatland microbial communities from MTU Mesocosm Facility, Houghton, MI, USA - PEATcosm2014_Bin23_60_metaG | ecosystem: Environmental > Terrestrial > Soil > Wetlands > Peat | place... | reverse complement strand
GTCGATCATCCAGGGCGACGTCGGCTTGACGCTTGGCTATGGCTGCCCGTTTGGCACTACGCCGGGGACGTTCTGGTTCGTCGAGGGCAACTTTGACTGGGCCGGGCTTAACGGCACGCAGAACGGGCTCGCGCTGACCGGTCCGCTGCACTTTGAGCAGCGCGCCGGCGTCGGCAGCCCGCTGTCGTCAATGCTTAACTTGTTCCCGAGCCTGACCAGCGGGCTATCGGTCCCGGCGTTGCCGGCGTTGCCGGCGGGCGTGACCCAGGGACCACAATATCCATTCATCTTCGTGTCGCTGCACGAACAGGACGTGAGCGCAACTTTCGGATTCGCACAAAACCGCGATTGGCTGATATCGCCCGGCATCGGTATCGGGCTCGAATCGCGGTTGAGCAACGGCGTGGTCGCGGACGTGACCGCGCAGTGGGTCTTGCAAAGCACCGGGCTGTCGGTCGGCCCGGCGACGGGCGTGAAGCTTGGCAACGCCGCCGAGGTTGGCTTTACGCTGAAATACTAAAAGGTCAGCTTTAATGGTTGCCACCGACCAGGGCATTGCCGACTTGTGTTGCGGCATTTACGCCTACCCGGGCGAGCCCTCGGTTGGGTGGTCGCATTATGAGCCAGGCGGCGGCCTAACCGGCGTTTGCTTCGGCGTCGTGCAGGCCGACGACGAGGACTTGGTTATTTTCCGCGGCACCGATAATTTTGCAGAGTGGCTGGACGACTTCGACTTTATCGCAAAGCCGACGCTGCACTCGACGCTTAACGAGGTGCACGACGGATTCCTGATCGGCATGCCCGGGGCCTACACTAAAATCAAAGCGCTGCGGCGACCAAGCAAGCCCATGCGCGTCGGAGGTCACTCGCTCGGCGCGTCGCGCGCCAACGTGCTGTGCGGGCTTGCCATCCTAGACGGCGACGTACCGAGCGGCCGCGTGGTGTTTGGAGAACCGTTCACCGGCTTTGCGTCATTCAGCGACATGCTGTCGCCAATCCCGTGGCAGTCCAGCTATTGCAACGGCGACGACGATGGCCACGACTTAATTACTGAGGTCCCATTCCCGATTCCTCCGCGGTGGCCGTGGGTCAGGCCGAGCCCGCTTATCCATGTCAGCCAGTCACCGCCGGCGACTGACCACAGTGCTTTTAGATATCACCACATGCAGTTATATCGTGCCGCCCCCGGCAAGCGAAACGAGGGAACGGGGGGGTGACATGGACGTTCTACAGCCAGCGCTGCAATACGGTGGCTCATTCGGCGCCGGTCTTATGGTCGGCCTCGCGGTTGCGCTGATCGTATGGCGGCAGCTGGTGCGCCAGCAAAACGACGCCAGCACACGCAGTGAAGCCATCGCAATCGCCATGACGTCCATCGACAAAACGCTTGGCTTCCTGATCGATACGGTCAAGGATTCGAACATCAGAAGGCGCGGCCGATGAAAAGTCTGCTTACCCAAACGGCAGCAGCAATCAAGGCGGCCTTTGCGGTGTCGGCCAGCGTGACCGCCTCGGCGGCGGCCACGCAGTCGATTGTGGCCAGCTCGACCAGGATTCAAGAACGGGCCGACGAATTCAGCCGCTTGCTGCACGGGCAGCGCCAAGATTGCCAAAGCAAGCGCAGCCGCGGCCGCCGGGCAGTCAGGCCGGTGCAATGAACGACGCGGTCCCGGGCCCGCTTATCGAGGCGGTCGACGGCGCGTTGGCCCCCATGCTGCTGGCTATGATGCTGTCGGCGCTGTTTTATCTGCACCGGCTGTGGCGCGAAAATTCATACAGTTTTGTCGGAATCAGACTTGAGGCCAAGGCTGCCTGGGCGACCGTGCTGCTGTTCTTCGGCATTGGCATGAAAAACGACATGCTGTGGGTGTGGCGTCATATGACAAACCACCACGAGCAGTCGGCGACGTTTAGCTATTGGGCGCAGGTTATGCTGGTCGTCAGCACCGCGATCACATTATGGGGTGCAGTCTGCTGGGTGCGCAGCGTCATGCCCGTTGGGTGCGGGGCACGGGCGTGGGTCTGGGTAGCATTATTTTCGGTGGCCTTCGGCGTCTGGTTTGCCCTATAGGCCTGCCGGCCCGACGCGGCTATTATCCAGCATCCCCCACAACCAAGGGGATCCACGAGTTCATATCGTCCGCGCTCAGACGCGCGCCCCGCAACCCAATGTCGACTTTCTCGCCCATCTAGCAGGGGCATAAAAATCGACACGAACTACGAGGCAATGACAATGCGAATCTCGCGGGTCACCCTGGCCGCCCTGGCGGTCGTCACCTTCGCCTTTTCGGCCCCGGCCGAGGCCCGGCATCATCACCACTACCGACACCACCACCGCGTCTATGACGCTAGCTGGAATTTGGCCCACAAATCGCCCATGGTGCGTTATTCGAGGCGTGCCCATACCCGTATAGCCAATAGCTTCGATGAGTCGTTTCTGCCTCATCCTGCGGGCTGCCCGGCTAGGGCCTTTTGTGCCTGTGGGGCGGCTGTAGAGGTATTTGGCAGCGCAATACGATCCCTTTGGCCGGCATCGGCTTGGTATCGGTTTCCCCGAACGTCACCGGCCCCCGGCATGGTCGGCGTCAGATCGCACCACGTCTTTGTCCTGCGGAGCTACGTCGGCGGGTCAGTGTGGCTGATTGCGGATTATAACAGCGGTGGCCATCAATCGCGGCTGCACCAGCGGAGCATATCCGGCTACACGATAGTCAATCCGCACGCCGCTCGGTACGCCAGCCGATGACCCGCAAATCACCCGACCTGCATAAACCGCTGCCGCCGCGGCCGTTTGTGTCGCGATTCATAATCGGCATCATCGCTGCGGCAGCGTTCGGGATGCTTGTGGTTTATTGGCGCTAGGCGTAGAGAAGGACATTCCTCCCGCTGAGCGTAAGACTGGCCGCCGGTTCTTAGTAGGCTCCGGCGGCACTTTTTTGCACAAGACGCCCGCATGGTCATTATCCCGACACCCGGCTGCGTCGGCCCGCCCTGGTGGGGCGACAAAACCGTGTTCCTGGTCGGCGGCGGCCCGTCGCTGGCCGGCTTCGATCTTAAGCGCCTGTGCGGCCTGGGCCACCTGTGCGGCGTCAACGAAAGCATGCTCCACCTGCCGGTCGCCGCCGGGGTGTCGATCGACCTGCGCTTTGTCAAAGAGCGCTGGCGCGATCTGACGGCCTTTGCCGGCACCACGCAGCTGTACCTGTCCATGGGCAGCGAATGGTGGCGCGAGGTGCCCCCGGTCGCGGGGGCGATTAACCTGCGCAACGAGCCGCAACCTGGACTGTCGATCGACCCGGCCGTGCTGCGCCGCGGCCACACGTCAGGCTATGCGGCGCTGAATCTGGCCGTGCTTAAGCGCGCCAAGCGCATTGTGCTGCTGGGGTACGATTACGGGCTGATTGACGGGCGGCACCATTATCACGACGCCTACACGTGGCGCGCCGTGACGGCCAGCAACTGGGCGACCTGGGCGCGCGATTTTGTTGACGCCGCGGCTGCGTGCCGTAGTCTGGGCGTCGACGTCGTCAACGCGAGTCCCCACAGCGCTATCGAGTGTTTCCCCAAAATGTCGATCGAGGACGCCTTGCGATGGTAGGCCCGCAGCTGCTGGTCAATGGGATGATGGGCCTTGGCGATGGCGTCTATCAGCGGGCGATTATCCGCCAGCTGCTGCCGCATTATACGGTGTTCCTCAAGACACCCTGGCCGGCGATTTATCACGACATGCCGGCGGTCACGCTGGTTGACCCGCAGCAGACCGGCCTGCGCACGCAATTAAAAAATGCACAGCGCGAGCAGGCTAAGTACCGACCGCTGCCGCCTGGCGTCACGCAAAGCATGCGGATCTGGTACACGCGTGCCGGCATACAAAAATACGGCTCGCTGCCGGCCGCCCAGGTCGGTCACGCGTCGGAGACGTTCCCGATATGCCGCGTCGGCGGCGCCGATTTCCGGCTGCCGGTACCGGCGCAATGGCAGGAGCGCGCCCGGGCGATTGTCGGCCAGACGACCAAGCCGCTGCTGGTTTATCGGCCGCTGACCGTGCGCACCGAATGGGGGTCGGCCGGCCAGCGCAACCCGGACGCCGACGCGTACGCGCAACTGCTGGCCGCAATCCGCGACCGCTATTTTGTCGTCAGCGTCGCGGACCTTGAGGACGGCAAGGAGTGGCTGGTCGGGCCGAGCGTGCAGGCCGACCTGGAATTACACGGCGGGCAGCTGGACGTCGAGGCGCTGGTCGGGTTGTTTTCGATTGCTGGCCTGGTATTTGCGGCGCCGGGCTTCGCGATTGCTATGGCGCAGGCCGTCGGGGTGCCCAGCGTGATCGTATTCGGCGGCCATGAAAGTTCGGCGTCGTACTGCCGCGCCACGACCTTGGCGCCGGCCCTGCTGATCGACCCGATACGGCCGTGCGATTGTTTCCATGCCGGTCACGCGTGCGACAAGCGCATTGACGTGCCGGTGGCACGGCAGCGACTAATTGAATTCGTCGACAGGATAGCGCCACGATGATCGAGCAAGATTTGCATGAGCTTGCCGCCGCGGCTGTGCGGTTGACTCAAATGGCCGTCATGGCGGCTTGGCAGGCCAAGGTCGACAGCCCGCGCAATGCTGACCCCAAGCGGTTGGCCCGTTACGGCTATAAGGTCTATTCGCAAAACGACGAGGACGGAATCATTGACGAGATATTCCGGCGCATTGAGCCAACAGCGCGCACCTTTGTCGAATTTGGTGTCGGGCCCGGCACCGAATGCAACACAGTCAAACTGCTGGTCGAGGGCTGGTCGGGCTTGTGGATCGAATCGAATCCAGACGACGTCGCGGCGATCAGGCAAAACTTTGCGCCGTTTATCGACGCGCACAAGCTGGTGCTGCAGGAGGGCACAGTCACAGCCGAAAATATCAATGCGCTGCTCGATAGCAACGGCCTGCGCGGCGTGGTCGACCTTTTGAGCATTGATATTGATTTCAACGATTACTGGGTATGGCGTGCCATCGAGACGATCAGCCCGCGCGTCGTGGTGATTGAATACAATGCGACCCTGCGGCCGCCGTTGTCGCTGGTCGTGCCGTACCAGCCCGACGCCAAGTGGGACGGATCAAACTATTTTGGTGCCAGTCTAGAGGCCATGGTGCGACTCGGCACGCAAAAGGGTTATCGTGTCGTCGGCTGTTCGCTCGCCGGCGGCAACGCGTTCTTTGTGCGCGACGACTTGTGCGATGATAAGTTTTACGAGCCGGCCACCGCGCAAGCGCACTACGAGCCCCCGCTGCACTATCTGCACCTGTTGCCGGCCGGTCACCGTCTGCAGCCAGGTCTGTTCGAGGAATCGCCATGACGTTGCCAAAGGTTAAGCAGTCGCAAATTGACGTGCGCCCTATTGACTGGGGCGACATGCCGCGTCGATTCTTAAACCCAGGCGAGCTCGAGGTGCTGGTGGCGCTGGTGCGCAGCGTGCAGCCGCGCGGCGTTCTCGAGTTTGGCGTCAACGTCGGGCGCACCGCCAAGGCGATACTGGCCAACGTGCCGGGCATAGAGCGGTACCAGGGCGTCGACGTGCCGGTGGGCTACGTGCCGGCCATGGCGGCGCAGCGCGACGAGGTGCCCGCCGAGCCTGGCATGCTGGTCAAGGGCGACTCGCGATTTGAGCTATTGGTGCGGCCGCGCGGGTCGCATGACCTGCGGGTGTCCGACCTGCGGCCGTGCGACGCGGTCTTTATCGACGGCGATCACAGCCGCGCGGGCGTGTTGAACGATACCGAGCTGGCCAGATACTGGGTGCGCCCGGGCGGCATAATTATATTTCATGATTACCACGATTTGCGCGATGCAGCTGGCGTCCCGCTGGTTGACGTCCGCGCGGTGCTGCACGACTTTGCCGCAGCGGGTCACGACATTAAGCACGTCGAGGGCACATGGCTGGCATTCGAGGCGATACCGTAACGGTCTATCCCCCGCCGGGCACGACCGTCTATTGGGCCGACCACCCGATCAAGATCAGCAACGACCGCTTTGGCGGCGCCGCCAGGCTTAACGCGCACCGGCCCGACAGCGCGCAGCTGCGGTGGCTGCGCGACGTCGCGGGCGGCCGGCCGCCTTTCGTCCTGGTCGACGTGGGCGCCAATGTCGGGCTGTTTTCCAGGCAGGCGCTGATTGCCTTGTCGAATATCGCGCGCGTGTATGCGTACGAGCCGGACGCGACGAATTATGAGAACATGGCCCACAACCTTGCGCCCTGGGCCGGCCGGGTGTCGCAATTTGGTTTTGCGCTGGCCCGCGATAGCGGAGTTTTCAAACTGTACCTTGACCACGAGAACTGCGGCAATTACTCGTTGCTGCGCTCGGCCATGGCTGGCGACCCATTTAGTACCGAACCTGTCGTTACCTTGCGCGCCGACGTCGAAAGCCGCCGGTGGGCGCGACCAGGCTGGCCGATCCTCTATAAGTCGGACGCGCAGGGGTACGACGAGCTGATTGCCACGCTGATCGAGCCGGCGACCTGGGACGCTGTGTTTGCGGCCGTGTTCGAGATTTGGCGAATCCAAAAACCTGACTTCGACGTCGGGGCGTTCCGCGACGTTTTGGCAAGATTTCCGCACCGCAAGCTGCTGCAGACAAACCGCAGCGTGACCGTCGACGAGGCGATTGAGTATTTATCCGGCCGTGACGGTCAGTGGCAGGACCTGGCGGTCAGCAAGTAAGCGCGCGCTGGCTGGCGGCCCTTTCAAGGAGCGACAACGCCGCGCCCATGTCGGCGCGGCTTTTTATTGTCCCTGACGTCGACGCTCGCGGCCGACTCGCAGCGCCACGCACACCGCAGCCTCGCTCTCAAAAATCTCAAGCGCAATCGTCTGCGTGTCCAGGCCGGCGTCCCATCGCGCCATGACGCGTGTAATCAGGTCGTCGTCGTATGCCGCGCGGGCAGGTCCGACTCGCGGGTCTGGCAGCAGTACCGGGCGGGCGAATCGGACCATGGGCCTGCGGTCTACTTTTTTGGCGGCGGCGTGCCGTCAAGCACAGCCAGCGCCCGCGCGACGGTGACGGGCGGGTATCCCTGCTTGGCAATCGCGGCGCGTATCAGTTCGGACTCGTCGTGGTCTAGTGTGACCTTGCCGGCGTGGTAGACCTTGAGCGCCAGGTTGCCGCGCTTGGTCTGGTCGGCCGCGCCCTCGTTCGGCACGGCCTTATTGAGCGAGCCGTAGGCCAGCAGGCCCAGCGTCAGGTCGACAAGCTGGTCGCAATCCGGCTGGTTGTTTTTTGTCACCCACTGTGCGCACTCCTGCATGGGCTTGCCGCTGCCGTCGAGCAGCACGGTCGACATATCGACCTCGGCCGCGGTGGCCGCGGCCGCGGTGGCAAAAATCAGCGCAGCAGTCGTCAGGAGCAATCGTCGCATGGTGTCACCTCGTTGGGGGTCGTGGGGTGGAGTCGTTTACGCCGTTGTACTGTAGCGTGCTTATCCGGTTAGCACACACAGGCAAAATCTTGTGTCATGCGGCTACCCGGCTTTCCACAGCTGGACCCGCAGCACTGCGGGCGAGCCATGCCGTGGCAATGGGCTCAAAGGTATCCGCGCCCCAGTGACTAAAGGCAGCGTTTAATGCCCACAGGATGATACGGCAGTTTTGAGGTGTATACCCCGCCGTTGTATCAATCCGATCAAGGCTGGGTGAATAAGGACCCATTTTGACTGATCTTGAAAAGTTAAAAGGCAAGCCACTTACTTCGCAGACCCCACGCGCTAATCGTTTCTCAATCCATTCAACCGTAATGGTGACTGTTTCACTCCGGCTGTGCGCGCTATGCCATAGACTACTCGCACGCCCTTTTGTGGTTGCTTGATAGCGCCTGACTCGTGCAACACATCTATCCGGGTGGTCGTGATCATGCCGCTTTCGCCTCTCTATGGCTGAGGGCGCTAACGAGCGCAGGCGAACGCATTCGACACATTCACCACTGCTGCTATAACGCTCGCCAAAGTGACCGTGACGGCATAAATGGCCTATGAAAGTCGATGCCCTTCGTCTCATCAAACATCCCCTTGATTGCAGGCCATAGCGTGCCGCGCCAGCGCCTTCCGTGCGCTGCGGTCTTTCACTCGGTATTTATAGGTCACGGTCTGCATTTTGTGTCCGTGTGTCTAAACCGGATAAGCACGGTTCTTACGACTGTCGCGATAGCGGCGGTCGGCAGCATAGCGCGCGCGGTCGGCGGTTTTGGTAAGCGCTTGGCCATTATTTTTTGCGCTTGGCTACCTGCTTCGCCTTGGGCCCGTCATAGCCGGCCGCGCGCATTTGCGGCGGCAGCCACTTGGTCTTGACCACGTTGGCCAGCGCGAACTTGGCGACGTCGCCCTTGGGCTGGCCCTGCACCGACCGCGCGGCCTCGGGGCTGACCGCCTCGCTGACCGCCTGCAGGCACAGCTGCTTGCTGACGCTGTCGAAATAATCCTTGGCGTCCCAGGCCTTGCGCAGCTGCATGTTGAGCGCCTTGGGCGGTATCGCGTCCAGCAGCGCGGCGTCGTAACCGTCATTGTCGCCACAGTACGGCAGGTCGTCGGCCTGGCGGGCGTCGAAGCGCAGCGCAATGCCGACCCAGCCGGCCACCCGCGTCAGCAGGTCGGCCGTCGACAGCCGGCGCATGCTGCGCAGCGCGTCGTCAAACCCGACCTCGTTGCGGTCCAGCACGTCCATGCTGCGCAGGCCGCGGTGCGTGATCTTGACCGGGCTTTCGTCGCTGCCATAGGCCAGCTGCGCAACCAGCACCTGCAGGCCCAGCGTGCCATTGCCGGCGAGTGCCTCGTCGGCGGCTTTGGTCAACTGCTTGGCCATGCGCTCGGCCAGCGCGTTGCTGACGCCACCACTGGGGTCAAACTTGGCCGCCTTGGTCTTTTTGGCCTTGGGCGCCGCGGTCGGGCCGGCCGGCGTCTGTGTGCCGGCGGGCTGGGCCTTGGGCGCGCGGAACCCGAACGCCATTTCCAAGCGCCCGTCCTCAATCCACACCAGACAGCCCAGCTTGGCGCGCAGGTCGGGCGTGTAGGCGCGCAGGTCGACGGTCTGCTGCAGCGCGTCGTGGTCACGGCGCAGTGCGTCATACTTATCCTGGTTGTCGTCGTCGGCTTCCTCCATGGCGTCGATTTGCCGCGCCATGTCGTCCAGCTGCTTGCGCTCGTCCGGCGTCGGCTTCGATTTGGCCTCCTGCTGCGTCAGGTGGTACCGCTCGCTGGGATTGACCGGCACGCGCGCCCAGGCCCAGCCGTCTTGCTCGACCAGCCACTTGCAGCGCGCGTCCAGCTTTTCGTCCGCCAGCCGCTTGGCCAGGTCGGCGTCGCTGACCACATGGGCCTCGTGGAACAGATCCTCGGTAATCTGGCCGCCGGCGGCGCGGTACGCGTCGGCGCCGACAAACGTCACCAGCGCGGCAATCTTGTCGTCGGCGCTGCCGGCCTCGTCCTGCACATAATGCGCATGCAGGCTGTGGGACTTTTTCAGCTTCTTAAACACCCGCTCCTGCTCGGCCGGCTTGGGTATCAGCGTGAACGACTCGGCGGTGCCGGCATTGATATCGCCAGCCCGCCAGGCGTCGCGGATTATCGGCGACAGGCTGTTGCCCAGCGCCATGGCCTGCTTGACCTGGCGCGGCGTCATGGTGAACAGCGCGCCGACGTCCGCATAGGCGTCCTCGACGGTCGCGCCGGCGGCGACCAGCTGGTTGATATGCCGCGACAAGGCCTCAAACCGGTCGACCGGGTGCAGCGGGCTGGCGCTGTTGGCGACCAGCGACATTTCCAGCGCGGTGTCGCCAATGACGCCGTGCACCATGCAGGGCACCAGGTGCGTGTCGGGTATCGTCTGCTGCTTGACCATAAGCTGCAGCGCGGCCAGGCGGCGATTGCCGTCGACCACGTAGAGCAAATCGCTGTCAGGCGACGCCACGCAGGCTAGTGGCAGCACCAGGCCTGCGTGCCCTGGCAGGCGCGCGATGTAATGCGCAATCGTGCCAGCTATGGCCTCGATACCGTCCAGCCGGCCGGTTACGCGCGCATTGATAGCCGGGCCGGCTTTGGGGTCGTGCCCAAATCGCAACTGGCTGACGGGCGTCAGCTGCAGCACGTCGTGTCGGGTTTTGTCAGTCATGGGGGTATGACTCCTTGGGGGTTAATCGGTAACGGCTGGGCGGCCCTCACGCAGTGCCTGCAGCTGGTCGCGCGGCGCGTCCGGCGCTGCAGGGCGCCCTTCCGTGTTGGGCTTGTCGCTGGGCTGCGTTGGCGTCAGGTCGACGCCCAGGCTGCGCAGCTTAAGGAACAGGTCCAGGCAGGCCTGCGCGTCGCCCAGCGCGGTGTGGGCGCCGACATGCTCAAGCCCGAAATGCCGCATAGCCTCGGCCAACTTGGGGAACTTATAGCCGCGGCCGTTGGCTTTGGGGATTTTGCACACGCCGGTCGACGCCCGCATGGTGCATACGCTGCTGGTCTTGCCGTAGCGGTCGTCCATTTTCGCGCGCCGCAGTTCGCCGCGCAGCACCTTGAGGTCGTATGACGCATTGAAGGCGACAACGACATAACCGCGGTCGACAAAGTACGCGTATGAGTCCAGCGCGTCGCGCACCGGGACCCCATACTCGTCCAGCTTGTCGTCGGTCAGCCCGTTGATTGCGGTTGTCTCAGGCGTCATGGTCCAGCCGTCGGGCCGGATATAGACGTTGGCCTTGCACCATTGCGCGCGACCGTGCAGTGCGATCATGCACAGGTGCGCGACGCGTGGCTGTCCAGGCGCGTCAGCTGGCTTGCTGAAATCTGTCAGGCCATTTGTCTCGACATCTGTAAAAAGCAGCTTTTGCATTGTCAGACTCCGCATCCGTGGCAGCCATGCACCCATTCGTCGCCGATCTTGCGCGTGCGCCAGCCGTCGGTCTTGGCGCGTGCCCACAGCACGGCGAATTCCTCGCCGGGCTCGCCATTAAAGACTTCGCCGCACGAATCGCACTCGATAACGATTTTGTTATATTGGCGATCGATCATAGCATGCCTATCCGGTTCTCACCCATGATCGCTAACCGTAGGGTGTTTCCACTTGCCGCTATAGAGGCTGTCATAGGTCGGGCTTTCGCCGTTTGCGCCGATGCCCAAGAGCGAGCGGAAGGCGTTGAACGGGTAGAAGCGGCGATTGAAGCGGAAGGCAAATTCGTTGAGGTAGGCTTGCAGGTGTTGCGGGCTGACACCGTGGTGCGTGCCGCGAAGCCAGCTTTTCAGGTTGCTGAAAGCCAAGTGAATAATCGGCAGGTATTCTTCGGCCACCTTCGGGTCGTTGGCCTCAACGACCGGCAAATGGGCGTAGCCGAGTTTTTCGAGGCCAGCGTAGCTCGGGGCGGCATCGGTGATGACAATCGCGCCCGGAGCCACGGCTTGCTCAACGAAGCCACACAGAGACTTAGCGGTACGGTCGGGCATCACGTCCAAGCGCAGACGGCCCGCATAGCGGCCCCCGCGCCGTTCGGGCTTGTCACCCTTCTTGGGCGGTCGCTGGCGAACCTCTACCGCGCCAATGACCAGCGTTTGATCGTGAACGCCTTTACCTTCGCCACGGGTGGCCCCGCCGATCCACGTTTCATCAACTTCAACATGGTCGCCGCGTGCCAGATTGCCGCCGATGGCGTCACGGTCGGGCCGCACCATGCCAGCGCGGAGCTTATGCAGGATTTGAAAGGCCGTCTCGTAGCGGGTAAGGCCAAGCTGGCGCTGGAATTGAACGGCGGACATTCCCGGCGTCATGCTGGAAACGAGATAAGCGCCCCAAAACCAAGTCGTGAGCGGCGTATGGGTGCGCGCCATGACCGTGCCGGTCGTAAGGGCTACGTCTTTGCGGCAAGCCTTACAGCGCAGCACGCCGGGCCGCGCGGCGAAGCGGAACGGCTCGCCACGGGCTTTGCAATGCGGGCACTGAAAGCCGCCGTGCCAGCGGGCCTTTTCCAGATAGGCCGCGCAAGCCGCGTCATCAGGAAAGAGCTTTTGGAATTGCGGGAGCGACTTGGGGAAAGCCAAATCGCTCCGCGCGTGTATGTCATGGATTGCGTTCATTTAGGCAGCCGCCTTGGCGGCAAACGCCGCTTTCGTGCAGGGTTCGCAAGCAGGGCCGCCACCCCAATGCTGGCCCGGTATGTCGTCCTTACGGCCGTCCCAACAAGGATTAAGCACATCGCATTTGCAGATGCCGCGCACCTTGAAGGAACGATTGCGCCACGGTTCGTTATCGAATTGGACAGTGAAGGTTTTCATGGTGCAACCCCGCTGTTACCAGCGGCCCCCTTCGATCCAAAAGTAAAAGTTATGCGGAAACACGCCAGCCGGGCATTTGCGCGCACCGGCTTGGCTTCCCTGCATCCAGTCGAGAAACGCGGGATAGCGCGGGTCAGAGGCGGCTTTGCTGTTAACCAAGTCGCGTTCATATTGAAACAACCAATCCCGAAAGGCGGATGCCTCTACCAGCAGACGATTACAAGCCGAACGATGCTGCGAATAGAGCGCGAAAAGCGGGTGTTCCCGGTCCTTTTCGCTGATCGGCGGCTGCCGAGGCGCTGTGCAGGCGGGGGACATATCCATGATTAGCTCTCCTAAAGGCCGGGGATCGGCCTACCCGCATTATCTAGCACAGGTGGCTGTGGGTGTCAACCGGATAAGCATGGATCATAGTCAGGCCCCTCGCTGTCTGCTGTGCCGCCGGCACCAGTCGTCGGTGTCGGTGAACGGCCAAATCCCGCTGCCAGTCCGCTCGTCGGCAACCGGCGGATTGATGCGGCACAGCCCGGTGGTTTCCGGCTGGGCGTCAGATTTTACGACCGAGGAATCCCACCACCGACACGTTTCGCATGATGCGTGCGCCATGGTCAGGGCGCCGGCTTGAGCGACGCCAGCTTGGCGTCATAGGCCTTGCGTATTTCGTCGAACACATCCTCGACGACGCTGCAGCGGGTGCGCAGGTCGCGCTCGCTGCGCCAGGAGTCGATAAGGCCTGACTGGCTGGTCGCCGCGGCAATCCACGTCAGCGCGTGCGCCTTGTACTGCTCGGCGTTGGTCGGGGCCGCCGGGGCGGCTTGCTTGGGCGTGTCGCCAGGCTGCGCGGCAGGTGGCGACTGCGGCTCGGTTGCCGCGGCCGCTGGCTTGCGGGTGCGCTTGGGCTTGGTCGTTGCAGGATCAGCCGCAGCTGCCGGCTGCGCTTGACCGCTTTGGGGGGACTCGGCGGTGGCAGCGGCACCGCCAGACGCTTTGGGCGCGTCTGTCGGCTGCTGCGGCTGATTGGGTTGCGGTTGCTGCGGCTCGGCCGGCTTGCCGTTGCCGGGATTTTTGGCCGTGCTGTCCACCACGGTGTCGTCGTCGTCCGCCATGGGGTTTTCGACGCGGTCAAACGACCCGGCGGCCTGGCGCCGCGGGTCAAGGACTTCCTCGGCCGTCAGCGTGGCGTCGCGCAGCGCCGCATAGGCGCCGCGCAGCGTCGGGATATGCTCCAACGTCAGGTCGGGCTCGCCCTTGAGTCCGATAAACGCGACGATCTGCGCCGGCGTGATACCGAACTGCGCAAAGGCCTTAAGCGCCACGTCCTTGCGCTCGGCGAATGTCGTCATATCGCCGCGCACGATCTGCAGCGCTTGCTCCCAGATCGGGTACCACAGCGCGCGCGGCACCGCGTTGAGGATGGCGTTGCGGCGCGCGATTGCGCCCGCGGCCTTGCTGGTGACGATAATCATGTCGTCGCTGTACAGCCGGCCCTTGCTGTCGACGACGCGCCGCTGTTCGGACACCACGACCTTGCGGTTGGTTTCCAAATCGTGGAACACGCCCTCGCACACGACGACTTTTTCGCGCCGGTCTGTGGCGACCCAGCGGTTGCCGTCGATGCAATTGCCCCAGGCCTGGGCAACGATATTGGCGAATCCAATGCTGGGCCCGAGGATCGGCTTGCCGCCGCGCGGCAACGAATAGACGCAATTTTCCGCCGCGTCCTCGTTGTAGCAGGCCATGGTCTTGACCTTTTTAATAAACGTGTCGATTGAGCGCTGGAACTTATGCGCAGTCGCGATCTGCACGTCGATATCCACGCGGGCCAGGTCGACGGCCAGCGTCTGCTCGGTCAACGCGGTGGTGGGCGATAGCACCTCGCCGTTGCGCGTCTTGTCGTTCTGCTGTTGTGTGTTCACGGTGTCGACTCCTGGGGGTTGGGGTCAGTTGACGGTGGTCAGGCTGCGCGCGACCGGTCGGTGCGGCGCGTGCGACCAAACCAGCCTGGCATGCTTTCCAGCTCAATTTCCATTGGATCTTCTATGAGCAGCCAAATTTGGTCGGGCCCGTACTCGGTCATGTAGCGGAGATAGTTTTGCGTGGCTATGGTGATTTCCTCCTGCGCCAGCTGCACCATGGGGTTGGCCGGCGACATGATGGCGCTGTAAGTCATCGGTGCCTTGTCGGCCTGGAAAAATACCCATTGAAACGCAAATTTGGGCGAGGCCGCGATTCGCTTGAGCAGATCGGCGTCGTGGTCGCCGTACACGCAGCCGTCGGCGAGCAGCTGCGGCAGTTGCGCGCGGCCGTCCAGATAGTGTGCCGCTTGCACATCATAGCGATAGCCTGCGATCGCGTCATAGCAAGCGTCGGGGAACGGCTTGTCGCGCATGTTGGTGATCGACTTGAGGTCGCCGACGCCGCGCGGCTTCAAATAGTCTAGGCGCACCTTGTACATGACGCCGTCGCGCGCCCAGAACACCGACACCTCGGGCATGCCGCCTTGGAACACCGTGGCGAGCTTAGGGTTTTTGGTTATCATCGTGCTGGCGATGGCAATGCGGTCGTAATCATCAGCCGGCAGCACAATCTTGCCGCTCGCCGCTGCCTTTGCGTTGGCGGCTTTCGTCGCGGCAGATTTTTCGGATGGCGCCATGTCATTGGTGTGGTGTGGCCCGCACATATATATTTTGTCGAAAGCGGCCTCGCCTTCAAGCACCAGCGTGTGCATAGCGCTGCCGCGCGTGCGCGCCGGCGTCACCTTCTCGATTTCGCGGTGCGGGTTGTACGGCGATTCCCACCAGTAATCCGAAGGATTATTCGCCAGCTTGCGCAGGTTGGTGCTGCCCAGCGCTGGGTCTGCATGATAAAACTCGTTGGTCATCCCGAAATATATTCCGGGTTTAGTGGCGGCTGGTTTTGCTGGTGCTGTCGTCATGTGGCCTCCTTTGCCTGTTTGTCTCGACTGCCTCGGCGAGGCTGCCGGTCACCATGTCGATTAACGCCTGGCGCCCGGCGGCGTCGTCCACCGACGCGATTGCGCCGGACAGCACGGTCAGAATCACCGGCACCACCTGGTCGGGGGTAATCTCGTCCGCTTCAACGGCGCCGTCGGGTTGTCCAGTGTTTTATGGAATCGTGCCTCCCACGGCAGCCGCGACAGCGCGCGCGTGTAGGCAATCTCATCGTCGGTCATTTTGTGGTTGTCAAATTTCATCGCCCCGGCCCCTGTCGGATTGCGCTGGTCAGCTGGCGCAAGAAGCGCTCGGCTTGCGTCGTCCATTTTTCCTGCGGCGTCAGCACGCACACGGTTTCCCAAAAGACGTTGACCAGCATAAGCAGCGCGGCCGCGCGCAGCTGGTACACCTCGGCCCGGTCGCGCCTGGCATCCTGCAGCGCGCCGCAAAAGTCCGGCCATGCCTTGCGCATGACGTGGCGCACGACAATCTCGTCGGCGACCGACAGGCCGGCGCGCGTCAGTGCGTCCTCAAGACTTTGCAGCGCGCGGGCCTGCACGTCGGCGGCCGATTCGTTGAGGTAATCCGTCATGGCACCCAGCGGTCCAGTTGTAGGTGTGAGATTTTGTCCGGCAGCGGCCCCAGCGGGTCTGGCCCGTAATGGTCTGGGGGCGATAGCGTGGCGAGGACCCAAAGAAGCAACTCCGGCACCACGACGGCCGCCAGCACGGCGACGGCTGCGTGCCGCATGGTGAACAGGGGCGCGGTCATGCCATCACCGCCATTTCGATGCAGGTCAGCAGCAAGGCGATCTGCTGCTTGGTCAGACGCAAGTCGACGGTGTCGTTGGTCAGGTGCGTGTAAGACGGGTCGGTTGCCAGACCGCCCGGCGTCAGCGCCGCGTTGAGAACGGCCTGTATCACGTCCATTTCGGTCGCCACGGCGACAATGTCCTCGGCGGTGACGGCGCGGCGGTCGGTCATTTGCATATCTCCATACGCGTCACGCGGTAGTCGATAAAGTCGGCTTGCGCGTCGACAAGGCGCTTCAACACGACTTCGGTTGTTTCCGTGCTACGACCAGCCCAATGCGTACCCTGACTGCCGTCGTAATAGCATGCGGCGTAAAAATCGCGGAAGCCAAGCGCGGGCGTATTGCACGACAGCGCTGCCAGCAGACCAGCCACGCAGATGTTCATGACGCCGCCCCCGCCAGGTGGCCGTCCTCGATCACAAAACCGGCGCCGGGCTGCACGCGGGCCACCCAGACCTGATAGCCGTGCACATCGGCCAGTTCGGCCAGCAACGCCAGGCTGTGGTCGTCGAGCTCGGAACCTTCATCAATCGTCATAATCCGCAGCGCCGGCTCGGGGTTGGGCGGACACAGCGCAATGCCGATACCGACACTGGCGCGCAGCTTTTCCGCCAGGCTGGCCTGCTCAAACGGCACGCCGCCCAGCAGTATCTGCTCGTCGTCGAATACCAGCCCGCCGACCGGCAGCGCGGTGTCGGCAACGGCCGCGCGCTTGGCCGCGTCCAGGTCGGCAATAGCCTGCGTGAGCGCAACGGACGTCGCCATATGCTTTGCCTCGTCAGCCAGGTACTGCCGGCGGGCGGTAAACTTGTCGATTATCGCCTTAGTGGTTTCCGCTGTGGCGATTGTGGCGCGCAGCTTCGCAACGTCGATCGGCGCCGGCAGCGGTTCGGCGGCGTCCAGCTTGGTCTGCAGCGCCTTGGCGTCGCGCTCAAGCGTGGCGGCGCGCGCGCGCAGCTGCTCGGCCTCGTCTAGCTTAGTGTTGATATCCGTTTGCGCCTGCTCGCGTCGCGCCTTGCGGTTTTCAATATCAGCATTGTGCGCGGCAGCCTTTGCCATGTCGTCGACCAGCGCGCTGGTGTCGATCGGCTTTGGCTCGGGCCCGTCGGGCAGCACGATGGCCTCGGCCGCAGCGTGCGATTCGTCGCGCCGCCTGTTAGCCGTCGTGCGCAGCGCAAACGCCTCGTCGCGCGCCTTGGTGTTGGCGGCGAAGTCAAAACCGCGCACCAGGCCCTTAAGCGTATCGACCTGGTCCTTGACCGGCCGGCGCATAAAATCCAGCGGGTCCAGCGCCAAATCGGGCAGTAGCGCGTCCAGCATGGCCTGTGGCTTGCGGTCGATCTTACGGCCGTCAGTCATCACCAGTTTAAGGTCGGTGGTCAGTTCACCGTCCTTGGTGTGCTTGAAGCTGCGCGTCACGGTGAATTCGTCGGTCTGGCAGCGAATCGTGCACGACTCGGCGCCCTTGCGAATCGGCGTGGGGCCGGCGACCGCACGGCCTTTGAATGCCGCCCAGATTGCGTGCAGGACGCTGGTTTTGCCTGCAGTGTTAGCCCCAGATATTACGACCAAGCTGCCGTCTGGGCGTATCTCGACCGCGCTAATGCGGCGGAAATTGTCCACCCTGAGTTCAAGAATCTTGGCCATCTACGCCTCCAATGTTGCCGGCCACCATAGTGGGACTCGCCCCATAGTGTCAAATCGGCCGGCCGGTGCCGGCTGGTTTTTAGGCGCCGACGGGCAGTTATCCACAAGCGCTGGGGGGTTCGGCGGCCAAGTGACAATGTCGCTTGCCAAAGCGACAAATATATTTTTGCTGTCACTTTGGCCCGGCGACAGGAATCTGGCCCATGAATTGCAGTATATGACCGCGCGCGCGGCTCTTTAGACTGCCTATCGTAAGGTGGCTTCGCCACCTTACTGGGGCTGGCAGAATTGTCGCCTAACGGCTGTAAACCCATTGTCGCTGCCGCCGGACTCGCCTGCGGCGGCCGGACGGCAGCTGGGCAGCGGTTTGACATAGTGGGGCCGATGCCACTATGGTGCCGGGCATGAACGAGCAACAACGCCTAACCCAGAACATCAGGGCCGTGGTCGCGGCCTACCGCGCGTGCCGCCGGCCCAGACTCGCTATCAGCACCGTGTCGCGCCTGTTTTTCAACGACGGCAAGCTGCTGGGCCGAATCCTGGGCCGCAATCCACCGCCCTTCCTGGTGACCAGTTACGACGCCGCAATGCTTAAGTTTTCAGAGGCTTGGCCGGTCGGCGCCGCCTGGCCGCCGGCGGTAGATCGGCCGCCGCCGCGGCGACGCGCGGCTTAACGGCAGGGCGCCATGGGGGTTCGCATGACCGACTTTGTATGGGCCGACGACAGCGTGACTCTTTTGGCGTCGCTGTGGGCTGACGGGCTGTCGGCCAGCCAGATCGCGGCTGAACTGGGCGGTGGCGTCAGCCGCAACGCAGTAATCGGCAAACTGCACCGAATCGGCTTGACCGGTGCCAACGGCGGCAGCAAGCCGCACAAGGCACATCTGGCGCCAGCCACGGTGCCGCAGGCGCGCCCATACCGGCGACGGCAGCCGGTGTCGACACCCGACGGGGCGCTGCCGGCAGAACCGTTGCCGCTAGTGTCGTTGGACGACCTGGCGATACCGGTCGAGCAACGCCGCACGCTGCATCAGCTGACCGACATGACCTGCCGCTGGCCGGTCGGTGATATCGGCTCACCCAGTTTCTTTTTTTGCGGCGGGCCGGCCGACAACATCAAGACCGGGCCTTATTGCGCGTTCCATTCGCGCGTCGCCGGCGGCGGCTACCCGCGGGGCATACGCCGCAACAATTACCGCACCTTCCGATGACGCCAACGCCCAGGAGATCGACATGGCCAAACGCACAAAACCGGACGTTCCAGGCGCCGCCGGTGCCGCAGCCGCGGCTGCCAAAATCGGCGACAACAGCAAACGCGCCGAGTTGACCGATGACGAACTGCGCGCGCTGGCGCTGCAGCATAAGCACAATTACGAGGGCGCACTGGCCAAAAAGAAACGCGCGGACGCGGATTTCAAAAACGCCTGCAAGGTCGCCGAGACCGACGGCATCACGGTCGACCAGATCAAGACCATGATTGCGTGCGACACACCCGAGGGCGAGGCCAAGGAGCGCGCCGAGATTGCGTCGACGCTACAAGCGGCCGCATGGGCTGGGTCGCCTATGGGCACCCAGCTGCAAATGTTCAACGAGCCCGACCGCACGCCGTCGGTTGATCGCGCGTTCGATGAAGGCAAAAAGCAATCCATGGAGGGCAAGCCGGCCAAGCCGCCGCACGCGCCCGAGACTGAACAGTACCGCAGTTACATGGCCGGGTACCAAGACGATCAGACCAGGCGCGCCAGCATGCTGGGGCGCGGCCAAGACGCCACGCACTAGCCATGCCACATAAGGACCCAGCGACGCGACGCGCGTGGATGCGTACGTGGCGGAAACGGAACCGCGCGCGTACCAACGCCAACTATAAAAGGGGCAAGGACGCCTACAAGGCTCGTGTGCGGGCTTTTCTATTCGGGTATCTGTCTCTTAACCCGTGTGTTGATTGTGGGGAATCCGACCCGGTTGTCCTCGAATTCGACCACCGGGACCGGTCGCAAAAATCTTTCAATATCGGCATGTGCACCAGGTCGGCAAAAAATCTGGAAAAGATCGCTGCTGAAATAGCCAAGTGTGATGTGGTGTGCGCGAATTGTCACCGGCGTCGTACCTCAAGACAAATCGCGGCAGCAAAAGCCGACTGGGGAAAATCGCCAATTAAAACGACTGCACCAGTTGAATCGTTGCCGCTTTTTAGGTGTGCAAAATGACAGCCGCCGAGCGGCCACTTATCGCGGCATTCGACGTGGCCACCAATACTGGCGTATGCGACGGCGTCGCTGGTGGCATCCCAAGATTGTGGACCTGGGTGTTATCTGACGCCGGCGACGGTCGACCGCGCCGCCTGGCTTACCTGCGGGCCTATCTGGATTCGTACTTTAAGGAGAACGCCGTGGGTCGCGTGTTTTACGAAAAGCCAATGCCGATTGCCGCGCAGGTCAACGCCAAGCCGGGCAGCGGATTCGGCGCCAGCGAGGACCAGTTGGCCTTCCTGCGCGGCAGCCTGGGCGTGCTTGAGGCCTGCGCGGCCATGGCGGGGATTCATGTCATTGAGGGCGTCAGCGTGCAGGACGCGCGCAAGCATTTTTGTGGCCAGCGCACCTTTGCGCGCGGCGCCGACGGCAAGAGTCAAGCCAAGGACGCCGTGCTACGCATGTGCGCTATCTTGAAAATCCCCGCGGCCAACGACCACGAGGCCGACGCGGCCGCGATCTGGTCCTACGGCTGCGCGATCTCCAACCCCAGGACTGCGCACCTGCACAGCCCGCTATTCCAAGCGCGTAGGTGAATCATGGGGTGGCCGTTTGGCAAGCTAAAGCCCGGCGCGTATCGGGCGATCGTGGCGGACCCGCCATGGCTTTATAAATCGTACACAGCATTGCGATCGACTAATTGGCACAGTCGACGCGACGCCGAAAAACATTACGACGTTATGGGCCTAGACGATATCTGTGCGTTGCCAGTCGGTCAGTTGGCTGCGCGCGACGCGCACCTGTTTTTATGGGCGACCGGGCCATGCCTCCCGCACGCGCTGCAGGTCATTGAAGTGTGGGGCTTCCGCTATAGCGCGGTCGCGTTTACCTGGGTCAAGCTAAAAAAGACCCACGGCGGCGGCCTTGTGGATGACGGGGATTTCCATACCGGCCTGGGGCTGACGACGCGCAAAAACGCCGAGTTCGTCTTGCTCGGTCGACGCGGCAATGCCAAGCGGTTGAGCAGGTCGGTGCGCGAACTGATTCTAACGCCGCGGCGCGAGCATAGCCGCAAGCCGGACGAATTGTTTGATCGCGTGCGCCGATATTGCGCCGGACCTTACGTGGAATTGTTCGCGCGCGAGCGTCATCACCGGTTTGATAGCTGGGGCGACGAGTCGACCAAGTTCAACGACAGGAGGTGATAATATGAAACTAGATCGTAGCACAAATCCCGACGGCCGTGGCAAGTATGCGCTTATCAAGCTGCGCAATCTGCCAAAGGCCGACGCTGAAACAAACGAGCGCCTGACCGCGCTCAACACCGGCGGGTTTGTCGAATTTGGCAACGTCGGGGACGACGATGAATTCTTTGTGATAAAACTTAAGGACGCATACGCCGCCGCGGCGCTGACAGCCTACGCGCAGGCGGCGCTGGCTGACGACCCGGAATACGCCAACGAGATTCTACAAATGGCCGCGCGCGCGGCGCTGCACCCGCAGCGTCACAAGCCGGACTAAGCAATACCCCAGCAGCCTCTGGTACGCCGTCACCATGCGGCCCCAGCGCGTCGTTATAGGGCGACGCCTCGGCTAAGACGCCGGCAGAGCGGACCACAGGTCGGGCTGCACTCACAATAAAAAGACGAAGCGAGGCAACGCTATGGCGCGGGGCAAAATCCCTGAGTCATTCATTCAAGAATTGCGCGACCGGCTGCCGGTTTCGCAAGTCGTCATGCGTCGCTGCAAGGATCTCAAGCGCGCCGGCTCCGAGTGGAAATGCCTTTCCCCCTTCAACAAAGAAAAAACGCCGTCGTTTACCGTCAACGATTCCAAACAATTATGGAAAGACTTTTCGTCCGACAAGGGCGGCGACATATACGAATTTGAGATGCAAAGTACCGGCTGCACGTTCATGCAGTCCGTCGAGACGCTGGCGCAGCTGGCCGGAATCCCCCTGCCCGGCGCGGATCGCCCGGGCCGGCCGGCTGCGTCGGCGCACGAGCCTCATCCTAACGAGCCCAACGGGCATGGCGACACCGGCGCGCCGTCCGCCAACACGCGGCGCGAAATCACCGCGGCGTACGATTACACCGACGACGCCGGCGGGCTGCTGTACCAGGTCTGCCGGCTCGAATGGCTGGACGCCGGCAAGCGCAAAAAGTCGTTCCTGCAACGACGCAAGGCCCCGACCGACGCCGGCGGCGGTTGGATATGGGGCCTGGACGAGGCCGAGTATATCCAGGGCCGCAACAAGGACTGGTACAGCGCGACCGACGACCGCCGCGCCAAATGGTCGGGCTCCGCCGTGCGGATTTTCGACGGCGTCGCGCACGGCCTATACCGGCTTCCGCAATTGGCCGAGGAACTAGCGCAGCCCGGCGACGAGCAGCGGATTATTTTCAGCCCCGAGGGCGAGAAGGATTGCGACACGCTGGCCGCCTGGGGCTTGGTCGCCACCGACAGCAGCGGCGGCAGCAAAAAATGGTCGCCGCATCACGCCG
>Ga0181539_1001863_pt1 | contig 22408 bp, 32 predicted proteins | sample PEATcosm2014_Bin_46_FD_119767 | JGI IMG/M metagenome (GOLD analysis project Ga0181539, IMG submission 119767) | Peatland microbial communities from MTU Mesocosm Facility, Houghton, MI, USA - PEATcosm2014_Bin23_60_metaG | ecosystem: Environmental > Terrestrial > Soil > Wetlands > Peat | place... | reverse complement strand
GACGTAGCCGACCGGCGCAAAGTCATAGAGGTCGGAGTATTTTGCCAACGATTCGCCGAGTTGCCCCTGGGCCATACGCAGCTCTTCGTTCTGCATCTCCAACTCGATCTGATGAACTTGCAATTCGTGAACCAGCCCCTGGTAATCTTGTTCGGCCATTGTCCGAGTGGTTTCGGTTGCACGTTCTCTACTGCGCTCCTCTGCAAGGCGGCGCAACCTGGCAGTGCGATCCTCTCCGGATTTATCTTTCGTCATGCTTGCAGTCTCAGTTCCGTGAGTTTTGTGGTCTTTTCGGCAATGTTCAAAGCATCGTTGCCTTCTTCGAGCCGCCTAATCGACTTCAATCGCAGGGGACTCCCCCGATATTGAAGTGTAGCATGTGACATGAAAGCATGCAACGCTTATGTTGCATGCAACACTTCTTCGATTCAAGTTAACACCCTTCGATGGTTCCAGCCATACAGTAAGTGTCTATATCTTTTAACTAAAGTGCGAACGTGACGCCTCTCGGCCCGGCGGGCATGGAACTTGCCTAAAGATAACCACATGGGAATGTGAAGGGAACCTGCATCGGAGCTACCAACTTTTCCAATAGGCAGAAAGGGCATAGAATAATGGAAAAAAGCAAAACTCCAAAGGTGCAGGATGTCGGTAAGACCATTCGTGAGCGTTAAATATGTCAGGACATTTCTATCTATATCAAGACAGGAGGTACGAACCAATGCAACGCTAAGAGTTTTGGCAGCGACACGCAGATACAGCCTGTCGCCCTTAAGCAAGGGGTGACGGAAGCGGATATTGCTTCCGGCACGGCTCGTTTCTATAACAATATATGCCAATAATGATTGGCAACAAGGAGATAAAATGTACAGAATCGCATGTGTATCCATTTTTGGAATAGCCCTAGCCGTTGTGGTCGCCCTCGGCGTCCCAGGCAAGGCAAACGCTTTCGTCAATGACAATGGCGCAAACAGCGGTATGATCCTAACTGCGGATCTGGGCATATCGATAGGAGAAGGGGGGGGAGTAGGCATAGATGTCAATAGAGATAGGGGGGACCGAGATCGAGAGTATGAGCGCCAGAGAGCATACGATCAGGGAAGAAAGGACGATCAGGATCGAAGATATGATAACCAAAGGCGAGATTATAACCGGGAGAAAAGAGAGGGAACCTACGACGATAATTGAAGCTATGACAGGAGTGGACCCCTGAATGGTAAGACAGCACCGACAGTTAGCGGGCAGGATTCAGGCTTGCCTTGTTGCAGGCATATCTGATTTGTCATCCCTGTCATTGCCTACCGATCACCGGTCCTGACAGGTGATCGGTAGTTGGCGATTCTGAAGAAGAACCGGAAAATATCGGGTTTCTTCTGAAACGATAGCCATTCGAGGACGGATGAAATGAATAGATCTCGATTTCTTACACCTGCTGTTTTCATGTTGACTGCGATGCTGCTTGCCATTTACGGCGTGGCGCCGTGCAAAGTCCTGGCGGCCGATCGCGGAAGTAGTTCCAGGGGCGCGGCGGGCTGGACTGAACGGGTTTTGACCCAACAGGAACTCGAAAGGCTCGGCGAAAGGGATTGGGATCTGAGTCCGAGTTTTGCCAAACGGCTTCTCGCCAGACTCAATGTACGGGATTTCGACTACATCGATGAAGACATCCGGAACGGCCGGCCGATCAAGGTGCCAAACGATTTCACCGCGTTTAAGAGCTGGACTCCATTGCAACGGTATATCCCCGAGGTTTCCCAACTTCCGAAGTTCATACTTATTGCAAAGGACACTCCCTTTATTGGCTGGTATGAGAACGGCAGGCTAGCGGGTGATACCTATATCTGCATTGGGAGGCAGGACGACTGGACCATAGCCGGTATTTACTCGGTGCTTGAAAAGGACATAGACCACGTATCGAGAAGCTATCCCAACGCATACGGTGAACCTGCGCCCATGCCCTGGGCGTTGCGGATCTATCAGACGGTCTGGATTCATGCTGGAGACATCACCAGGGGCCACTGTTCCCACGGGTGTGTGAACCTGCCCATGTTCTCCGCAATGGAGCTGTTCGACTGGGCTACGCCGGGTACACCGGTACTGATTGTCGACTCTTTGCATGACATTTCGGTGGTTGTGGCCAACAACAGGTTCAACTGCACTCTTTTTGTTTCCTCTTGTTCCCTCCCGGCGTCTGTCTCTAAAAAGAACTAGCCGATGCCAGGAGACGTTTGCATCCTGTTCGTCACCCGCATGTTGCGGCTGTTCGCTTAATGGGGCCATCGAAGAGTGAACCAGGATGAAAGTGAAAAAGTTGAACACGCAAGCACCACCCGAAAGCGAGACTGTGGAGAAATCCTTCCCCATCATCGCTCTTGGAGCTTCCGCGGTCGGGCTCGAAGCGCTTCAGGATTTTTTCGACAACATGCCATCTGACTCAGGCATGGCCTTCATGGTCATCCAGCACTTGAATCCTACGGGTAAGAGTATGCTGGGGGCTATCCTGCAAAAGCACACGCAAATGGTTGTCTCTCACCGCCAGGACCGCCTCTTGTTTGTCCAGGGCAAGTTTCAATTGCTTGATTATTTATACTTTCAGTTCCCTGAATTGTTTTCCTGTCTCATCTTCAGCATGCCCCAGCGCGTGAGTTTTGCGGTCTTTTCTGTAAGGATCAGAGCATCGTTGCCTTCTTCGAGCCGCCTAATCGACTTCAATCGCAGGGGACTCCCCGGTGTTGAAATGTAGCATGTGACATGGAAGCATGCAACGCTTATGTTGCATGCAACACTTCCTCGATTCAAGTTAACACCTTTCGATGGCTCCAGCCATACCGCAAGTGTCTGTATCTTTTAGCTAAAGTGCGACCGTTACGCCTCTCGATCCGGCGGGTATGGAATTTGCCTAAAGATAATGTAGCATGGCTCGTTTAGCTCATCCTGGTTCTCTCATGTTATTCCACACTAGGCGAGGGGCAGCAGGCTCATCGAAGTGAGAGAAGCGAATAATGACATCTTTGTTGATAGGGCGCAGTATGTGTCAGTGTGCCGAGCCCAATGGGCTCAATGTGTGTCACTTTACGGATGTCAGTTCTAAACGCCGAACTTTCGGCAGAACGGAGAGATGAAAATGTTGGGAACAATTCTACTCATTGTATTAATTCTTCTACTCGTGGGCGCACTCCCTACTTGGCCACACAGCAGTGGGTGGGGATATTATCCAAGCGGTGGCCTGGGACTGGTCCTTGTGATCGTGGTCGTGCTCCTGTTAATGGGCCGTATCTGACAGAAGTGAAGGCATCGCAAAGGAATGCACAGCACTCCTTTGCGATGGGACCTGGTCCGGCAACAGTAAACCCTAAACTTCTTCAAGAGAAAAGGAACAAGTCATGAACTGCCATCAACTCATAGGGAACTGGCAGCAAGTCAAAGGAGCGGTCGGGGATGGATGGGGCAAACTCACCCACGACGATGGGGACGTCATTGCTGGAAAACGCCACATACTCCCCGGCAAGATACAAGAAAGACACGGCATCGCATGTGAACAGGCAGAAAAGGAATTCAAGGATGGTGAAGCTTCTTTGAAGTAGTTGAGGCTCGCTCATTCTTTCCGTTTTTTACAGACAGAGCACAGGGAAGTTACCGGTTATTTTTTCTGATGTCCCACTGATTGGAGAAAATGCGATGGGCGATCGTATCGCGTCTATCAGGAAGGCGGTTGTGGATGGCAAACACGCTGAGATCGAGACAATGGTTCAGGAAGCCATCGATGACAAGACCGATCTGGACATTCTCATCAATGAAGCGCTGATAGGCGCTATGGACATCGTTGGGAAGAGGTTTGCGGCCAACGAGATATTCGTCCCTGAAATGATCGTTTCCGCTGCAACCATGAAGAAGGGACTGGCGTTGATAAAGCCGCTGCTTACGGGCAACGGCCCTCAATCGAAGGGCGCCATTTTGATTGGGACTGTCAAAGGCGACATCCACGACATTGGAAAGAACCTTGTCACAATGATGCTGGAAGGGGCCGGATTCAACGTGCTGGACCTGGGGGTCGACCTCAGTGTCGAAAAGCTTATTTCGAAAGTGGAAGAACTAAAGCCGGACATTCTCGCTCTTTCTGCCCTGCTCACCACCGCGATGCCTGAAATGGAAAAGGTCGTCAGAGCCCTTGAAAACAGGGGGCTGCGAGACAGTGTCAAGGTCATGGTCGGAGGCGCCCCGGTGGATTCGAGATTTGCCGATAAGATAGGGGCCGACGGCTACGCAAAGGACGCCGGGGAGGCTGTCCAACTGGCAAAAAAACTCCTGCATCTGACTTGAAGCAAAGGAGGCCGTCAAATATGGAATATATCCTTGCGATGGACTTCCCGCGCCTGTAGAATATTGAATTGGATTTATTCGTCACCAAGCCCGATGATGTTTACCGGCCGGAGAGGTTTTTTGCCAAATGGAAATCACGAGCGAGATTTCCCAGGTGGGCGGCGGGCATCTTACCTCGTCGGAAGATGCAGCTATATACCTCATAAAATTCGGGCAGGAATCCGCCCTGGTGGATGCTGGATGCGGCCGGGCAACCGAGAGGCTTTTCGCAAACATCAGGAAATGCCGGGTAGATCCGCAGAGGATAAAATACCTGCTGATCACGCATTGCCATTACGATCACACTGGCGGCGCAGCCGAATTGAAACGGCGCATCGGACTCGATATCGTCGCACATAAACTGGATGCCCCTTTTCTTGAGTCCGGCGACAACCGTGTAACGGCGGCAAACTGGTACGAAGCAGAGCTAAAGCCTTTTCGGGTGGACAGAAAGCTTGCCGGTTCGGGCGATGAGATCATGCTCGGCGGCAGGAAAATCGAGGCTGTCCACGCACCTGGGCACTCGCCGGGCTCGGTTGTGTATCTAACTGAATCGGACGCACTGAAAGTCCTGTTCGCCCAGGACGTTCACGGCCCGCTCGATCTAAGCTTTCATTCCAACCTCAAGGATTACAACAAGAGCCTCAAAATGCTGCTCGAAATCGGGGCGGATATCCTCTGCGAAGGCCACTACGGGGTATATCGGGGCAAAGCCGAGGTGGCACGGTTCATCCGGCAGTTTATTACTTTCGAAAAGCACTAGGACAGAAGCTGCTCGATCCGGGCTATCAAGCGCAACATATTCGGCGAATTTGAGAACGACATTCGGCGAATAAGAAGAGCAATCGGCGACTACTTCACCAATTTGGCCGTAACGGGCGATCCTCGAACATCGGAAATTTGGCAGGCAATCTGAGAAAATTAGCGCGTCTTGAGAAGAGAGCAAAAATCACCTGTCTGAAGCAGAGCATCACTCCAGCAGGTTAGGTAAGAGCTATATTCTTATATCGTCAGCCTTACTGCTCAAGCAGATCGGCTGCTTTGTTTCGTCCCGCCATTTTAGATAACAAGTCATTTCTGCACAGACGAACCGCCCTATAATAGACAGAAATGGCTTGGGGGCTAAGCCGAAAGCCTTTACTGCGCACGAGCGCGGATGCTTCGACAAGAGTCATGCTGCCCTCGTCCATGCCATTAATTATTCGATCTTGCAAACCATGAGGCAGCATAAAGAAACCGAATCGCCTTTTCTTCGAAGAGGCGCGAATAAGGTCGTGGTGATTTATCTTCAGCGTACTGGCATTGGACATAAAAGCCTCCTGTGGCCTTCAAATCAAGCGTTTAGATGTTGGAGCCTGGCCCCCTCCAGGCTCCGCTCGCCGCTCAATAATAACCGTGCCCCTTTCAATGCGTAAGTCCATGACCAGGCTGAAACTGTCCATCCATCTTCGAACCGTGACGGGATGCATACTTAGAGATTCGGATATCTCCCGCATCGAAATCCGGTCTCTTGATGAAAGCAGCTTCTGGAGCGCGAGACATTGATCGCGCATCCTCTCGCGAGTACCCCCGGACTTCGTTTTATCCAAGCTGCGAGGCTCCTCAGAAATCCGTTAAGGGCATATCTCCAAACCAAATACAACGCTCAGCAAATCGGCGCACTGGCTTCCATCTTCTATCCATTCGCGGGCTGACCGTTCTGTCGGATCGAAGTCGATGCAACTCCCGCAAGAGAAGCCCGCCCACCCTCGCGAGAGGGCCATGTCCAAACAATCGGCATAACTTTTGCGAAATACCTTTCGCGTTACGTTTTGAAGTTCGTCCACCGGGCGCGCCGGGACGGGATTAGCCATTTGACTTCCTCCCTCATGCTGACTATTATTAGCGCGCCGTGAGTTCCTATTTCTTGGAAGCCGCCTTCGCCGGGCGGCTTCTCTTATTTAACAAGGCGAATTCGAATTTCATGCCTCCTCTGCGCTTTCTGACCCACTCCCTATGGATTAGCCAAGGGACGCTTAAATGCCCAAATAAGGCCCTCTGGATGCGAATCAGTACCCTCGTGCCTTTGTGTGCCTTTGTTGTTAGTTAGCCAGGTGGAAGGAGGCACCAGAAAGGGTCGGCAAACCCTTCTGAACCTGTGGCAGCCTGGCACAGGAGCCCTGCCACGCCGGGCAGCGAATTTGCTCTTTCCAAGTTCGATATAGGTCCCCTGGGCGGGAGGAGGCCAAGAAAGGGGCCGCAAACCCTTTTCTCAAAATGCGACCTTGGCTCAACCCAGGTCGGATGCCCTGAGCCGTCGGGCAACGAAGGTGCTAAGACACCAAGAAAGCCACGCACTCACGGGCCAGGGCCGGATTATCAATCTGCGCCTGGCGATAGGCTTCTGCAAAGCTCACCTCTCCGCGCCCGTAGATCTTTTCGGCAATCGCGTTAAGGCGCTCAGTTGGGTCCTCTTCGGAATACGTCCGGTAGACCGGGAAATAAGCGCGGGCGAGGGCTGGATATTCGAACTGCACGAGGCGAAACGCTTCAGCGTAGGAAACCCCGTCCTTCCGGGCTTTCTCATCAGCCAGAGCGGACAGGCGCTCTTCTGCGCTGGCGGGCGGCTTTGTTCGAAGCAACTCTTCACAGATCGCCAGAGGGCTCATGCGCCTGCCATCGCCAATGATTAACTCACGATCTCGGTACAGGTCCAAATAGTTGAGCATGGCGATAACCATTGCCCTTTCCGTGGCGAGAATCCGGCCCTCCTCCACCAGGCGATCAACAAACCTTTCTCTTTCGGGACTTCCTCTCATTCGTACCTCCTCAAAACGTACTTGCGTCGAGCATGCCTCAGCCCTGGATCATGTCTTGATGAATCAACACGCCGATTATGGCCGGGGCTGTACCTGAATTCATTGCAATTCCGATCACGTTCATATTCTCACCAGGGGAAGGATCGGCTGTTATGCCCTGGCCATATCCATTTGAAGTGATTCTATCGCCCCTATTGACCGAACCAGCAATCGTGACATGTGCAATTCCATCGAGCGCCAGCCTGACATTTAGCCCTGCAGCCTTGGTCGCGAACTCGAATACGCCGATCAAAGGCTGCTCGGGAGAACTAGCGGTTTCATAGGTGTTATCATCCGCGCCGAACGTCGCAATGGTATATGCTGCAACGGGTGCTGCGCAGAGAACTTCCTTCATTAACAAGCCTTCAGTACGACCAATCATAGTTTTTTCCTTTTGAAGAGGTAATTGAAGACATCAAGAAAACTGCTAAAATTCCCACTTTTGCCTTGAAACTGCCTCCAGGGAGTGCGCGATCGCGCTGCCGGCATCGCTCAAAATTCCCACTTTTCCCACTTTTAGGTTCCGACTCGCGCCGGATCGCGCAAATTATTGACAGCTCCTCGCACGCTGCGCTATATTCCCTTTGGCAGAAGGCCGGTTGGGCCGTACACCGATAGCCGGTTCCCGAGCGCCGCGCCCTGTACGGAGGGTGAGGGCTCCTAATCCCTGCAACCTCCAGATAACTTTTTGAACCTTTTCCGCCACTTTTGCCTTCCGTTTTCCCACTTTTGCTTTTTTATTACCCGGCCCAGCAACCCAAGCTAATTAAGGGACGATCCTCACACGAACCCTGCACCCGCAACCAGGACAGATGGAGTCCCCGTTTTTCCCTGGCTGCAACCTTTCCGCTGGCCAGGTATAGAGAGCTTCCTTGTCGCATTTGGGACACGGCAGGAAGAGCTTATCAAATCCACGAGCGCCCGAGATCCATATAGCAAGATGCGCAATAACGCCGAATACGATTCCGGCCATGAGGCATGCCAGGAACAATCCGAAAAACACAAAAAAGAAGAGAGCCGGTAAGGCGGCAAGTGCAAGCGCAACACAAATAACGATAAAAAAACGAACAGGGCGCCTCACTTGGATGACCCGGCTGGATGGGATCTCCAGGAACGACTGATAGACTGCATTGCTTCTGCAATAGGGGCAGATAATTGCAGCCTGGTCGATTTTCTTCCTGCATGTAACGCAAATTTTCTCACCATCTTCATTGCTGATTTCTGATACCATGACGTTCTCCCCCCCCTCGATTGTTGAGTTAAGCCGCATTCAATGCTAGTCGTGCTCAAAAAAGCTCTGCGGCATGAAGCGGCCGCGTTTAAGATCTATCTTCGCGTTAGGGTCATGCGAAACAGACGTTGCGCGCCCGTTCTGATCGACGTTGACTGAGAGGTGTACATGGACTTCGGGCTTCTGCTTTTGGAGATGGTTTTCCAGGCGGTGGAGACCTGCGACTACCGCGTCCACAGTGGGCCTATCGTGTTTGGCCACGTTGGCGGCTTCGGGGGCGGGCGGCAATAGATAGCGCCTATTGGCCTGAAGCTCGGCCTTGCTCTTCCCAAGCGCCGCTTTGATTAAAGCCTCATCGGGATCTTCCCATTTAGCTATGTCGGGGCGTTCATCCGGCGAAGGCGGCAGCTCGCCGGTCTTTTTGTAACGCTCCATAGTAGAGCTGTGCATCCACCATGTAGCGGCCGCCAAGGCTGCTACCAAAGCCATAACAGCGCTCGCAGCCATCGTCGCCCCCCCTGCAAGGGCAACTGCGCCTGCCTCCAGGGGCGCTGCGGCCGCAGTCGCCGCAGTCGCAGCGGTTGAAAGACCAGCCAGAACCCGCGTGAATGAAATTATACCCCTGATGAGCCGATAGCTTCCATATACCGCCCCAGCGGCCATAAGGGCCACTACCGCTCCGCTCACGTCCTTCACCAGCTCCCGGTGCGCCTTGCTGAAATCGTCGAGCGCCCCGATAACGGCATTGATCTGCTGGACTACCGGCGTGAGACTTTTCAGTAGCGGATCGAAGGCATCCGCGACAAGTGTCTTGGTCGAACCAACCAACGCCTCGATGTTTCTGTTAAAGTCCTTCAGTGCGATATTTACTTTTGCCTGGATATCGTATGACTCTGCCTGAGTCTTGTAGACATCCTGATAAGACCCTTCCCCCGTTTTGCTGAGGGCGTAGGCCATGAATTCGCCGCGCCCCTGAAATATTTTCTTAAAGAGGTCGTTGAATTCCTGCTCTGTGAAGTAGGGATGCTTGCCTTTGGTCTCAGCCCTGAACCGCTGCAATTCCTCCACGATCCCGACCATAGGCTTCAATTTGCCACTCAGATCGTAAAAAGAAATCCCGGCCTCCTTCAGCGCTTTTTTTTCCTCTTTCGACGAATTCAGCAGGCGCTGTCCAAATTCCTGGAAGCGCGTGCCCGCCTTGGCTGCATCCCCGGTCTGTTTGGCGTACGTTCCCATAGCCGTGAGCGTCTCTTCGTACGAGAAGCCCAAACCTTTCGCGGACGGACCCGCTTCGTGCAGCGCCTCTGCTTGCAATCCGATATGCAAAGGGGTCGTAGTGCCGATCCTCTGCATGAAATCGGCCATTTTGCCCAGCTTGGCCCCATGTGCCTCAAATATGTTCGCTCCGGCCGATATTGTTTCCGCAGCCTGCACGGTGCTGATCTTCCCAATGCTCGCCAGCGCTCCGACCGAATAGAGAGCGCCCTTTTCGTCCGCCAGGTCCTTAAATTTCATACCGCTTTGCGTCAGCACTACTGCGGCATCTACGAATTCCTTTTGGCCCATCGGGAAGAGGAGTTGCACCTTGGCCGCCACGTCGCGGACTTTTTCAAGCTGCTCGTGGAACTCGGCGGCATTCTGCCGTGTGCGGCCCATACTCATCTCTAATGTGGACATGGACTCTTCCATATCGGCGCTGACTTTGACGCCCTTCTCCAATTCCTTACCGATATACCAGGATGCGGCCAAGGCTTTAAGGCCGGCCTGCATGTGCGATACCATGCTCTCAAAATCCTGCCTGGTCTTTTGGGCGGCTTTGCCGAGCCCGAGAATTCTATTGTCGAGCCCGCGCAATATGCCTGCGGTGGCGTCGATTGCGGTGAACATGAGGGCCATTTTCATGGTGTTGCTGAGCATGTTGCCTACTCCTTGGGCGGCAAGAGAGGTTCAGAGCCTTTATCCTTGGGTCTTCTCAGCACGAGATACCTTTTATTGGGCTTCTCGGGGCTGGTCATCTCCGACCAGGCATCCAGGTAATCGACCGCTTCGTAGACGGCCATTTCAAGCGCCATTTTCGGCGGGAACTTTATCTTCATCAGGGCTAAAAGCAGTTTCCTGGCCTCCAGTATCCGTCCCCTGGCGGACTTCGGCTGCAGATTTTTCTCCGGCGCTTTCGGCATCGGCATGAAACGACTCCAGGCGCGATGCCAAGTCGTCCTTTGCTTTGATGATGGCTCCCATGTCCGTGTCGGTCATTTCCAGCAGCATGTCTACGGTAACCGGGGCGATTGCCCCGATCCGCAGGAGCTGCTTGGCCGTCAGGCACAGGCTGAAAAAAATATCATCCTTGAGGCTTTCCATCCCGTGCTCGCGCGCCGCTTCCAGCGTGTCCTTGACAAGGCGAGGCCGCAACTCAAAGTCACGGTGGCGCTTGCCGTCCTTGATGATCCCAAAGGGCAAAATTCCTTTTTGTGTCAATAGGTCCACTTGTATCCTCCTCAGAGTCGCGAGTAGGTTTTGATGGGTGAAGCGGGCGCGAGGGGCGGCAGGCAATGATCCTCATGGCCTACCTCCGGGAAGAGATGGGATCGCCGCCCCTCGCGCTCAGGATTAATCAGCACAGTTTAAACGCTCGAATTGTCAAGCTCTTCGGCGGTTTCAATTTTACCGAGGCGCCCCGCTCGATAGTGGTCCTCGGGGCTCTCCAGCGTTACATGCTCTCCCGGCTTAAATTCGGAGCCATCCGATTTGCGGGGAAGGAACTCCGTTCCATCGTGCCTTCTTTGCTCATAAACCACAAACTTCTCAGCCATTTTTCATCCTTTCTTAAGTCTTAAGTTTGAGTAGCTAACTGACCTCGGCCTGGACTTGCCGAGCCCGTGCAATTTCGGCCTCTGCATCCGCGACAGTCACCGCGCCGCTGAGCGCCATTATTCTTTGCTCAGCCGCTTTAATCACTTCGCTCATGGGCTTGGAACTGCTGGTGATTCCTGCTTGAGAGCAGAGTTCATTCAGTTTGGCTTCGAAAAATTTCTGCTCGCCCTGTTGAAAGCGCCGGATGGCAGGGCCAAAGCGAGGCATATCAGCATACCATCCCAAAAGCTTCATCTGTGCTATAGCGGCCACGGCCATAGCTTCGAGGTAGGCATTACACAATTGCCGCTCTTCTGCCCGGAGTGACTGAACCTCTCTCGACAGATCCGCGATGCGTGCGCCTTTGTCGGCCTGCATACTCGAAGCGATTTGCTGAGTCAATTCGGTCTTTTCGGCCTTACAAGCGACGATTGCGCCGTCAAGGTCCGTAATCGTTCCGATGATGGCCTTGATCTCTGCAATGAGATGGGCGGTTGCTTCAGACTTCCTCTCCGCATGGATACGCTTCTTCTGGAGCGCATCCAGTGTGGTTTGGGCGGCTTTCCTCTCGGCGGCAAACCGGGCTCTAATCTCATCAAGTTTTATACTCTCAGAGAAAAGTTCCTGCGTAGCCTGGCTAAATAAGTACATTGCCATATTCGGTCCTCCGATTAAGTGTGGTCTTAATCAATTCTTCCATGCAGGCTGCCGCCCGTTCACCTTCGCGGCGCAGGGCCAGGGCGCGCTGACCCTCTTCCATCAAAAGCAAGTATTTCCCGGCTCCGCTTATCGCTGCCGCCCGTTCACCTTCGCCGCGCAGGGCTGTATACTTCGCTAATGGGCCTTCGAGCTGCCGACGCCGGGCCAGGGTGGCGTCAACCTCTTGCCTCAAAAGCACATACTTCGCGATTCCGTTTGGTGCTGCCGGGTTCAAACTCAGGTTTTCAACCATTCGCCTTCCTCCTGGAAGGGATCGCCCCCCCCTAATTATGGCGGTAAGCTATTCGCCATCGCCTTGCTTTTTGCTTTCGGCGTCCGTCTTCCCTTCGCCGCCCTCTTTTGCCCGTAGGCTTTCACAGGCAGCAGCGATGACCTTCTGCTCGATCTCGTAAAACAACTCCAGAAGGTCTTCGATGCTTCTCTCCGCACGCATAATGATATCGCTTAGCCCGTTTATTGCCTTGTCCGAGAGGGGAATTGATTCCTCTGTGCCGCAATTACCTAAGAGATCGACTACCAAGGTCAATACCGCCGCTGCCTGCTGAGCTTCGTAAAACCGTTTCTGGTTATCGAGAATATCCTTCATTATTGTCCACCTTTCCATACACCGCCAAATGATGTATACTGGACCTCGTTTTGGTGCGTGGTCCTATGCCAGGGTCAACACCTGAACAAAAAGAGGGGCTGGAGGTCCTTAACGGAAGCTGTAACTTCCCGGACCATCAGCGCCTCGACAGACTGACACGCTCGAACGTTTTTGCACCAGCAGGGCATTCGAGCTATGCTTTTTCGGTAATCGGCCTAGCTGGTGCAAACCCATGTTTCTATGATACTGCGGTCCTTGCTGTTCCCCTTTTCGCTCTGGAGGGGATGTCTCCCCCTCGATGCGGCCCCTCGGAACCCGGATTGTCCACCCCCGTTTCTTTCCTGAATATGTTTCCAAGGACGGCCAAAAGACGTTTCATTTTTGGGATGTCGGTACACCAGTTAATGCTTCCCTTGCCACAGATCACCTGGCAAAGCCCCCTTAGCCTCTCTTCGCCGTTCGGTATCTGAGCGGCCAGAGATTTGACTCTGCGCCGGAAAGCAAGAACCTGCTCGTCTACTTCGCCGGGCCTCTGTTTCGGCTTCCACCCCCTGTTTCTGATGGCCGCGATGAACGCCGCCAGTTGCACATTCGATAATGCAGCCGAAGTGGACACGCCGAAGCACTTCTCGAGCAGATCCCGGTAAAAGCAATCATCCCAACCCATGTCTTTCTTGGCGATATGGATTGTCGCCAAGAGTCTCTTCCGCTCGGCCGCTGCGTCGGCCGCATCCGGGTTTCTCGCCCGGCTGTTCCCGTGTAGCAGTTTCATCGTGTTCCCCCTTTCGTGCTGTGTACCTCCTTAGTTAAAGGTCCTTTGTCGATGAGATGCTTCAGGTAAAAGCCATCCCTGTCCTTGATTCTGTGGATGGTTTCCAGGTATCCATTTACATTCCTTTTCTTGCCTGCCACCACAACCTCACCCGATGCGGCAAGAACTCGGATTATCTTATCTACAAAGGGCTTTGTCCCATCCGCCAAAATCGCTATATCCCTGGCTGAGAATGTTCTCGATACGTGCATTGCCCGCCAAATCCGCCTTGTTACAGGATTTGCTTTTCCCCAAAGTTTCGAGGCTCCCTTATAGCTGTACCGACCAGGGCCTTTCTTTATGATTTCTCCGCGCTTATGGAGATCATCGAAGACGGCCCGGACCATAGGTGCATTTGGCTCTTCGATTAGGCGGCCGATAGTAGGAGCCGAGAAGGTTTTCCTACTCGAAAACCCGCTGATGCAAGCCCTGATCTTGGCAGTAAGACCATCTTTCACTTGCAAATCTCCCGCACCAGGTCCTCTGTGATTCCGCTCAAACCGCTCGCCTTCATCGACCTTTCGATCCGCAGGGCATCCTTCACGACCAGCCGAAAATCTCCCTGAGCATGTGCAGTCAAAGCACCGGCAGCCTTCGTGGAAACTTCCAGGTCAAGGTTTCTTTGATAAAACAGGCAAACATCCGCAGCCGCAACGGGCTGAAAAACCAGTTCGTGAGATATCCGGCTAATCAGTCGCCTTTCCTGACACAATTTGGAGCGCAAGACTTCCTCGCCCACTAAGATTATCGGCACGGAGAGCCGATCATGGAGATCCCGTAGAATGTTAAGGTGACGGAGAGACATTCGATCAGACTCATCGACCATGATAAGTCGGCGTGAGTCGTTCATCCCGCGCTCCAGAAGATCAAAACATGCTTGGGTCGATCGCGGCCTGGCTCCAGCCACTGCGAAAGCTATTTCGCGGAGAATCCCCGCGCTTGACAGCCAACCCGCGAAGCTTACAAGAATGACCAGGGGATTCATGGCTGCTATGCGCCTGCACGCAACCGATTTCCCACTCCCCGCCCGCGCTATGAGAGTCGCCATTTCTAGGCCCAATATACGGCCTAGAAGGTCTGCTACCAACGCAAGAAGCTTTTGATAGTTAATGGTTGGAATGAATTGATCGCGCATGGGTGGCCTCCCATTAGCCTACCTGCTGTAGAGCTGATGTTGACTTGTCTTCAGTCGCGGTTATTTCCGCGACAATCCCCAAGATAGAGCGAGTATCGGCGTCTATTCCGGCAACAAACTCTGTAAGAAACTTCTCTTCTGTGACGGTCAGTTTCTCCCCACGCTTTTTCTCCGCAATAAGGTATTGGCATCGCTCAATTTCGTATTCAAATATAGGCGGCTTCCTGCCGGGAAGCTCAACCTCAACGGATATTGGCTCTTCACTGGTCTCAAAAGCGAGATTCGCGCGAACAGTGGCCGCGAGCTGCTCGGGGTCGGGTTCGCACAAAAGTTTATTGCCAGAAATTTGCTCCATTTCGAGCTTTTCTCGGACTACGGTTGCTGCGGCCTCTAAACGAGGAATTCTTGAATATTCGATCAAATCCGGGATTTGGGATGTGAGTCGCTGATATTCGTCGGACCAGAGCTTTGCAAGCCGTCGTTTTTCCTTGATTTTCCGTCTGGCGAGATCCTTGTCCACCATACTGCTATACTCAACTGGCTGCGCGACGCAGATAAGTTTTGAGTTGTGATAAACGATAATCCATCTTGGATCGAGCGGATCGAACCGGATCACGACCTTTTGGTCATGTAACCGAGCAAGCTCCGAATGTTCATAAAGGTCTGCACAAGCTGTGCGGAAGCGGACGCGGCCCCGATCAACCGTTCGAGTCTCCCTGGCCAGGAAAGCCAGGTTTACGATTTCATCGGGAACCTTTACCGGCCTCCAACCTTCATGCTCATAACTATATCGAAGGGCGTCCATAGGTGTTACTTCTAATGGCCGGGGCTTCTCGGGCCATTCCTTGAACAGTCCTCGGTGAGGCCGTTGCCAATTATAATGGTGTGCAAGTTTCGCAAAAATGAGCGCAAACTCGCTGAATTTGAGTAATTTACCGTCCTTGGCCAATTTCTTGGCCTCAATTTCATCGACTTCCTGTTCTTCGCCAGAGGCGGACAACCGCTTCACAGCGCCAGGGATCTTTGAGTCGCACAAGCGAACTTCAAGATGGTGGAAAAACGGCTCCATCAATTTTGCTTTGCCGTTTCGGGGAAGCGCTCTGATATGATTATTAATTACGATGCAGGCAGCCTCTTCCGGATCTCCGTCTGAAAGGTCGATAGGCAGGTCAACTATTTCCCCCAGGCCGATCCCCAAAAGCGCCATTTCGTTGGCTAAACCAGTTATGTATCTAGATATTTCCGGTCGGCCGTTGTCTGTATATATCGACCTAAAAGGGCCGAAGCGTTGACACCCCATTCGGAGCGCCAGGCCAACTGCGTAGCTGTTATAGTGTTGCCCTAACCAAAATCCGTAAAGAATCCGCGTGCGAAGATCCAGCCATACATAGGTCTGTGGTCGGAAAACGCGGCCTGTTTCATCGTCCATAATCCAGTAACCGATGTCGTGTTGATCGCCGCATCCCATCTGGAAGGGAGCTAAATCTGCGTAAGTTCGGAGCACCGGAGGAAGAACGTTATCGAGGGCGCGCCTTCCGCCATTTTTTTGCGCCAGGAGGAGCGGGTTGAGCCTCTTTGCGAGGTGTTGAGTAAAGCTTCGGTATCCCCCGACGCGCCAGCCCCGCTGTGTTGCTTCCGCTACCATCTCCTCGTAGCACGCTTTCTCGGACATCCTCCTATGCGGACGTTTAAGAAACACGCCGAGCCCATAGTCCAGCGCCGGATCGTCCCAACTCTTGGGCTTTCCCCTGTTGCTCTTTGCGTGCAGATGGCCTGCCAAGCCCCGCTCTTCCTCTCTGGCGATGCCTTCATAAATGGTCTGGTAAGCGTGACCATACTTGACCGCGACATGTTTTATCCATTTGCCGGATTGCCAGCCAGGGGGAGGGGTCTTGGCCTCTTGGACAATTTGGTGCCAGTACTGTACGCGCGGATTTTTCAATAGGTCCTCGGGAAAGCCTCGAAAAGAAGAGTCGCTAACGACTTCCACCAGGGGGCCGCATTTGTACAGCCGATTATTCGCCGATATGGGCAGGTCGTTTTCTGAGGCAATACGGGAGCTTTCCACTATCAACTTTTGTATTTTGGGCGTAAGGTCTTCGCCTCGATAGACCCTCTTTCCGCCTTCCGTGACAAATGGAATGCGCTCTTTAATAAGAAGGCGTTGAGCTGTCCTCGGCTTTCTCCCTATGGAGCTGGCCAGATCATCGGCGGTGAATGTGGATTTCATGACCCGGCCCTATCTGATTGAGAGGTTTCCGATAAGGTGACCGGGCTCCAGAACCGCTCAAATTCCACCCCGAGTGCCGTAGCAATCGCTCGCTGCACTTTGGGAGAATTCACGCGCCCATGTATCGCGGCGCTAAAGTGCGCGCGCGTGTAGCCGCTTTTCCGAGCCAAATCAGCGATAGTCAGGCCCCGATCAATCAAAAGTTTTTTGATTATTTTGTCCATAAATCCTCCCCGGAACGTTGCCCAAATTACCGCTTGACATATATTACGCGTGTATGTAATACGTCCATCCGAGGGAGTCAAGAAAAAACGTTGCGCGGGGTACACTTTTTTTTGTGGCGTGGTACGTAAGGTAACATGTAACCCAACACATAAGGCGACAAAATGAGCCAGAGCTTGGAGCTACCTTCGGTCTTAAGCGAGAGAATTAAGCGAATCCGCAATGCGCTCAATCTCTCACAGGCAGCGTTTGCAAGACGCCTCGGGGTTAACCGGGCTCATGTTTCCAGGATCGAATCCGGCAAGTCCGCCCCTTCCGAGCAGCTTTTAAGGCTGATTACACATGAATACAATATCTCATGGCCCTGGCTCACAAAGGGTAAGGGGCATATGGAATTGAATTTCGATGAATTTCAAGCTCATCAGCAGGAACTTAAACTCGCCTCACTTAGAGAGTGCCTGGATGTATTTTACTACATTAATAATTTCCTCTTGGGCAAGCTGGTCCGCAACCTAGATGTCTACTCTTTGGAATCGCCTACCACTCTCCCCCCTAGCATTATTGGGAGACTGAAAGCGATCAAAGAGCACCTTCCCCTGGACAAGATTCACCCGCTTATTGATAGGGTATTGGCCAACTCTGCCGAATCTGAATCTGCTGGCTCGGAATGAATCTAAACGAGACTACAGAAAAGGACCATTATGATATCGGATGCCAACAATGAAGGTACTGACAAAATTTGCGCTGCGTGCCGTAAAAGAATCGACTTGGCTGCGCTCATCTGTCCACATTGCAGAAGCGACACAAACTATAGGACTCTAATCAATGTTTCTAATGACCTTATTATTAAGGATAGACGGCCCATTCGCTCTTTTGTCTCTTTCCTTGTTTCGGTTTTAGTAGCGGCCGTTTTTGGCCTTTACGCTTTCCTGCTTTTCGGATTTTTGGCGGGGGCCGGGGCCGTCATAATCGTATTCACCATTATGGTGTCCTTGATGATGTGGATATCGGGCGCTCGGGGATTTGATAAGTTGTCGCTATCCTGTCCTGAGTGCGGCCATCAAGCCTCTTATCAATGGCCCGAGGGATCATTGGGGTCTGGCAAAAATGGGGATCTCGTCTGCGCGGGTTGCAATTTAAGATTGCGCGTGAATATCGGCCTCTAATTAGCTCCCGCCCCTATATGCAGGAATGGTTATTTGGTGGGAATTTGTCGCTTTCCTTTTTATGTTTCCCGCTAAAGCCTTCTTAAGACCTTAAATCCGTCGCCAAATGTCGTTCTTTAATCTTATACGCCTCTCCCACCTGGTCGTCCTTTTCCGTGTCGTTTTGTCGCGACAGGGCTCCTTAATATGATTTTCCATTGAATCGGCCACCCTCCAGTGTTTGCTTAGCCTTATATCGTTAAATTGGTCGCCGAATACTCTTCTCAACATCGGTTTTTTTGGGAATTAATGTCGCTACCATTTTCCCCCCTTAGCCCCCGCAAACGGGCACCCCCTCAACCTTTCTCAAACCTCATCAACTTTCCTCAAATTTAATTCTCCTCATACGGGCCTCCAGTCTGCCAACCGCCTGCACGATATTATTTCTCAAAGAGGCCATCTCGCTTTGCATGCGGGATGAGAAATCCTTGTCCGCTATATTCGAAAGGTTTACCCGAACGTTATACACGGCGCCAATTGCCGCTGCCCGGATCAACTGGACTGCAACAGCGGCGTCGCACAGGCAGTTTGGGTTGCCCTTTTCGATTGCCTCTTCAACCAGGCCCGAGGGCTTTGCGATGACCCGGAGGGTCTCCATGGGGACGAGAGCAGCCTGCTTCATAGCTGCCTGGATGCTCTCCCTACGCGCCTCTTGCTGCGCTTGGCTTTCCTGAACCAGTTTAAAAGCGGATAAAACACCCCATCGTAGGCTTCAGCATCTCGCTCCGCCAGTTCAAGTGAACGTGAGACCAGATCGCCGGCCGAACGGCTCAGTTCCAACATCTCTGCCCACACATTCCGGTGCTTCTCCTCGTATGATGGACTTATATACAACACTGAACATGTTTTCACAGCCTATACCGAAGAATAGTTTCTCGGCGCAGCCATGCGAGGGGGCCTGATGCAACTCTGGCACGTTTGAACAGTACTTCATGGCGTGCGCTGCAACCATTAGAAGCAAGCGCGTGAGAATAGCCGCTCCGCCTGCCTGCTGCGCTTCAAAAAGACATAGCGCCGCAGGCAGGCCTCCCTTCGCATCGTACCTCGCGAAGCGCGGAAGGCCGAGCGCCGGACGGGTCTATCATGCACGACGGGCGGGCGCGGGAGGCCTTGCCGAGAGTAAGGTGCGCCACCATAAGGCAAAGGGCTGCACTCAGGCTGCCGGCAAGAGCGCACACGCTGCCGCCTCCGAGGGTGGGCGAACCGTCGGCCACCCTTCCCACATAGTCTTTGACCGACAGGCTGGTCAATCTCACGCGTCCACCTGGATGGATGGCAGCTGCAACCTGCGTTTCCCCTGGCCGTAGGAATTCGTGTAATCCCGAAATAGCTGCATGATTCTCCGGGTATGCTCACCAACACGGCCATTTCCGATTTGCAGATCGTTTACCTTCACAATTGGCATCACTTCCTTGTTGGAAGCGGTTATAAACACTTCTTCCATGTCGTATAATTCGGAGCTGTCGATATCCCTGGTTTCCACGCCGTAGAAGTCTTTTGCAAGCTCGATTATGACGCTGCGGGTGATACCGGGTAATATATCCCGCTTGGAAGTGACAAGTCTGTTTTTCTTAAAAAAGAAAAAATTAGTAGTAGTGCCTTCCAGGATACGGTTATTGCGATCCACGTACACCGCCTCGATGGCTTTCTGCTTCCTCGCCTGTTGCACCGCGTGCACAGCCGATAAATAACAGGTGCTCTTGGCAGATGGTAAGAATCTTTCCACATCGACGGTGATCATCTTTGCACCGTCTGTATACCACCTCGGCGGCAGCTCAAGCTTGGGCGTAACCATCACCATCAGGATGCCCCGGCCTTCAGGGTTTAGACCATCGGAACTGATTCCGCCGGTATACACGATACGGATGCCGGATTCCATGTGATCGTGGTTTCTCTTGACCGTCTCCTGGACGATCTCACAGATTTCAGAGTTCGTGTGGTTGATTTCAAGGCCGATGCACCTTGCCGAATTTTCGAGCCTCTGTACGTGCTCTTCCAAATGAAAGGGTCGTTTGTTGTAAGTGATCAGAAAGTCAAATACCCCGAAACCTCGTAGTACAACAATGTCTTTTACGCTGATAAGCGATCTGTCATCGCTTAGAAATTTCCCGTCAATGTAATAAACATCCATGCGCTATGATATCCAATCTATCTGGTTTTTTGAGACATAACGAATTTACAACCCACCCTCATCCATTATTCCGGAAACCACGCCAGAGGTGGGGATGAAATCAAACCGGGCGAGGGTATCATGTGAGGGTAATTATTACCATACTCAATAATCGATAAGATAATAAATACATTCTGTTTTGGTGCAAAATACAACAAATTACTACTGCTCTATCCCTCGGAAATCCGCTATTTTCCTCTTCGTGGCATAGTACTCCCAAAAATCCGCCTGGGGCGTTCTACGAAATTGGGCGGTCAATTTTGTCGAGAAAACGTCAGCCTGTTCGGAAGCAGGACGCTTACCTGCTCTGAAAGGAAGGATCGGAAATATGCCCAGGATTCTGATAGTCGACGACGATAAAACGCTACTGTCAATTATGAGCGAATATTTGAGCGCTTATGGTTTTGAATTAGAACTTGCATACAGTGCGGCTCAGGCCCGACATTACCTGGAGCACTCGGCATATGATGCGATCCTGTCGGATTTCAACATGCCTGGCGAGTCAGGGCTTGATCTCCTGGGCCATGTCTCGTCCCTACATCCGGGATTGCCCTTTATCATGATGACCGGGTGCAGCACGTCCCTGTCAAGAGATGCAGCCATGAAGATGGGCAGCAGCGGATACCTTGTAAAGCCGTTTCTACTTAGAGACTTGTTTGGCACCCTCGAGACGGTTCTGGGTTTCTCAAATCGGGGAGAACAAACACTGGCCGCAACCGCATGACCGTTGATGCCAACGGGGTACGGAAAAGAGCTATGCCCGGGGACCCCGAGCAAAGTTTATCTGAAACGAAAAATTTAGAATTTATTATTATTCGAACAGGTCAGTACTCGACAGGTAATCCTGCCAATTGCTCCAATGTAAATACCGGACCGTCCTTGCAAACGTATTCGGTTCCGATATTGCATCGCCCGCAGATGCCTATCCCGCATTTCATGCGCATCTCAAGGCTCGAGATGATGCGCTCGGGCGGGAATCCCAGCTCAGTCAGAACGGGCAGCGTAAACTTGATCATGATCGGCGGACCGCAAATCATCGCGTAGGCGTTTTCGGCGCTTGGGGCCTTTTGCCTGGTGACCGCCGGAACGAAGCCCACGTTGTATTTCCAGTTCGGGTCGCTCGAGCTGTCCACGGTTATATGCATGTTTATGTCCGAGCGTTTCTCCCATTCGGCCAGTTCGTCCTTGTAAAGAAGCAGGCCTTCAGAGCGAGCGCCGTAAACAACGTCAATCTTTCCAAACCTGGAACGGTTTTTAGGATCGATCATGTACACTATCGAAGAACGAAGGGTGGTGAATGCAAAGCCCCCGCCGATGATCACCACGTTTTTGCCTTCAAGCAGGTCCCACGGATACCAGTTGCCCATCGGGCCGCGGACCCCCATTATTTCTCCCGCTTTCATATTGTGCAGGTGGGAGGTTACTTTTCCAACCTTATTGACGGTGAATTTGATGAAGCCCTGCTCGGTTGGCGACGTGGCGATCCCGATTGGAATTTCGCCAAGACCGGCAACCGATAGAATTCCGAACTGGCCAGGAGTGTATGCGAACTTTTTCTCGTCTTCCGCGTTGAGAAAGACCAGCTTGAATGTCTTCAAGTTGCGATCTTCGGTTTCCGTTATTACCGAATCGATCCGGACCGGATAGGGCAGGTAAGGGTTGTTCACCTTTTGTTCCTCCATTAGCGAACCGGCTTCAGGCCGGACACGAACAGCCTTGCGAGACCATCTGGCGGCCGACTTGCCTGATGTCGATATTGACCGGACATGCCTGCACACACCGGCCGCAACCTACGCAGGCCGGGCCGCTGTTGTACTTGTCCTGATAATATTTGAGCTTGTGCATGAAGCGCTGCCGCACCCTCTGAGTCTTTTGGCTGCGTGGATTGTGGCCCGAACCGTGAAGCGTGAACAGCGGGAACATGCAGGAATCCCACAGACGCAGCCGCTCGCCTTTGTCTCCGCATACTTCGTCCTGGATGTCGAAACACCAGCACGTGGGGCACACAAACGTACAGGCGCCGCAATTAATGCAGGCGAACTGCACTTC
>Ga0181539_1001857_pt1 | contig 22442 bp, 20 predicted proteins | sample PEATcosm2014_Bin_46_FD_119767 | JGI IMG/M metagenome (GOLD analysis project Ga0181539, IMG submission 119767) | Peatland microbial communities from MTU Mesocosm Facility, Houghton, MI, USA - PEATcosm2014_Bin23_60_metaG | ecosystem: Environmental > Terrestrial > Soil > Wetlands > Peat | place... | reverse complement strand
CTTTGGCCTTCGTCGACAAGGGCGCGCAAGTCGTCGTGCACGACTGGAAGAACGAAGACGCCATTCGCGGGGCGATGAAGCTCGCATCCGAGAAATGGGGCGCGATCACCCTGACCGGCAATGGGAAATACGAAGACCTCGCCATCCGCGTTGCCGCTGAAAGCGGCTTTGATGTCACCAATTCGGAATTGCAGGAACGTTTTGCGCGAGCCAAGGCGCGCGCCGCCGAGAAGGAGCAATCGGCGGTCAGCTCGGCGGCGGCGCCTGCGGCCGCTCCCAGCCTGATCGCCACATCGACGGCGGGCGAGCGTGCGATTGCCCTGGAAGCGATCCATGCGAGCATCGACAGAGAAGCCCGGCGCGAAACCCGTCAGGCCGAGGTTTCATCGGCGCTTGGCGACAACAACCCTGCCACGGGAGACACGATGCATCCCTATCGGTCGCCGGCCGCCGCCGACGCAGCCCGAAAAGCGGCCATGTCAGAGGACAATAATCCGGGCAAGCCGATCCCGGTCGATCCCGCGCAGAGCGAAGCCATCGCGCGCGCCGCTGCCAAACAACAAAGGATTCTCGACCAGGCCGCGACAGACGGGGGGTCGCAAGAAAAGTCGCGCGCGCAAAAACTGCGCGAGGTCGCGCGCGGCGCCCGACAACGGGACAACGACGACGATCATAGTCAGGAGATCTAGCCGAAGCAGGCGCTGAGGAGAACCGATCGCAGGTCGCCGCTAGAGCATTTTCGGCTTAAGGCGGCTCATATCCGGCGGCGGCGAAGAAGTTGGCGCACTCCTTCGCGGTGAAGTCGTCGATGAGACGACCGATGGCGTTCCAGAGGCCGTCGATTGTGCGCTTCGCGGCTTCGCACAAGAGCGCTTTGAGTTTGGTGAAGGCGTTTTCGATAGGGTTGAGTCGGGGCTGTAGGGCGGGAGAAAAAGGAGCCGCGCGCCGGCGCCTTCGATTTTTGCGTACGAAAGCCGCTGCTTATGATGGCGCCATAGCATCGCTCGGATAGGGCAACATTTGCGTCAGCAGCTATCTCCCGGCGGTTCTGGCGAAGCCGATCGCCGCCGAAACCGGCTGGTCGCTGTCTTGGGTGGTAGGCGGAGTGTCGCTCGGCCTGCTGACCGCCGGTCTGATCTCCCCTTGGGTCGGCCGCGCCATCGCACGGCAAGGGGGTCGCCCCCGTCCTCGCAGTGAGCGCCGGGTTGCGGGCGAGCGGCCTGCTTGGTCTGGCGTTGGCGCAGTCATTGCCAATTTTTCTGATGGCCTGGCTGGTGATCGGATTAGGAATGGGCGCGGGCCTCTACGATCCGGCCTTTGCCACCCTCGGCCGATTTTATGGTCACGGCGGACGCTCTGCGATTACGACGCTGACGCTGTTCGGAGGGTTCGCCAGCACGATATGCTGGCCCCTTTCGGCGTACCTCGATGCGCATCTGGGATGGCGCGGCGCCTGTCTGGTCTACGCGGGCTTCCAACTTGCTGTTGCGCTGCCTGCCTATCTCTTCGTCCTGCCGGGCGAATCCCAGCGACCCGCGTCCCGGCCCGCTTCGCCGATTTCGCCGGCGCACGCGCAGGCGCAGCCCGATTTCCAAGGAGGCGCATTATTTCTTCTGCTTGCCGCGACCATCACGCTGAGTTCGGTGATCTCGAACAACGCTCTCGGTTCATCTGCTGACGGTGCTGCAAACGAAAGGGTTCACCCTCGCCGCCGCCGTGGGTCTCGGCGCGCTCGTTGGACCCTCTCAGGTAGCCGCCCGTACCGTCGAGATCGTGATCGCGCGTTACCATCATCCGATCTGGACCCATGTCGTCTCCGCCTTGCTCGTCGCCGCGGGATTGGCGGCATTGTGGACCAGGGTGCCGATCATCCCGCTTGCGCTAGCGCTTTATGGCGCCAGCATCGGCCTGGAAAGCATGGCCAGAGGCACGCTGCCGCTCGCGATCTTCGGCTCCGAGCGCTACCCCGTCATTGTGGGCCGCATCGCCATGCCGAGCCTGATTGCTCAACGGAGATCTCATCGCGGCGATCGTCGGGCACAAGAGGGCGGGCATGACCCTGGGCCGCTATTCGGAGGACCCCGCCATGAAGCAGGCAAGGCGATGCGTCGCCGCCGTAAAACTGCCGAAAACGGACGGGGGTCCGGTCAAGACGGAGCGTGCCGTCACGCCGCGGCGCAAAAGCGCATCGTAACCCTACGCCAACGGCAGCGTTGACCGTGGGTCGCTGCGACCGAAAGTCGTCATTCTGAGAGACCAACGAAGTCGACAGAACCCACGCCCTGTGTGGCTCGTTGCACATTCATCGGGGCCCGAAAAAAAGCGCGAATATCGCCAGGTCGATAATCCGCGGAGACCCCTTGTTTTCCCGCAGTCTTGACGATTCGGTTTGGATCCGCAATCGTGATCTGTCTTTAAGAATTTCCCCGTCGATCTTCCAGTCAAGGTCGTCGGGGATACATGGCGACGCTCTTGCCGGCGGTCATCTTGATCTGGACGTCTCCGGCGCCGTCGAAGGCGTCGTGTCCGGGATGCGAGGGCGGATAGAGCGTCAGCCCGAGCGTCTCCGCGGCGACGACCTCTCCGATCGAGCCGACGAGGTGACCGTCAGGCGTGAACTTGCGGCCCGGGTAGGCGGCTTCGAGTTCCGCGACGGCCTTATAGATGGCGGCCACGGGGCCGGGGAGTTTCACTTTCATCAGGCCGGTCACCCCTCGCTGCAAATCGGCCAAGCTTCTCTTCGAAAAATCGCGGTCTCGGCCCGGAACCCGCTGACGCGTCGCCTGTCGACGCCTATCTATTGGGAGCAGCAAAGGCGAGCGACGTCTATGATGCATGAGGGCACGCCCACTATGCCGAAGAAAAATGGAAGCAGTGCGAAACTGGCACAGATTCAGGTTGATATGTTCGACGTGGACCTCGGAGCGGCGATGTTGCTCCAGTTTCGGAACCCTGACGGCACTGTGGTCCGGATACTGGCAGACGGCGGCCTGAGCCAAAAGAAAGTAAAGCTAAAACTCCCTGGCGCTCTAACCGACTTCAAAGCGGCCTCCCAACACATCGATTTGATGGTCGGAACGCATTACGACGCAGATCACCTCGACGGCTTGGTGGAGGTCGTGAACGACAAGGCAATCGAGATCGGTGAAGCATGGCTTCCTCCGGTGGCGGACGACTCCGTGCCGCATGCCTCCGACGAGGCGCCGAAGGATGCCGACATGCTCGCGATCAAGTTCGGTGGCCCAGATGGTGAAACGGCGTGCTGGAAATACCTGACGGCCAAGTTCGAAGCCTGTAACGCTTTCGCCGAGTATGCCGACTTAGCTCGGTCGGGTCGTGATATCCCAGACCAACAGCGAGATGGCCGACCGAACCAGCGCGAGTTCCCAAAATCGAAAGAGGGGGAGTGGCTGAGCAAGGCCCGCAGGTTCTTCGAAGATCATGAAAGGCAGGCCCGTGAAGAGTTGGGAACCACCGGCGGTTCACATGCTGACGACGACGCTGAGATTCCGATGAGCGTCAGCGAAATCTCGCGACGTCTCTCGCCCTTCTGGCCACGATATTGGTTTCTCCATGAACTGCGCGATGCGCATCTAAAGGGCACGCTCCCACGTGAGGCCGTCCCTTTTCCAATCATACGAAATCTCGCACATATGCGCCTTCGTGCAGCCCGCGAAGGGATCAACGCCGCGTCCCTCCGGCTTTTAGTCGAAGCGCTGCATGAGAAAAAGGTGCCAATACGCTGTCGCTATATCGATGACGGTGAGCCTCGCCGACTTTGCTGGAGCCAGAGCACTCATCGATTCGAGGTCGCCTCAGATCAGTCTGACGGGATTTTGCTGACTTTGCTCGGACCGTCGGAGGGACTCATCGGACGGCACCGAACCCGCCTCCCTGCGGTTGATTATGCGGCCTATGCCTTGTCCAGTCGAATCGAGATCAAGGGTATCACTCCAAGCAACCAATTGAGCAGCGCATTCATCGTCCGTTACCGGGAGCAAGGCATCCTTGTTTCGGGTGATACGGGGTTCGTGGATTTTCCGGTCAAGCCCCGCTCTCGGAAGTACCATCCTCGCCTAATCGCGGCCTTGGAGGACATCGCCGTTGTTCAGGTGGCGCACCACGGGGGCGCCAACGCGCATTTCTACAGGGCGCTGCAAAAGGCGAATTCTCCCCTGGCGCAGCCGGCATCATTCCTCCTGCTTTCACATGGATCAGATGACCCACACAGGCCATCCGCCGAATTTTCGTATTACGTTGGGGGCGCAAAGCGCGATGACAGAAAGGCTTACGTCCTATTTACAGGAAAGCCACGCGCTGAACGGATCGCCGATATCAGGCCATACATCTACAGGCGCGCTGGGCCGATAGCGACCGGTGGCGATTTGCGCCTCATCTACGGAGATAATGCTTGGGTAGTGGAGAAGCATGCGGTTGATGTCTCAGAGAACGAAGATGTGGGCAAGGAAGCTGAACGTGTGCCCGAAGTCTCGACGCCGCGTTCCAAAGGCGGTGCGGCGAAGAAGTCTCGCAAGGTGGTCGGGTAACCGCGCCGACAACCGACGTCGTTCGCCTCGATCAAATCGTCAGGATCGCGCTCGACGACCCGCGCCGCGCCGCCCGCCAACTGGCGGGCTGGCTTGATCTCCAAAGGGTCCACCATGAGGGCTCGGGCGCGGCGCGGATTCTCGACGACTGGGCCTACGATACCTGCACTCGGTCGGCTTGACATCAATTGGATGGCATTGTCACGTCGTTTCGGGCTTGCGGCCTCTCTGGCGGTCCAGTAGCCAAGGGAATGAAGAAAATCAGCTACAAAGGGTATCGGTTCCCGCCTGAGATCATTCAGCAGTCGATTTGCCTATATCTCCGATTCACCCTGAGCTTCCGCGACGTCGAAGATTTGCTGGCGGAACGCGGGATTACGGTCTCTTACGAGACAGTCCGGCGCTGGGTGAACCATTTCGGGCCGATGATCGCAGCGGGCTTGCGCAAACGCTGCCCCAAACCCCACACGACCTGGCATCTGGACGAAGCCTATCTAAAAATCGATGGCCGCAAGGTCTATCTGTGGCGCGCCGTCGACGCCGAAGGCGAGGTTCTCGATGTGTTGGTCCAGTCCAGGCGACACAAGCATGCCGCGCTGAAACTGATGCGCAAACTTCTGAAGAAATACGGCTTCGTTCCCGATCGGTTGATCACGGATGACTTGCGGTCGTATGGCGCTGCGGCCCGCGAGCTCGGGATCGAGAGCCGCCATGAGCGCGGTCGATGGAAGAACAATCGGGCCGAGAATTCGCATCAGCCGACCCGACGAAGGGAGCGCAAGATGCAACGCTTCAAGAGCCCGGGCTCAGCGCAGAAGTTTCTCTCCGCTCACGCCGCCGTCTACAACATCTTCAACGTCCAACGCCACCTCACCTCTGCTCAAACGCACCGAACCTTCCGCGCCGCGGCGATGAACGCATGGCGCGATGCAGTCGCGGCTGCTTGAAATTTCCTGAGATGCAGGCTCTTCGGGTTCTTCGTTCGACAACGTGACAAAGCCTCTGGAAGTCGTCCTCCGAGGCGAAGCTCGCCGCCTGCATCGGCACGAGGGCGTTCGCCTCGGTCAACACGAATACACCGGTTCCCGCGTTCATAGGTGTTCGGTCTGCTCGGAGGGCGGCGGTTTGAAGAATGATCTGCTCCGGGGACGCATAGCTCCGCAAATTAGGGCAGTTCTCCTGGAGGTCAATCCGTGCCTATCCGGTTAAGACAGACACCCGCTACATATAGACTGACCGGTGTACAGCACCGACACCGTCTGATCGGCGTTTTTTTGGACCCGAAGCGGCCCTCGCCCAAGTTTCTGGCCAAGACCTGATCGATCTGGTTCTCCGGTCGTTACGATTGCCGCTGCGCTGATGACGATTGCTGATTTTTCAGCAATTTTGCGACCAGCTCCTCGGCAAAGTCTTCGGTTGCTGGCACGCCGTAAAGCGCACGGACATAAAGCGGTGCCAGCAGGTGGTCGAGAACGTCCTCGGTCGAGGGCGGCTGCTCGCCGTGTTTTTTGGCGCGTTCCAGCATGGCGACGATCTGCTCCAGTCTTTTTTCCAGCGCTGCCGTGCGCGCCGCGCCGCCGGCGTCGGCGGGCATGGCAGTCGCGACGAGCGCGCGAAAGAACGACGAGCCTTCCGGTCGCCGCAGTGCCGCAGCGATCGAGCGAGCCCACGTTTGCAAGTCGCCGGCAAGCGTCCCGGTGTCGGGCAGCGGATTGTTGCGGATGAGCCGTTCCACCGCGACGTCCATGATGAGCGCGCCAATGTCGCCCCATCTCCGATAGAGGCTCGTCGCCGCCACTTCCGCTCGCTGAGCCACTTCCGTCATGCTGACCGCCGCGTGGCCTCTTTCCGCGACCAGCGCAGCAACCGCCTCGAATACCGCTGCTTTGGTCCGCGCGGTGCGTCCGCCGGGGCGTGAATTGGGTCGTGGCTTCGTCGTCATTTCACTCCTTAATGCAAATAAAATTGCATTAGTGATTTGTTTATGCTAAACGACGACGGAACACAAGCAGGCGCTTGATCATGGAGCACCACGTTGGGGACGCGCTGCTGTTTCCGGACGACGCGCAGTTCCGCTTTGAGACGCTGCGGGCGCTCGGCGCGGTCGAATACGGCGGTGCCCTGATCGGCGAGGTCTTCGCTGCCGTCTCGCGCATCGCGGCCGGCGATTATGACAGCTGGTGCGACGCATGGAACGAAATGGCGAATCGCATCGCGAAGGAGGGATCCGACCAGCTCGCGCGTGGCCATCCGATCAGCGCGCGCGACAGTTTCCTGCGCGCGGCGACCTATTATCAAAGCTCCGAATTTTTCCTGCACGGCCAGCCGGACGATCCGCGCATCGCGCGGGCCTACAAATTGTCCGTTGATTGCTACAAGAGGGCTGCAGCGCTGCATGATCCGGTGATCGAACCGGTCGAAATCCCCTATGAGCAAACCACTTTGCCCGGCTATTTCCACCATGCAGGCAAGCCCGGACCGCGCCCGACGCTGATCATGCATTCGGGCTTCGACGGATCGGTCGAAGAGGCGCATTTCTCGGGCGCGCGCGCGGCCGTAGAGCGCGACTACAACGTTCTCGCGTTCGACGGGCCAGGCCAATACGGGCCGCTGTATCGCGAGGGTCTGGTTTTTCGTCCTGACTGGGAAAAAGTGGTGACGCCTGTCGTCGACTTCGCCCTCGGGCGGCGGGCGGTCGATCCCAAGCGCATCGCGCTCATGGGGATCAGCCTTGGCGGCGTGCTGGCGCCGAGAGCGGCGGCCTTCGAAAAGCGCCTTGCCGCGCTGATCGCCAATGACGGCCTCTACGACTTTTCCGCCGCCATGCTTTCGTTCGCGCCGTCTGACCAGCGGGAGGCGCTGCTCGAATCTTTGAAGGTTGAACAGGCTCCGCACGTCGACGCGTTGCTCGCAGCGCAGATGAAACTGTCGCCGACGATGCGCTGGGAGTTCGCACACGGAATGTGGGCGACGGGCGCGAAATCGCCGCGCGCGTTCCTCGCCAAGATGCGCGACTACAACGTGAAGGACGGGATCGCGGAAATGATCTCCTGTCCCACGCTAGTTTGCGACGCGGAGGGCGATCTGTTTTTCCAAGGCCAGCCCCAGGTGCTTTACAACCATCTAACGTGCCGCAAAACGATCAACCGCTTCACGACCGGCGAGGGCGCAGGCGCCCATTGTCAGGTCGGTGCGAGCAGAAAAGCGTTCGCGCGAATATTCGACTGGCTCGACGAAACGTTCGCCTGATCGAGTTCCGCAAAATTCAGGAGAAACCACGTGTCTGATGATGAAACGTTCCGCAAGCAGACCCTGTCGATCGTCGACGCTTATCAGTTTTTGATGGCGCAGCAGCGCTGGGATGAATGGATCGAGCTTTGGGCGGAAGACGGGACGCTCGAATTTCCGTTCGCGCCGGCCGGCCGTCCGAAAACCTATGTCGGGCGGGCCGCCATCCTGAACTATATGCGCGCGGCGGGGGGAGACTTTACGATTGAAAGCGTCGTCAGCCGACAGGTCCACCCGATGCTGGATCCGCGCATCGTCTGTGGCGAGATGTCCATCAATGGGCGCCTCAACTCGACCGGCGCGCCTTACGACCAGCAATATGTCGTCTTCTTCGAAATCGAGAACGGGCAGATCAAGCGCTATCGCGAATATTGGAATCCACTTGTCGCGCTCGTCGCCTATGGCGGCGTCGAGGCGTGGCTGGCGTCCACCGGGCCGGTGGGAGAACGAGCATGAGCGGCCAAATCCTTGTCACCGGCGGCAGCGGCAAGACCGGCCGCAGGATCATCGAGACGCTCGAAAACGCCGGTGTCCCCTATCGCGCGGCTGCCCGAAGTGGCGCCGGGCCAACGGTTGTGCATTTCGATTGGACCGACCGCTCCACATGGGAGGCGGCTCTAGACGGAACGGCCGCCGTCTATCTCCTGTCGCCGACGATGTCGGAAGATCCAGCGCCGCTCTTGATTGACTTCGTCAAGAAGGCCATGTCGCAAGGAATCCGCCGCTTCGTGCTGCAAAGCGCCTCACTGCTGCCGGCGGGCGGCCCCGCCATGGGCAAGGTCCACCAATGGCTTGCCGACAATGCGCCCCAATGGGCGGTGTTGAGGCCGAGCTGGTTCATGCAGAATTTTTCGGAAGGCGCGCATGTCCGCACCATCCGCGCCGAGGGAAAAATCTACTCAGCCGCTGGCGACGGTCCCGTGCCGTTCATCCACGTGGGCGACATCGCCCGCAGCGCGTTCGCCATGCTGACCGCCAAACGGGCCGCCAATACCGATTTAATCCTGACCGGAGTGGACCTGCTCACCTATGATGACGTGGCCCAGAAGATCTCCGACGCCACCGGCCGCAGCGTGGTTCATGTCCGCCTTACGCCGGCGCAACTCGCCGCTGCGCATCAAAAGGCTGGCTTGAATTCGATCGCGGCGCACGCGCTTGCAGCGATGGATCATGCGATCGCCAAATGCGCGGAAAACCGGATCACGACTTGCGTCAAGGATCTGACCAGACAAGACCCAGTGTGCTTTCAGGCCTTCGTGAACGAAGCGGCCAGCGCCTGGCGTTAATAGGTCCGTCCTGACGCTGCTCTCACGCCAATTTCCGCTCTTGGCGGATTTCGTTGAAAAACTCCGCAGTTCAGTGGCCGTAGCCTCCGTTCAAGGCATTTTTCAAGATTTTGGACTGCGCCTTCTTCGCTACGATGGCGGCAGAGCCGCCGTCGTGGGCGGCTTATGCCGCCATTGCGAACTCTGCTGGCCGCAATCCGGCGAGGCGCCGCAGGTTTTGTGCCGTCGCGGCGAGCAGGAACTCGTCCTTGGCGCCGCATGGTCCGCGAAGTCGCAAGTGTGTTTCAGCACAGGAATTGGACCCACCCCGAGAGGGCAGCAATACTCTGAAATCGAATACGAATATGCTTCGATGGCTAGCTCCCGATCGGCACCGATTAGGACCCCGCTTGCGCTCGTATTCTCGATGTTGCGCCAGAGCGCTGGATCGGATTCCCTAGCGGGTCCCATTCCGAAGCTGAAACACATACAGCTCTTTGGCCCCGAGAGGTGGTTGTCAGTCGGTCAGACGGATTGTATTGGTATGCATAAGCCTTCGATGGCATGTGTAGACGGGTAAGAGGATCGCCTATTTTGAACGACTCAGAGAGGGGCTCTCGTCCGCAAAAAGACGGGCCCTCACGCAAGAAATACTCTTCGTCTATCGATGTCGCCCGTCTGGCCGGTGTCTCGCAAGCGGCTGTCTCGCGCACGTTCACCGAAGGGGCGAGCGTATCCGCGAAGACCCGAAAAAAGGTCATCATCGCCGCGGAGGAATTGGGATACCGGCCAAGCGTGATTCCCCGGATCATGCTCACTCAAAAGTCTTCGCTGATCGCGATTGTCAGCGGCGGCCTTTACAATCCGTTCTACGCTCAGATGATCGAGTTGTTCGCTAGAGAAATCCAGAAACGCGGAAGCAACGTACTGTTTTTCTCGGTTGATCACGGCGAATATATCGACGAAGTTATTCCCAAGATATTGGGATACCGCGTTGACGGAATTATCTCCGCTCTTTCTATCATTTCCGCGGAAGCTGCGCAAAGCTGCGCGAAGATGAATGTGCCTGTCGTCCTGTTCAATGGCAAGGTTCGCAACGAGTGGGTCGCATCCGTGTGCAGTGACAATGTTACCGGCGGCCGAGAGATCGCTTCGCTTTTCGTCAAGCGCGGCGCAAAGCGTTTTGGGTACATCGCTGGCAAAAAAGGCAACATGGCCAACGAGGATCGCCTTGCCGGTTTCGTCGGGGGACTCATAGAACTGGGGGAGCGCGACGTCCGCATTGCCTACGGCAATTTTCGTTACGAGGAAGGGTTCGCCGCGGCCTGTGAACTCGTCGGTCAGGAAGAGCGGCCCGACGCGATTTTTTGCGCCAATGACCTGATGGCGATCGGCACAATGGAGGCGTGTCGATCAAAATTTCACTTGAGGGTTCCCGAGGACGTGATGATCGCAGGCTTCGACGATATTCCGGCAGCATCGTGGCCGAGCATCGATCTCACGACGCTACGCCAGGACGGACCTCGAATGGTCGAGGAAGCTCTGGCTATTCTCGATCGGATGATTTCGGGTGAGCAACAATCGGGCGGCGCGCTCCAACTTGTCCAGGCTCCGTTGATAGAGCGGGGCAGCACACGTCGTTCCAGTTGACCTATCGCATTCGGCGCGCAGCAGGCGGGATTGGCCGCGGCCTTTTCCAGCGCGGCGCACAAGATCGCCAAACACGTTTGTCGTCCGTGTCTTGCGTTGGAGTCGCTTGGCCCGCGCCTATTACGGAGCCGCGTTTGCAGCGAGCCTGCTGATGGAGCTTGACTTTACGAAATGCATAGCTATTCATTTCTTGCCTGACTGCCCGCGGCGGTGCGCCGTCCGGGGCGTCCTCCCGAGGCTCTCCGGCGGCGGTCTGTTCGTCAGCCGCCGCCGGATTTTTGGAGGCTCAATGCGAACAGCGCCAGGTGCAGGGAGGAGTGAATTGATGAAACCGCCGGCGATTGGGATCGGGATGATCGGCTATGCCTTCATGGGCAAGTCGCATTCGCTTGGATACAGGGACGTTTCGGTGATCGCGCCGCCCGAAGTTCCGCGTCCGCGCCTCGTCGCCATATACGGTCGTGACGCCAAGCGGCTGGAAGAGGCTCGCGATCGTTTCGGCTGGGAGCGGGCGACGAAGGATTGGCACACAATCATCGACGATCCCACAATCACGCTGGTCGACAATTCCGGGCCCAACAATCTCCATGTCGAACCCACGATCGCGGCGGCGCGAGCGGGCAAGCATGTCTATTCCGAGAAACCTCTCGCTCCAACCGCCGCCGATTCGTTGCGCCTGTGGCGAGAAGCGGAGGCGGCGCGGGTCAAACATATGTGCGCGTTCAACTACCGCTTCTTCCCGGCCATGCAACTGGCGCGACAGCTCATTCAATCGGGTGAGCTAGGAACGATTTATCACTATCGCTCGAATTTTCTCGTCTCGTCGGCTCTCGACGAACAGCGCGAACGCGGCTGGCGCGATGATGCCGCAGCGGCGGGCGCCGGCGCGCTCGGCGATCTCGGGTCTCATCACATCGATGCGGCGCGGTTCCTTCTTGGATCGGATCCCGTTCGCGCCAGCGGCCTCGCCCGCGTCGCGGTCGCCCATGACGCGGCCGGCAAGGCCATCGACACCGACGACTTGTTCGCCGCCATCCTGGAATTCGGCAATGGCGCGATCGGCGTCCTCGAAGCGTCGCGTGTCGCGGGCGGGCATCTCGTAACAAGCCGGATCGAAGTCGACGGCTCGAAGGGTTCGCTGCAATTCTCGATGCAGAACCTCAACGAGTTGCGTGTCGCCGGCCCCGATCGCGCTTTCCGCACGATCCCCGCGATCCGCGCCGGCGATCCCTACCAGTCAAACTGGTTCCCGGCGGGGCATCCGCTGGGTTGGGTCGACACCTTTTCGCATGAAGCGATGCACATCCTCGGCGCGATCGCCGGCCTCCACGAAGTCGCGCCGATCGGGGCGACCTTTAAGGACGGATATTATTGCTCGGAAATCGTCGAGGCCATTCTGGCTTCGAGCCGTCAGAGACAGGCGGTCGACATCGCTTATCAACCGCTCGCTGCAAAGGCGTGAGATGACAAATCGCAAGATTTTTGTGAGTTGGCCCGGCTATTCCGGCGATGACCCGCAGACGGGCGGGCGTCTTGCCGCCGCCGGCTACGGTCTCATTCTGGCCCCAAAGCTCGGAGCTCGGAGCGAGAGCGAACTGATTGATCTGATGCAAGATGCCTGCGGGGCTATCGTCTCGACGGATCCTTTCACCGCCAAGGCCTTGCGCGCGAACCCGGGCCTGCGGATCATCGCGCGCGTTGGCGTCGGTACGGACTCGATCGACCACGCGGCGGCTGCGCACCACGCGGTGGCCATCTCCATAACTCCCGGCATGAACGCGCAGCCGGTCGCCGACCAGACGCTCGCCATGATCCTCGCGCTGGTCCGCCGCGTCGTGCCGCAAGATCAATCCGTCAAATCCGGACGATGGGATCGCGTGGGCGAACACACGCCTTCCGAACTGCCGGGCAAGGTCGTCGGTCTCGTGGGAGCGGGGACGATCGGGCGAGCGGTCGCGCGGCGGCTGCGCGGCTTCGACGTGTCGATCGTCTATTTCGATGACCAGGTTCCAAAACTCGACGATGCGCGCCGCGTCGGATCCTTGGATGAGCTTCTCGCCATCGCCGATATCGTCTCTCTGCACGCGCCCCTGGTCGCCGAAACGCGCCATTTGATTGACGCTGCGGCGCTGTCGAAGATGAAGCCGACGGCGCTTTTGGTGAATACCGCGCGCGGTCCGCTGATCGACACAGCGGCCCTCTTCGAAGCGCTGCGCAGAGGCGCAATCGCCGGCGCTGGCCTCGACGTATTTGAAGACGAACCGCCGGGCGCCGAGCGTCTCAAGAACGTGCCCAATCTGGTTTGCTCGGCCCATATCGGGGGCCTGAGCCATGAATCAATCCGTCGCATGACGGTTTCGGCCACCAATAGCGTGCTGGCGGTGCTGGCGGGGGAAATTCCCTCCACCGTGATAAATCCCGATGTCTTGCGCACCGATCGGGCGAGGTCGGCGTCATGAAAATTGCGTCATTCAAGGAGCGTCTGACGCGAGGCGAGCTCATCGTCGGCACCTGGCTGAAGACGCCCTCCTACATCGTCGCCGAGGTTCTCGCCGGCTCCGATCTCGACGTGCTTTGCCTCGATGCTGAGCACGCGCCATTCGACCGCGGCGACCTCGACGCGGCAGTTCTCGCGTGCCGCGCTAACGACATGCCGGTTCTGATCCGCGCGCCAAGCGCCGCACCGGAAACGATCTTGAACGCCCTCGACATTGGAGCGGCCGGCGTGGTTGTGCCCCATGTCGTCGACGAGCGTTCGGCCAAGTCCATTGCGCATTCCTGCCATTATGGACCTGGGGGACGCGGCTATGCCGGATCGTCGCGCGCGGCCGGCTATACCCGCACGAAAATGCCGCAACATCTGGGGGCGTCAAGAGCAAGCACGGTCGTCGTCGCCCAGATCGAAGACGCGGAGGGCGTCGACAACATTGAAGCCATCGCGCGGGAGCCGCGCATCGACTGTCTGTTCATCGGCCGGGCCGACCTCGCCGTCTCCTATGGCGCTGCGAGCGCATCCGACCCCACGGTGATCGCCGCGGCGGAACGCGTCTGCGCCGCTGGGGCCCGCGCCGGACGCGCCGTCGGCATGTTTGTTCCCGACCTCGCGGAGATCCCTCGCTGGCGAACGCTGGGCGTGAGCCTCTACCTCCTCGAATCGGATCACACTTTTCTTCTGCGCGGCGCGGCCGCCTTGGGCGCGGCCGTCCGAGCCGCGATACCATAACAACCCCCATCGGAGAGAGACATGAAAGTAGCCCTCGTAACCGGCGCTTCGCGCGGCCTGGGCGTGGAGATGTCCAAGGCGCTCGCAGCGGACGGCTGGGCGGTCGCTGTGAACTATGCCCGCGACACCGCTGGCGCTCGCACCGTCGTCGAAGCGATTGGAAACGCAGGAGGCCGGGCGGCTCCAGCCCAGTTCGATGTGACCGACCAGGACGCTGTCACGTCGGGCCTCGAGCAGATATCGCGCGACTTGGGGCCAGTCGATCTCATCGTCAACAACGCCACCGGACCTCAGCCTGAATTTGCGATCATGGAGCAATCCTGGCGGACATACCTCGACCAGCTCGAGTTCTTCGTCAAAGCGCCGCTTCTTCTCCTGCAAGGGGTTCTGCCGGATTGGCGAGAGCGAAAGAGCGGCCGCGTGATCAACATTGGCTCCGAGATCGCCGAATTGGGCAATCCCAATTTCGGCAACTATGCCTCCGCAAAGGGCGCCATGTTGAGCATGACCCGTTCATGGGCAAAGGAGCTCGGACCCGAAGGCATTACCGTCAACCTGGTGGCACCGGGTTGGATACCGGTCGAACGACATGCCGACGCTCCCCAAAGCACCCTAGACTGGTATCGTGATCGCGTGCCGCTCGGACATTTCGGCATTCCCTACGACATCGCGGCCATGGTGGTCTTTCTCGCCTCTGAAAAGGCGAACTTCATCACCGGCCAGAAATTTGCGATCAATGGGGGAAGAACGCTTCTTTAAGGGAAGCGTCGGTCCTGACCTATTTTACTATGCCGATCTTCTGGCGATCGATGGTGGCCGCGACGGCGACCAGGATGACGGCGCCGAAGATGATGTTCTGGACGGCGGGATTGAATCCAAGCACGACCGAACCGATGCGGACGGCGATCGCGATGAGACCGCCCACCATGCTCGACGCCATGCCGCCAACCCCGCCTGAAATCGCCGTGCCGCCGACGATCACGCCGACGATTGCGGGCAGCAATAAGCTTTGCGCCAGGGACGGCGCACTGTAGAGGGTCTGCGAGATCAGCAGCAATCCGGCCACGGCGGCGCAAGCGCCGGATAAAGCGTATACCACGACGCGGGTTTGGACGCGGTCGACGCCGGACATGAAGGCTGGCAGCTCCGCGGCGCCGATGGCATAAACGTTGCGCCCGAACCGCAAATAGCGCAGCGCCAATATCAGCGCCAGCCAGATCGCGAGCACCAGAACAAAGCCGTTCGGCACGCCCGCCGTGCGATCGGCCAAGATATCGATCAGAAAGAAACCTGGATCGATCGGCAAGGCCGACGCGTTAGTGATAAACAGCGCTGTGCCCGAGAGAATGCCAAGCGTTCCGAGCGAGACGACGAACGAGGGCATTTGCAGCTTTGCATGCAGATAGCCCTGCAAGGCGCCGATTGCCGCGCCGCCGATGACGATGACGATGACCGCCCAGGATCCGAGTTCCGGAGTCAGAAGGCTGGCGAGCACGCCGGCCAAGGAGGCGGTGGAGGCAATCGACAGATCAATGCCGCCAAGCAAGATTGGCAGCGTCGAGCCGAATACGAGAAGCAGCAGCGGCGCAGCGTCGATCGAAAAGCCGGCAAGAGCACGAAGGGAAAGCGTATGGGGCGCGGTCAGAGCGGCGCAAATGACCACCGCGGCGAGGACCATTGTCGGTCCCATAGCGCGAATGCGATCGCCATTCAGGCTGGCCCCCGACAATCGATATGCTCCGCTTTTCACCATTTGTCACGCCTCGCGATGTCGTCGTCTGCGCCGGGATCGCCCTTCAGACCATCGCCCGCACGATCTCTTCTTCATGTGGCCGATGCGCCGCAAGATCAGGGAAACTCTGCGTGATCCGGCCGTCGCGCATCACGTGCAGGGCGTCGGCGAGCGATAAGACTTCGTCCAGCGTGTCGCCGATGAACAGGATTGCGAGACCGCTGGCCGCCAGTTCGCGGATTGCGCGGAAGACGTCGCCCCGCGCGCCCGGATCGAGGCCGCGTGTCGGGTGGTCGAGAATGAGAAGCTTCAGGTTTCGTCCCATGAGCCATTTGGCGAGCACGACTTTCTGCTGATTGCCGCCGCTCAACCGCTCGATGCGTTCGTCGATGCCAGTAGCCTTCAATTTCAGCCGATCGGCCCAAAGTCGCGCCTCGCGTCGTTCCTTGCCTCGATCGATGATCGTTCCTGCGCGACCAAAGTCGAGGCCGAAGGTTAGCGCGATGTTCTCAGCGATCGTTTGACCGCGCACCATGCCCTCGACCTTGCGCTCCGCCGGCAGATAGCCGATCCCCAGCGCAATCGCGGCGGTCGGGCCTTTGATATGCGCCGGATGACCGGCAAAGCTGATTTCGCCCGCCATCCGTTCGTTCAGGCCAAACAAGCCGCGGCAAAGCTCCTCTGCGCCTGAAGCCTGAACGCCGATCAAAGCGACGATCTCGCCGACGCCGACGGTCAGGTCGACGCCGTGCACGTGACCAGGAACGACGATTCCGCGCATTTCGAGAAGCTGCGGCTCCGATCCTTTCAAGCGCGACTGGCGCGCATCATCGGGAGCGCGCTGACGGCCCACCATCAGTTTGTAGAGTTCGTCAGGGTCGGTCGCGCCGCGGTTGCGTTCGGCGACCTTCTCGCCGTCGCTCAACACATAGACGCGATCCGAGATTTCGAGCACTTCGTCCATGCGGTGCGAAATGAACACCACGGAGGCGCGGCTGCCGATACGGCGAATCTGACGGAACAGCGCTTCGATGTCCGAGCGCCCCAGAACGGAAGTCGGCTCGTCGAACAGGATAACGATCTGCCCCTCGACAAGCTCCTCGACTGCGAGAACCTTGGCAAGCTCCACCATCTGGCGTTGCGCAAAAGTGAGGGTCGAGACGAGCGCGTCCGGCTCGATGTCCAATTCGATCTTATCGAGTTGCCGCCTTGCTGCGTCGAAAAGCCGACGCCAGCGATACCAGCCGAAGCGATAGGAATCCGATGGTTTATCGAGATAGATGTTTTCGGCGACGGTGAGCGAACCGATCAGCGATTGTTCCTGATGCACCATTCCAATGCCGAGCGATGCCGCCATTTGGGGCGAGGCCAGCCGCTGACGCACGCCCCGAACCCGGATTTCTCCCTCGTCGGGCTCCTGCACGCCGGCGATCGCTTTGACGAGCGTCGATTTGCCGGACCCGTTTTGACCGATGAGACCGAGCACTTCGCACGGACGGAGATCGACATCGACGCGGTCGAGCGCGACAACGCCGGGGAAGCGCTTGACGATGCCTCGAAGTTCGACGACGGGGTTCACTTCACGACCCTCAATTTGCGGATCAACGGATAGCCTCCGATCGCGACGGCGATCGTGATCGTCGCCCCTTCTACGATCTGCTGAGACAAAGGATTGGCGCCCACGAGCACCATCCCGTTTTCAAGCACCTGCAGGATGAACACGCCGAGTGCGGTCTGCAGCACGCCGCCGCGCGCGCCGCTCAGCAAAGTGCCGCCGATCACCGCCGCGCTGATCGCGGGAAACAGGAAGCCTTGCCCTGCCGTCGGGTTGCCGACCCCGGACTGACACGTGAGGAAGACCCCAGCAAGCGCGGCCGTAAAGCCAGAAATCGCGTTGGCCGCGACCTTATGGCGGCCCATCGCGATCCCCGACATTCGCACCAGTCGTTCGTCCTCGCCGATCGCGTAGCTCAGTCGGCCGAACCGGGTCATTCCTTGCAGCACGACGCCAACGGTGAGCACGGCCGCCGAGACATAGACGATCGGACTGATTCCGGCGATCTTCAAGATCGACAAGTCGAGAAGGCGTTGATCGAGGACCTGCGGTTGCCGCGAAGGAAACAACAGCGCCGCGACGCCGAGGCCGATGAACCAGGTGCTCAGGGTCACGATCAACGAGGGCATTCGCAGCAGGTGGTGGAGCGCGCCATTCGCCAGACCGAAAAGCAGGCCGCCGACCAGGACGCCGGTCACGCCCCACCAACCGAATTCGAGAGACGAACTGCTGTTGGCGGCGAGCAATGAAAGCCCAATGCCCGCAATGGCGGTGACGCCTTCGATCGACAAGTCGATCGACCCTTGCAATATTACGAAAGTGATGCCCACCGCGATGATGAGCGGCACCGCGCTCGCCTCCAAGATCGCCTGCAAATTGGCCGCGGTGTGGAACTGGGAACTGGCGAGCGAGAAGCCGGCGGCCAGAAGCGCCAGCGCCGCCATTGGAGCCCAATTGGCCAAGTTCTTGGGTACTCGCATGGCGCCGATCTTCGTTGCGGCCTCGGCGGCTCCGCCCGGCCACTGGCCAGACGGAGCGACGATCTTTTCGACGGGCGCGTGCATCGAGCGCTTCTCCGGCCGGCTATTTGTTCGCGCCGACGGGGATTTGTCCAGGCGACGTCGCCCAGAAATTCGCCTTGATTTTCTCGTACGTGTATTCAGCGAGATCGGGCTTCGCGGCAAGGATCGCGGCGGCGTTGTCTTTGGTCACAAGCGTCTGTTTGAGCCAGAAGTCGCGTTGCGCGTGGGTCAGCTTCGCGACGTCGATGTCGCCCGACGCCGCGGCGTAGGCCAGAGCGGTCGCGATGGCGCCCTGCCCGACGGCGTCGACCTTCATGGTCGAAAGCATATCTCCGCTCGCAACGAACTTGATCGCGTCGCTGGAACCGTCGGAACCCGTGACCGGGATCTTTCCATTCAGGCCCTTCTCGCGCAAAGCGGCCACTGCGCCGACCGCCATGCCGTCATTGGCCGAAAACACGCCGTTCAGATCCGCGCCATAGCGCGCCAGCCACGCGCGGACAAGATTCTGACCTTTCGTGGTGTCCCAATCGCCGACCTGGGTGTCGAGCAGCTTCATGCCGGGGCAGTCCTTAAGGGCTTTGGCAAGGCCCGCCAGGCGCTGCTTGGCCGGGGGATTGTCGGGAATGCCGCCCAGCGCGACGATGTTGCCCTTGCCGTTCAGCGCCTTGCACAGCGCCATGCCGTTTTGATAGCCGGAGTCGACGCCGTCGAAGGACGTATTGGCGACCCAGTCGTTCGGAGCGGTGTCCCAGGGATGGATCGACTCCGGCCGGTTCCACAACGTGATGATCGAGGCGTTCGCATCGGCGGCGCGCTGAACCAAAGCCTTGGTGAAGGCGTTCGAAGCCGGGTCGACAACAACGACACAATGCGCGCAGCCCGCTGAGAAAATTGCCCCGAACTGCTGGAGTAGTTTCTCACCCTGGAAGTCACTGGCGATAACTTGCAAATTGCCGCCGACTGAATCGGCCATTGTCTTCGCGCCAAGCGTGACGTCGGCCCAATACTCGCTGGTCGTCGTTCCGACGCCAAGGTAGAACCTATCGACTTTCTCCGCCGAGGCCGGGGTCGCAAGCGCCCCGACCGCGCAGGCGACGGCCGCCGCCGCAATCGCCGTGACGCGAAAGTTGGCGTACTTTTTCTCTGCATAGGTACCCATCGTTTCCTCCTGTTAGATCGCTACTCGATTCCCCATCTTGTCAGCGATGAAGTTGCGTGAACCGTGATTAATCACATATTGCATTGCTATGCAATCCGCCCTATTTCGTTTCTGTGAGAATTTTTCAAAGCCGCCTCAGAAGTAAGTTTGCAGGGCCTGCAAGGTCTGGGTTGTCGCCGAGCGAAAGGCGAGGTCAATCATTTCGACGACATGGCCCGCGGCTCAGCCCGCGACTTTGGCAAGCTGAGCAGCGCCGTCCACATGCGGCCGCGCGACATTCTGGAAAGCCGACGTCGCAGGGATCGCCGCCCACTGTTCGGATTCTATCGAACGATAGGCCGCCTCGATGACGCGAGCGACGTGTAGAGCTTCTTCGAAACTCGGCTTGGCCTCGGTGTTGTTCCTTATGACGGCTTCGATGGCGCGCCTGGCGGTTATCACGAACGCCTCGCCGTAGCCGAGCCCCTGGCCCTGCGCGTACCAAAAGGGCGCCGCCTCGGGATGGATGCCGCCCAGCATGATGCGACGAAAGCCTGCCGTCGTCTTGTCGTCAGCGTTCGTGAAAAAATGGAGTTCGTTGTTGCGCTCCCAGGAAAATTGTACGGACCCTTTCGTTCCAACGACGGTGAAAGCGAGATCGGACTTGAAGCCGGTCGCGGCCCAGGAGGCGTGGACGGATCCGATGGCGCCGCTGGCGAACTGCACTAGCGAGTCCGTGAGATCGTCCACCGAGACGGCCCGGCCCGAAGCGTCCCCGACGGGTCGCCTTTCGTGCAGACGTCGCGATCTCGCGCTGATCGCCTCCACCGGCCCCATCAGCGCGCAGGCTATGTCCATGATATGCGAACCGATGTCCCCGAAGGCCCCACCGCCGGCGACGTTCTTGTCGAATCGCCAGCCGAAAGGCAGGGCCGGCTCGGCGGCATAGTCCTGGAAGAAATGTCCCTCGAAATGCAGGAGCTCGCCGAGCTCGCCGTCGGCGATAAGCTGGCGCGCGAACTCCACCCCGGGCCACGTGCGGTAGGAGAAATTGACGATATTAACCTTGCCGGACTTCTTCGCCGCCAGCGCCATGCGCTCGGCGGCTTCGACGGTGTTTGCGAGCGGCTTCTCGCAGAAGACATGCTTGCCGTGTTCGAAGGCGTCGATGGCGTAGAGCGCGTGGCTGTCGTTGGGTGTGATGACGATGACCACGTCGATGTCGTCGGCCCGCGTGACCCGTTTCCAGTCCGTCGTGTGGTCGGCCCAACCCCAGCGCTCTGCGCCTTCGCGCGCGGCCTCGCCGACGATGTCTGCCATCCGCACCATCTCGATCCTCGGCAGACTGGGCCAGAGAAAGGCGCCGATGTTGCGCAGCGCCAAACTATGCATCTTGGCCATGTAGCCGGAGCCGATGATTCCAAACCTTATGCGTTCCACGATGGACCTCTTCGAGTTCTATGATGCTTGCAGGGCTCGGCGGCTACCGGATGCTCCGCCCTCCGTCGACGGGAATGGACAGGCCGGTCATGAAAGATGCGTCTTCGCTCGCCAGGAAGGCGATCACGCTCGCCACTTCATGCGGCGCGCCGATCCGACCGATCGGATGTTTGTTCAAGACCGCTCGTTCCGCCGCCGCTTCGTCAGGCGACGCGGCCAGCCAATTCGTCACCATACGTGTGCGAATCGCCGCCGGACAAACCAAATTGACGCGGATGTTGTCTTTGGCGAGATCGAGCGCCAGCGACGCCGTCATCGCGACCAGGCCGCTCTTCGAGGCGCTGTAGGCCACCATTGCTTCGGTGCCGCGAATGCCGGTGATCGAGCCGACGTTCACGATCGCGCCGCCGCCCGACAGCCGAAGCGCCGGAACGGCCGCGCGGCAGCCCAAAAACGCGCTCGTCAAATTCGTATCGATGAGATGGCGCCAGAGTTCGAGGCCCGTCTCTTCGACCAACCCGCTTTCGCGCACTCCCGCATTGTTGACCAGCACGTCGAGGCGGCCCGCCTCGCTCATCACGGTTTCGATCGCCGTCCGCCAGTCCGCCTCGCTCGTGACGTCGAGTCTAACCGATTGCGCTCCGCTTAGATCGAGGCCATCCGCCTTGCGACGGTGCGCGGCGTATACGACGCCGCCCTCGGCGAGAAGCCGCTGGATCGTCTCGAGGCCGATGCCGGTCGAGGCGCCGGTCACCAGCACGATCTTGCCCTCGAAGCGTTTCATTTCCCCATTCCTTGCGGCCGGTCGAGCGGCCCTTCGACGTCGGAGAACGATTTCGTCCCGTTCCGGCCGCCGCTCATAGCAGGCAAAAGACCTTTTGCATAGCTGTGCAAAAATTGCAAGATGGCGCCGACAAGAAGCCGTGGCGCTTCCCGAACGCGACAATTCGAGCATGCAGGGCGGGGAAAATATCAGGAGGCCAGAGATGGCGAAGGCAAAACTGTCGAAATCATTCGAGCTCACCGCGGCACAGGCCGCAGTCATCTACATGCAACGGCAATTTTCAGAATTCGACGGCGATCGTCAGCGTCTGGTTGCCGGCATGTTCGGCATATTTGGCCATGGCAATGTCGCCGGCATGGGACAGGCGCTCGACGAATACGGCAAGGACCTGCCGTTCTATCAACCGAAAAACGAGCAAGCGATGGTCCACGCCGCGATCGGCTTCGCCAAGGCGAAGAACCGCAAGTCGGTCCTCGCCTGCACCGCCTCGATCGGCCCTGGTTCGACCAACATGCTGACCGGCGCGGCGACCGCGACCGTCAATCGAATTCCCGTCCTTCTGTTCGCCTCCGACATATTTTCGCATCGCCGGCCCGGCAACGTCTTGCAGCAGCTCGAACACCCGATCGAGGCGGACACCTCGGTCAACGACTGCTTCCGACCCGTAAGCCGTTTCTTCGATCGCATTTCTCGACCTGAACAACTTCTCACGGCCCTACCCGAGGCCATGCGCGTCCTGACGGACCCCGCCGAGACCGGGGCGGTAACGATCTCCTTCCCGCAAGATGTCCAAGG
>Ga0181539_1001854_pt1 | contig 22456 bp, 19 predicted proteins | sample PEATcosm2014_Bin_46_FD_119767 | JGI IMG/M metagenome (GOLD analysis project Ga0181539, IMG submission 119767) | Peatland microbial communities from MTU Mesocosm Facility, Houghton, MI, USA - PEATcosm2014_Bin23_60_metaG | ecosystem: Environmental > Terrestrial > Soil > Wetlands > Peat | place... | reverse complement strand
TCCGTCACTTTGCTCTTTGCCTTTTGGGTCATGGTTCTGCCTTTCGTTTAACTGGGTTCATAAACACACCCCAGTGGCTACCATGACCCTCTTCTTTTTGCAGAACCTTTTGGACACTACCCAATTCGCCAACGGCAATCTGAGTTTTGCACTGAGTTTTTGCACTTGGCGAAATGAAACGGCCCGTGATAGTCTGTCTCACTTCTTGAAGAAGATTTTGCTTCGGTTTGGTCATTGCAAGACGTTGCATAACGTGTCACTCTGCAAAAGTAAGACAAAAATGCGAGCGAGAAAACAGACGCAAAGTGTTGCACTTCAATAGGTTGGCAGGATAGCTCAGTTGGTAGAGCAGAGGACTGAAAATCCCTCCAGTTATCATCTCAAAGCGTTGCAAAGCGTGTCATTTTCAGACTCTATAATGAAATTTTACGAGGGGAGATTCCATTTTCAAGGTTTTTGGCAGCGTTTCTGCTCGGTCCCGGCCCTCAACCTGCAAAAGTAAGACAAAGTAAGACAAATTCCATCCGAGGAGGCCGATTTTGAGCCTCAATGGCAGAGCAGAGGACTCAAGCTCCTTGTGCCTACACTGCCCGTGGATTGTCTTACATTTGTCTTACTTTTTTTGAAAGGCCTTGGTCTGTTTAACTTGCACCCGGTTTGGGATCAGCCAAGCCGACGATCAGCGTCTCCAACGGCAAGAACGCCCGGAGCCGTGCGGAATTCTCGTCTGCCGTGCCCCGAACGTCAGGTGGAAATACGGTCCCTGAGCGGTGAACCATTCGTCGCAAGTCGCGCCGCCAATGAGGGTGAAAGAGCCTTCAAACTGGCGGAATCGGTCACGGAAGATGTTGAGTCCTTTTGCTCTGGCGAGGGCCATGCTCAACCCGCCGGCCAAGACCCAGCCGGTCAGAGTCTGGGCAACGCTTCGGTTTGGAATTTTTGGTCGAGTTCGGCGAACGCGGGAAGATGGCCCGGCCAGAACGACGCGCGCTTGGTCGGTTTGGGAAACAGATGCGAATCGAACCGCAGCAACCGGTTCATTTGGTGAAAGGCCAGACCGTCCATCCCCATGAGATTCTCGATCTCTTGGCCGGTGCGAGAGGTCGTCCCGGCACGGTCGCTCTTGGCCCGGAAGGCCGCATGGTTCATGAGGTTGACCACTCCAGCCTGCCAGTCCAGCTGCTGGTAGTAGTAGGACCGCATCAGTTCTGGGCCGAGATCCCACTCCGACGGGCTGAGGTGGTTGGACAGACGCAGGTTTCCGCCCAGCCAAGAGTGCGTCAGGTGGTTGGAGAGCGGGTAAGCGCGGAAGTTGGGGTCGGCAGAAATGTTGTGGATGAGGCGCATGAAATTGGAGTAGTAGGGCTCGACGCGCTGGAAATAATTGAATCCCCGGATGGCGGCGTGCTGGGTGAAAACGGCGTAGGAACTGAGATCGCCGGGCCGGTCCAATTCCATTCTCCAATGGGTCAGGACGATGGCGAAGACCAAGGGCTGCAGGGGAGCCGGCAGGGAGAAGGGCAGGCCATCGTGGGTGACCGCCCCCCGAAGCAGGCAGGTGGCGTCTTCAAATCCCTCGCGGTCCAGCCCCAACTCCTGTTGCAAGGCCGGGTCCAAGGTGGCGTAAGCGCAAGTCTCGCTGCGACGCGCGACGACCCGTTGGCCGCTGGGCAAGAGCATGGCCCTATCCTCTTGGTCGTGCAGAGTGAAGTCCTGCATGGAGTCGCCTGCCGCTCGGAAGGGGTATCCGTAATAGCGATCCCCGTTGCCGAAGCGGGCCAGCACGCGCCAGGGGTCGGGTTCGCAGTCAACGCAGGGGTAGGCAAACCCGCCCGTGGTGGGCAGAATGTCCGCGAAGATGGGGGCCGGCATATTGGCCATGCCACCCAACTGGGCGTCTGGATAAAGGTACCGCGCCGGGAACAACTGGGCCGGGCCCAGGCCCCGGGCCAGCGAACCGAGGAACAGAAACACTTTCTCAAGCTGAATGTGGGGCGCGAGGGCGAACCCAATCTGCGGCAAGGCGAGGACGAGGGTCGTATGGACGCCTTGCAGGACCTTGGGCTTGAGTTCCTGCCAGAGGCTGTGGTGATAACGTACATGGCGGGCGTTGATCCCAAGCCCGGTGGATTGCGAGGGTGATTCAAACCAAGGGAGACCCTGGAGGGTGGCGGCTTCGGGCGGCAGTGGCGCCAACGGCGGAAGCTGCCGCTCCGAGCAGAACTTCGGTTGGTATTTCCATTCTCGGAGCGACTCAGGGAAATTGCCGGTGACGGAGGTGGTGATACAGTCGCCGGCGGTCAACCCGGCGGGCATCTGGAAATCGGTGAGTGCGTGGGCCCGGGCCAGGGGAACCGCGCAGTTCAACACCTTGCGTCCCCGGCCGGAGCCGCGGATGAAATCGGTGAATGCCTGTTCGGTGTGCTCGGCGCCGGGATTGGCGATGACGTTCCATCGTTCTGCGAAGTTTTCTGTTTGTTGCGGCATCGGTATGTTTGTCGGAGCGGCGCTCGACAAGGAGTGTGGGCTGAACACACGACCACCGCCCCGACATGTTAAAGTATTTTTGAGCGTAAGCATTTGACGAGGAACCGCCGGACTCCTCCTCCTAAACGGTGTCAGGCTCGTCGTGCCCGCAGCCTGGAAAATGTGCCGCTGGGCGCCAAAGGCAATCGCGGTGGTCATGCTGAGTGAGTTCGCTAATCAATCGCTCTTGCCCGGTGGATTTTATGGTTGAAATTGAAGCTGATGTTGCACAATGGAAAGGGAATCATATGAACCAAAGAAGACTTGGATCACAGGGATTGATCGTTTCGGCGCTCGGACTCGGGTGCATGGGGATGTCGGAGTTCTACGGCTCGCGCGATGACCAGGAATCCATCGCCACGATCCACCGTGCCCTCGCTCTCGGGGTGACCTTGCTCGACACGGCAGACATGTACGGCTGCGGCGAAAACGAGCGCCTGGTCGGACGCGCCATCAAAGGCCGCCGACGCGAGGTGATCCTGGCCACCAAATTCGGAAACGTGCGCGACGAGCGGGGCAATTTTCTGGGCGTCAATGGCGCGCCCGAATATGTCCGCCAGTGCTGCGATGCCAGCCTGCGGCGGTTGGGCGTGGATGAAATTGACCTCTACTACCAGCATCGGGTGGACCCGCAGGTGCCGATTGAGGAAACCGTCGGAGCGATGAGCGAACTGGTTATCGCCGGGAAGGTGCATTACCTCGGACTGTCCGAAGCCGCGCCCGCAACGATCCGGCGGGCGATGAAAGCGTATCCCATCAGCGCGTTGCAGACGGAGTATTCCCTTTGGACGCGTGACGTGGAGGCGGAAATTCGGCCGGTCTGCCGGGAATTGGGAATCGGCTTTGTGGCCTACAGCCCTCTGGGGCGTGGCTTTCTAACGGCGAAATTCAAAAAAACCGAGGACTTGCCGCCGGGCGATTGGCGCCGGAACTCGCCACGCTTCCAGGGGGAGAACTTCGAGCGCAACCTGAAATTGGTTGAGCGGATCGAATCGCTGGCGAGGCGGAAGAAATGCACTTCAGCCCAACTGGCTTTGGGCTGGGTGCTCGCCCAAGGCGACGACATCGTCCCCATTCCCGGCACCAAGCACCGGAAGTATCTTGAAGAAAATGTGGCGGCATTGAACATTGACCTGACACCGGCGGAGATGGAAGAAATCTCGGCAGCCGCGCCTCCCGGAGCCGCCGCTGGCATGCGTTACCCGGAAGCCAGCATGCAGAGCGTCAATCGCTAATCGCCGCCATGGTCGCGTCCATCGTTGGCAAGAAACAAGAGGGGGCGGCGGCCATCTGGTTCGTGAACATTGGATTCGTCCGCGAGCAAAAAACTATGGTTGAAATTGAAGCTGATCATGCACATTGGAAAGGAAATCACATGAACCAGCGAAAACTCGGAACACAAGGATTGACCGTTGCGGCGATCTGTCTCGGGTACATGGGGATGACCAACATGACGCAAGGATATTACAGAGTGCCCTTTTAGGCCGCAAACCAATCAATAATTTTAATCTCTGGCTTGCCCTCAAACAGCCGCCTCAGCATCGGTTCCTGGCAAACAGATCGGAAGAAAAACGCTATTGCTGGGTCGTATTCGACGGCACGCAAAAACAATTTACCCTGCTCGATATCGGTCGCGTCAAAGAGGAAATCGAACACCGTCTCGTTGCCCAAATCGGCAGAAGCTCTCCAAAGAAACCGCGGCATACTTTGTTGCAGGACTTCCCTCTTGTACGCGTTGGGAAGGTCCCGTTTCTTCAGCAGATCCGTTTTGAACTCGTTGACCGTTGTCAGAAAGATGTCCCACTTCAGCCGTCCAGGCAGAATATTCGGCGCAATGGGCCGCAGGCTCTCCACGAAACTGTCGAATCTGACCACGAGGTCATGCACCGCTTCATACGGAATCCTAATTTTGTGATATAGGGGGGCCAACATCAGCGTCGGGACAGCGCGAACTTTTCCTACATTTCCCCTCCGATCGCCCCAAGAAGTTGAAAGAGACATCAAGTCCTGATTCCCTTTGCTTTTGACGGTGCCGCCGTCAAAGATCATTCGCGCGAACGGCCCGACTTGGTCATCATGCGCGTAAATTTTGTCCACGCGCGAAGCTCGGAGGAGGAAACCTGTGTCCCCGTGCGGAGCCGGTTCTTGGGGCCGCAGGTGGAATCCCGTTACGGCAACAGCGTGCTTTCCATCGAAACGAAAAGCGGCACCATCCCTCTCATAGAGATCTATCCCCAGCAGAATCGGCACATGGCCGCGCAAATAGCCATACAGCGTGCTCTTCAAAACGTAATCGTTTGACGCATTGATGTGAAAAGGTTCCAAGCCAACTGTCCTCATCGCGGCTGCAATTTGGTTGGCACTGAGTCCCTGGCTTGGCAGGCTTCGGCTCCCGGACGCCACGACCAAATTGGCGGCCTGGGTGATCTCGACCGGAGAGGGAATGTGATGATGGAAGAGCTTCCCAGTACCATGGAACACAGACCAAAGCGCACTGGTCGCGCAGGCCGCCGCCACGCGATCCTGCTCTTGATACGCCAAAGACTTGATCGTCAGGTTAAGGCCGCAGAGATTTGCGTCATAAGTCCGTGTAATGGGAAACGCCCGCCCTCCTTGCTCTGGATATGTCGACAGGCAAGTCCGCCCGACGATGGTCTCGGGCAGAGGTTTTACGACTACAAATCCCAAATAAGCACGCTGAAGGCGGTCCGCGACCGCAGCGGACCCGTCCAGTGCCTTGAACAAGTCACGGCGGGAAAACCGTGCCTTAAAAAAGTGCAGCCTCGCACATTTCCGTTCGTATTCCGGAAAACAGCGGACATAATATCCGGCAAAATCTTCGAGGAAATCCCGATCAATGTACTCGTGTTCGACAATGATCGTCGCTGCGCGGACACGTTCAAAGTAAGCCTCGAAATAATGCGTGTGGGACTTCGCATCAACAACATAAGGCGCGGATTTACGGGAGAGCAGGCGCTTAAATGCGCGGACCGAGAAAGGGACCACCTCCAAAACGTGGGGCATTCGCGTCCTTATCTTGTGATCGGCTCATGCAAGCTGTCTTGATTGACAAGGCGGGCGCTGACCAAACGCTCCGTGGTTGCTCGCGCCCGCGCCAAGGATTCCCGGATAGTCGATTGTCCCCGCTTTGAGGAAATCCATGTGCGCGCCTTCACCGCCTGATTCGAAACCAGGCTGTCCCGCCGAAACTGCCTGTTCTTTAGCATGTGAGATAAGGATTAAACGTTTCTTTCACCCCAGCCAATATCCCGCCAAAACAAAGATCCCCGCCACGAGGACCAATGTATAAAACTGCCGAATTATGATCACAGCACGTTCTTTGGCAAGCGCAAATCCGCCGAAATCCGCTGGTTAACAGGTGTTGTTCAGCGCAAGCAACGTGAGGACCCGCCCAGTGCTGCCCAATGCGCACGCTTCTTCCCACAGGTCAAGTTCGCGTGATCGATCTGGGAACCAATGAACGGATCCAATTACACCCTCACGAACGCCGCCCTCCTCACCTGATGCCATGGCCGTCGGCGCACCGCTGGGGACGACACGATTCCTCGACAAGAATCTGAGGCCAATAGCGCCGGCCTCTTCCGAAGGAACCCAGAAAACAACTCTGCCACCTTCCGAAATAACCACAACGCACGCCTCTCGGGTAAACTTCGCGTACCGGATCGCCGTGCTGGTCGCCGACGAACGACAATCATCTGCCATCCGCAATACTTCCGATAAGGTCATAAAAGACCGCTTGGCCAGCCTCCGCTTCATTACAAATCCCGGGACCAACAATGCGGCGGCGAACTCGTCGGCTTCGTGCTCGAGGTTGTCCTCGCAAATAAAATCAGACGTTGAGTTGTGGGCCGCGCCTTGGATCAGAAGCTCCCGGTGATGATCCAGAAAGTAGTGTCCCAATTCATGTCCGACCGAAAATCGCACTCGGGCCGGGTGCCGCGCCGTTTCAGGATCCGGGTGAAACAAAAAAAACTTCCCGACATCCCGGTGGTACTCAATCCGTCCGCTGAAATCGTCGCCGTAGTTGCCGGGTCCCAGTTCAATCCCTTCCTCTCGCGCAATACCAAACACGTCAATCGGGGGGGCACCGCAATCATAACCGGTCAGAACATCCTCGGCCACCCGTTCGATCTGGCCCAGTGTCATTTTTTATCCTTCCCCCGCTTCTGCCTCAACCGCGCCAGGATCTCCTTCCGCTTGTTCTCCAACTCTTCCTCCGTTTTTGGATTGTGCTGACCGGCCGCATTCTTTCGGTTCATGGCTGCATATAAAGGGGCCGATGCCACGTCGCCCATTTCAGTGGTCTCCGCCTGGTCTTGGGACAGAACTAGGCGCCTCACCGCATCCGGGCCGATATGTTTCAAGGCGGCCTTCGCCTCTTCCGACAGGGGGGCCTTTGATTCCGAAAACGCTCCAATTTCCTCATCCGTGACGGGCGCTTCTTCTGGCTGCCGCAAGGATGCGGCCAAAAGGGCGTCCAATGCCATCTCCTCCCGGCTCTCTGGTTTGTCATTTTTCATAATTCATTGCACTTTCACTTGTTCAAAATACCCTTGAACTTCTTCCGTATCTCTCGTTTGGCGCTTTTGACTTGGACCACAGTTGGCCTTTTTCCCACTCTCCGGAATATCTCGTCGCAAATCTCCTCCTCGGGAATGGCATCTGGAAACGAATCGGCCATGATCTGGCCAACCTGTCGTTGGACCGGGGGGAGGGTTAACAAAAAATCACGGAATTCCTGTGCAATTTCGTCCGCTGCCCGGGTCTTGGTATAAAGTCGCCACTGTCGGCCCACTTCCGTGTTCGCCAAACACTCTCCGACCGTGTCAAAAAACTCCGAATTTCCAAGGGTCCGGCGTGAAATCCTTCTGAGTTCATCCACTCCTTTGTTCCTGGCGACACGAATAAGCCAGTTCCTCAGCGGTTTATCGTAGTCGAACGTGTGGGCCAGAACTTCTTCGTTGAGCGCCTTAAATGCATCCAGCATCGCATTTACCCCCAGGTCGGTGGGAAGGCCTGGCAGCTTCCTTTCCAAAAACCGCAAAATGTCCTGGCTGTAATGCTCGTAAACGGATTCCAAGGCCCGCTCGCGCTCTGGGTCGTTGCCCATGAGGCCAAGTTTCACAACGTCTTCATCAAACCTAATTGCTTCTATTATCGTCGACATATTGGTGCCTTCCGTAGACCTACTCGTCTTGCCGGGGCGGTTCAGACCAAGCGGGCGAAAAAATATTTTGGCGTCTCATTTTGGTTCCAAACCCAGGCCGCATACGAGTGACCGCGTGACACCCAAATGGGGTGTCCGAAACAAGATAACAAAAATTGGAAAAATGAAAACAATCGAAATATTCGTGACCACAGTCGGAGCGGCTGCCCCCAAACGGCTTCAACTGGAGCTTGAGGCAACGGTGGCGGACCTGCTTAAAGCGGCCCACGCCAATGGTGAAATCGAGCCCGGTGGAGAAATGTTGGTTTTTCTCGAAGACGAGGATGAACCGCTTCACCACTCCCGCAAGTTGGGGGACTGCGCGGTACAAGAGAGGGCTTTTCTCCATTGCCATAAGTGCCGCCACATCTCCGTGACGGTCAATTACAACGGGACGAAAGAGAAGAAGTTCGCCCCGTCGGTGACGGTGGCCCGAGTCCTGAAATGGGCATTAAAGGAATTCGGTCTCAGCGGGCAGGACGCCGAAGACAAGGTGCTCCGCACCGATGCCAAGGGGCAACCGCTCGAACCAGGGACACACATCGGGACTTTGGTGGCCCGCTCTTGTTCGCTGGCGCTGTATCTCACCCCACTGGTTCTTGTGGAGGGCTGAGATATGGGACCAGATGAGACGCTGTTCCGAGACCACCTGGAATCCGACGCATTCCTGGCTGGGACGGCGCGAGGCAAATGGAGGCTGCATGAGGGGCCGGAGGACATTGTCTGGCCCAACCCCATTTTCTGGATTCAATCTGCCAAGGAGTTTTCGCCAAGCGGAGGCGTGTTCCTCCGATTCGATCTGCAGAATTACCCGCAACAGGCGCCGACGTCGTGTCCATGGAATGTGCAGTCCAATACACGGCTTGACTATAAGGAATGGCCGAAAGGTGGTGGAAATGTGTCACGAGTGTTCAATTCCGGTTGGAACGGCTCGGCGCTTTACGCCCCCTGTGATCGCATCGCCATGGTACGCCATGAGACATGGGCCACCATTCATTCCGCTTGGTGGTGGAAATCCAGTTTCACATTCGTTCGGTATTTAGAATTTGTGCATAATTGTCTTAACCCCGCTGGGCATGAAGAAAAAGGCACTTAAAATTCCATTTGCCCTCTGGCGCCGACTTTATTCGGAACTCCGCCGCCGCAGCAAAGGACGTCGGGAAAGTGGAGCGTTCCTCCTTGGCCAATCATCCAAAGTGTCCGCGTTCATCTGTTACGACGACCTTGATCCGTCAGCATTGGACACGGGTGTCGTGATCATTAAAGGCGAAGCCTTCGTCCTGCTTTGGGACTATTGCGCGAGGCACAAACTCAAGGTCATCGGCGATATCCACACCCATCCCACAAATTCCACGGCACAGAGTTGTTCTGATCGATCGAACCCGGCGGTTGCCCAACCTGGACACGTCGCGGTAATCCTGCCCAATTTTGCCTCCCGCAAGTGGCCAAGCCTCCGAGGGGCGGGAATTTACGAGTATTTGGGGCAGCACGAGTGGCGCGATGGCGTGGTCAAAATCACAATTTTATGAAAACAGAACTCACTGAAGACAACACATGCCGGCTGGCGAAGGCGCTCATTGAGCGATATGGCATCACATATGAAGAGGCCATGTACAAGCTGGCGTCCTTTCGGCTAAACCTGGTCTGTGATCAAAGCATCGCAAGCTCCATAGCTCTGCAAGCAGCATTGATCACGGCGGTAAATACGGGCAAACGGGCTTTTCACGGGGGTGTTCATGTAGTGATACCCGAAGGCGTTCCCAGCCGTTTTCCGTGGCCCGGTCAGCCGTCTCTTGCCGCGATCTGCTCCCACCTCGGAGCGAAGTTAGAGCCCCTGCTCGCCGGAGATATGATTCAAACGATCTTCTTCGGGCAGCCCCACCATCCAAAAGCCGACGATCTCCTTGTTTCAGCGACCGGTTGGCGGGGTGGAGTTTCCCCGGCAACAGCGCCCATCTGCATCTCAAGCCCAATCGATTTCGCCCTGGGTGGCACAATTACCGGAGCGATCGCCGTCGCCAAGGGGTTCTTCCGTAGCGCCGGAATTGATATACGGCATCATATCGACAATGCTGGGGTTTCGCTTTGGGATCCGTCCGCAGACTGGCGTGAAGAAGTATCTGACGGACCAGATTTGCAATATCTTCCGCAAAAACTCTGGATGCTCGGCCTCGGCCACCTTGGTCAGGCCTACCTTTGGACGCTCGGTCTGCTGCCTTACGCGGAGCCGCAGAAGGCAGAGTTTTTCCTTCAGGACTTTGATCGTGTGGTGGTTGCCAACCTTGGCACCGGGCTTCTGTGTTCGGCAGAATCCGTCGGGCGATTGAAGACCCGGCTCTGCGCGGAGTGGATGGAGAATCGCAGACTGCGGACGAGAATAATTGAGAGACCGTTCGACTTCCGCATCGTGCCAAACGATGACGAGCCTCTCGTGGCGCTGTGCGGTTTCGATTCGGCATCCGCCAGGAGACTTCTGGAAAAACCAGGCTTTGACCTCGTTGTTGAAGCAGGTATCGGTGGGGATATTGCAAATTTTGACCATTTATTCTTGCACACTTTTCCGGATGCCACCAAGAAGCCCGAAGAAATTTGGGGCGTCGCGACAGAGAGTGAAGCGGCCCTCGAAATGGTCAAGGCTTTCCAGCCGGACGAACGTTGTGGCATCGTCGCTCGAACTTTGGCCGGGAAAGCCATATCAACCTCTTTCGTTGGGGCCATCGCCGCTGCATTGGTCGTCGGCGAGGTGTTGCGCGGGTTGCACGGCGGAAAGCGTTCTGAGTTCCTCCGTTTCCAGTGCCGCCGGGACCAGCGCCCAACAGCCGTACACTTGCCAGAGAAATATCAACGCCGGTTCGCACGTTCAGGGTATGTTCTTGCCAGGCGGGAATCATCACCGAATTCAGACGATCTCGTTCCCTCGATACAGGTTGAGCCTGAAAGGTTTCGGGAATCCCTTGCTCAAACGGTGCAAGACCCCCCTGATGCTGACGGCAATGACCACAATGTTGCGAGGGCAGGCATGGGGCAATCATGAGGCCCAATGACGACACGACCAAGACACTTGCCCGAGGGGGAAGAGCGTCAATTCCATGCGTGGAATGCCATCATAACGCTTTCCCAGCGTGGCGATCAACGCGCCATGCTTGGCAAGGTAGATCGGGTCGGCGTAATCCGGTTCGATGCGCGGGATGGCCCGACCGCCGCTCGTCGGATCGCCGCCGCCGGCATTGTATTCAAACCCCTTGCAACCAGCGTCAAAAAGCCATTTGGGTGAGGAATAATAGCCGCCACTGTGCGCGTTGGCGGTCATGACGCGCATCGCCACGGCAGCACCGTGCGGATTCCAGGCGGTTATGACGTCGTCAATGAACTTCCAGTTAAATTGGCCCTCCTGCGGTTCCACATCCGCCCAGTCGAACCGGATGTAGGCCACCGAGCAGGGGAAACGGGTTGCGCCGTTTGGACTACGTTGCTGGCTCATCCACCCCTGGCCGGGATTGGTGAACAGCGTGTCCACCTCGCGAAAGCGAACCCGTTGCAAGTCGTCCTCGGCGGCGCGGGCCAGGAGCACAAAAAGCGTCAGGCCGACGAGGTATATTGGCCGGAGAATTCTCATGAGTCCGGTGCTCCATTACACCGATCTTTGCGGTGCATCAAGGAACATCTTATGAAGCGAACTTCGATATCTGGTTCGCCCCGTAAGAAATGGCTTATTGACAGAACCGGCAATTGTCTTACGCTCGGAAGCATGAGGCTGGCAAGAACTTGTTCACTGGCGATGGTCCTGGCATCATGCCTGCCATCAAAATCCTCCGCGGCAGCCGGCAGCTTGACACCAGCGTCGAAGGCCGATTTTGAGTGGTTCAGCACGCTCGGTTTTCCCGATGTGAAGGACGCGCCGTTTGTGCGGGTGGCGACAGGCGGCTGGTCCCAAAGCGGCGGCGATCCGCCGCAAGGGCAATACGCGCTGGCCTTCCTTCTTTCCACCAACGGCAGCACATTCAGCACGCTGGACATGGACTTGTTCCAGCGTACCTTCACGGAGAGCGCGGCCGGGACGGAGGAGTACAAACGCGTCGGGTACGAGAAGATTGGATTGAAGGAACGGGCGGGCATGCTTCTGGATTACTATGAGAAGCCCCACGAGCAGAATGTGGAAGCCGACCTATGGAGGCGCTTTGGCGAGCGCGTGACGGAGAGGGCGCAGATGTTTGTCCTGGCTTGGGCCTGCTGGCGCCAGGGCATGGACGATGAGGCGCAGCGCCTGTATGCCGTTGCGCAACAGATACGCAAAGTCACGGGCCAGGACGATTCCAGCTTGAGCCTTCGCGCCAAGCTGGAGAAAGACCTTGGCCTCTCGATGATGTGGAAGGCGGTTTTGGATTTTGGGGCGCCTTCGATCAGCAGGAAGGAGTTGCTTGCCGAATTCCAGGCCATCGCCAGGAATTATCCCGACAGCGAATACGCCGCCCGCGCCCGGGACACTGCCGAACGGCTGTCGAAAATGATCGCGGAAGACGAGCAGCACGCCAAGTCGCCGCCAAAGCCATTGGCCGAACTTCCGATGGAGCAGCGAATCGCAGAGTTGATCTTCCGATTGCGCGATCAGAACGGCCAGCAATGGTCCCAGCCCGGCGAGTGCGACATTTTCCTGGTGCCCAACATGGACACCAATACTCCGGCTCACCAGTTGGTGAACATCGGCTATCCGGCGGTGCCGCAACTGATTGCCGCGCTGGACAACCCCGCCTTTACCCGTTCCGTGGGCTTCCACCGGAATTTCTATTTCTCCCACACCGTCCTGACAGTGGGTGACTGCGCGGCGGCCATACTCAGCCGCATCGCGGGGAAGTCATTTTACAGCCGGCAAAGCACGTCCAGCTATCTGTCCAGTGACGGGGACGTGGCACAGGCGCGGAAGGATGCCCAGACCTGGTGGGCGGAATTTCAGCAGAAAGGCGAAAAGCAAACGCTGATTGATGCCACAGCGGCAGGCGACGATGCCCCCCAGGCACAGCTCCTTTGTCAGCGTTATCCCGAGGCCGCGCCGGCCGCTTTGATGCGAGGCGTCAGCGCCAGCAAGAATTCGTGGTCCCGCGCGGCCTTGTTGCGGATGCTGGCCCCGTTCAGCGGCTCCGATGTCGAAGATTTCCTGCTGCACGAACTCAGGGAAGGCCCCTCCTTGCAGGCCCGCGCCGCCGCCGCTTCCGTTCTCAACGACCGGGGAAATCCAGAAGCAACAAAGAGCATGATCCAGGCGTGGAAGGATTGCGGAGGAAAGCCTCTCGATTCGGAGAGTGGAGCCGGCGAGGTGATGCAGTATCTGGCGCACTGCGATTCGCCGGAAGCCATCGAGATCCTGGGTACGAATTTCTTCCAGCGTCCCGTTGGCGAGAGGCTTCAGCTTGTCGAGAACGTCGGACGCATCTATGGAGATAAGAAATGTTCCGATCTGACCTCGAATGCCGTCGAGGAATTCCTCATTGCAGCGCTGCAAGACGTGGATGAAACAAGCATGTCCGGCACCATGGATGGCAAGAGCATGAACTGCCCCCGCATTTGCGACATGGCCGGTTTCGCTCTCAACAAGAATTGGCCGGCGCGATATGATTTCGACCTGGCTGCCTCGCTCAAAATTCGCGACCGCCAGATTCTCCAATCCCGGAATATTTGGCGGCTCGCCAACAACCTTCCCGAATTGCCGCCGCCGCCCGCCACGACCACCAAACTGGCCCCGGCCGAGGCCAACAAGGTCACGTCTGTGGAATGGCCCGAAGGCGGCGTCAAACCGGACAAGGAATTTGCAGGCGGTGTCGAGAGTTTGAAAGGCAAGCTGCTTACGTCGGGTGACATAGTGGGTATCCTCACTGCCTACGCCTCCAAGCCGAGCGCGGGAACTGGTGGCATTCAATTGAGGGTGCGCAAGGACGAAGACCTGACCGGAGTCGCCATTTCCGTGCGGCTTCTGCCGGGTGTGGCGCCCGGCCTAGGGCATGGATGGAAATCCGTGGATCAATCCGGGAGTCTCGGGCAAAAGGCCATACTGGGCATGTTTGGCGAGATGTTCGTGGATTACTCGCAGGAAGCCGGACGATGGGATGCACTCACCAGGGCGGCGAATCAGGCGATTGCCGGCGCTCCTGAAACCCCGTTCATCATTTCGGTGCGGATGGCTGGCGCTGCGTGGTGAGAGTCTCCCAAGCGAACTCCTTCTTGATGCCTGTTTCTCCTCTGGCGCGATCATAAATTCGGTTGGTTGAAGAGCGCGCTCCATGCCCTCGTAGCGTTGAACCGAGCCATGAGAACTCGAAAGTCAGGGGCCAATGCTCTACAATTCGACCATGAAACTTTCTGCGCCATTGTTGGTCCTGGGCCTCCTGCACCAGGTTCTCTGCGGCCAAATCCCGCCTGCCGTCATTCCTGCCGGCGTCGGCGTCAACATCCATTTCGTCACCGGACATGCGCGTGATCTGGACTTGATCACCAACGCCGGGTTCCAGTTTGTGCGAATGGATTTCAGTTGGGAGGCGACGGAGAGAAAAGCGGGCGTCTATGATTGGACGGAGTATGACGAATTGACGGCCCACCTGGAACAACGCGGATTGCGTGCGCTTTACATCCTGGATTATGTGAACGGCTTATATGAGCCAATGGTGGATGCCCGGCGCGCGGTCGGAGAGCCAGCGCCGGAACGGCATGTGGCCTCTCCCCGCCATCCTGAGAGCGTGGCCGCCTTCGCGCGCTGGGCGGCGGCGGCGGCGGTTCATCTTCGAGGCCGGCATGTCTTGTGGGAAATCTACAACGAACCGAACGGCGGTTTTTGGCGGCCCAAACCGGACGCCGCGGAGTACAGCGCGCTGGCGCTGGCGACCGCCCGGGCCATCCGGGAAGCGGAACCTTCCGCCACCATTGTCGCCCCGGCCATGTCAGGGTTCGACTGGAAATATATGGAGAGTTTCTTGCAATCGGGCGTGCTGGAATTTCTGGATGGCGTCAGCGTTCATCCCTATCGGGATCCCAATCAGCCGCCGGAAACCGCCGCCGCTGATTACAAGAGGCTGCGCGAGTTGATTGACCGTTTCGCGCCGGAATCGAAGCGCGGGAAAATCCCCATCCTGAGCGGCGAGTGGGGTTATGCGTCGAACACCAGGGGCGTCTCGCTGGAAACGCAGGCCGCTTTTGCCGTCCGCCAGCAGCTTTGCAATTTGCTCAACGGCGTCCCGCTCTCGATCTGGTACGATTGGAAGAACGACGGACACGACCCCGCCGACAACGAGCAGAACTTCGGGACCGTCAAGGGGGATCTGGAACCCAAACCCGCCTACACCGCGCTCAAAACGATGACGGCGGAACTGAGCGGTTACAGGCTGCAACAAAGGCTGGAAGGTCTGGCGGAGACTGACTTCGTGCTGGTGTTTGTCAACGAGTTCGGCGCGCGCAAGGCAGTCGGGTGGACATTGGCGGACCCGCACGTTGTCCACCTGACCGGCTGGCAACCGGAGGTTTCCTTGGAGCTTGGGCCGCTCCCGCGATATGCGGTTGTGAAGTAACGATGGTGACGGGAAGCGAAATCGAAGGTGTGTTCACCGAGTGGGCGACAACAACAATGAAGTTGAAGAATTCCTCTTTATCGCCCAGGGAGAGACCGTTGGCGCAATGTGGTGGGCGTGAAGGGGTTGACCGCCTGGATGCTCAGTCCTCCACCGCAGATCGGGGGCTCCCGGCAATAATACTCCTCATGTCCCTTATCAAGTGGGACGATGTACCAAAACCCGAGTCCGGGTCCTGGCCCTCGTCCCAAGAGCCCGGGTTCCAATGTGGATCCGTGCAAGCGGCTTCATAACACGTCAAACTGGAGAGGCTGGTTAGCGATGCCTATGCGGGTGTGGAGTTGGTTTTCGACGTCCACTTGGAGCATGGCGCCGATGGTGGCAACGCGACCGGTGCGAAGTTGACCGTCCTGACGCCATCGGATGCGTGACCCGACCTTTGGGACGTTGGGCTTGAACGTGTTTGGTGGGGCAGCAACCGTTTTCCAGCCGCAGTCGAAGCGATGCTGGCTGATCTTTTGTGCCGGATTTTGGATCGTGTGGATCTTAACCTTGTCCGGCTGCCGAGCGTGCTCAACCACGTAGAGCCAAAAGTCGTCGCCATGCTGTCGGGCGAACTCCATTTGGGCCGGGTAGAGCGGGACACCATCCACGTCCCAAGCGCCGTCAATGCCCTTGACTTCAATGTAACGAGGCTGCTCCTGCTGCTGGGCTTTTACGGGGCACAATACATCGAACCCGGGCTTGTTGTGGATATGGTTGGACGGATCGGGATTGCGCCCTTGAGAGCGCTCGTATTGGAGTACCCAATGGACGGCCCAATCGCCGATTTCTCTGTTGGGTTGTAATTGGTCGTCGGCGCCATCATCGTCATGTTCGGCCTGCCGACGCTGGGCCTCAGTGGCTTCATAGCTTAGAAGGCGGCCTTTTGGTTTCTGCTCGGTGCGGGAGGTGGCGGTAGATCGGCGACCGGTTCGGCGCTGGCCGGATGTTGCGGAACCTCCACCGGAGCCCCGCCCATCGTCTTGGCAGTCCGACCCTCCGGTTTGGCCGGATTGGGAACCGGACTGACCGCCAATTGCTCCCGTGCTGCCTGGCCGCTGCTGACCGCCTTGCGGCTGCCCGCCCTGTTGTTGCCCGGCGCCACCATCTGTCTGCTTCTTGGAATCCTCGCTTCCCTCGGCAGCTTTCTCCTGACCACTCTCGTCGAAGAGGGTTGAGCGACCTTCCTCAGGTTTCTTCTCCTCATCGCTAGTGGCTCGTTTATCCTCCAACCGCCGGACTCGGAGCTTGTCGAGGATAGATTCGATGTGGTCGGGGGCGCACTGGAGGATTTTGGCGAGAGGGCTCAGGTCCTGTAGGTCCTCTGCTCCGATCCAGCGCTGAAGTGCAACTGCAACCTGCTCGTAGAGCACGTCCGCCCAGGCTTCAGAAAGCGTAAGAGAGTACGAGGCGGACTCTTTGGGAGTGGGGAAGAAGGGTTCCTCGGAAGTGGCGAGAAGCACTTTCTTTCCGTTGTCCATTACATGATGAGAGCACTGGATGGCTTTTGCGGCACTGACGCGGATTGCGGAAACCCAATCGAGGTCGAGGTCACTTGTTGCAATGGAACTGCGAGAAAGAATGCGCCGGAGGCCTGTGATGAACTCCTGGGTCTTGAAGAGATTCTCGATGTCTGCGCAACGGTCAAGAAACTCTTGGTTCTGAGACTCGGGCCAGAGACCCTCCGGTTTGGTGATGATGTAATCCGAGAGACGCCTGATGCTGAGTCTCGTGAGGAGCTTAGTAGGGATTTGGGGGTGATGAAGGTGGACCGGCCTTTCCTCCAGCTTTTCGTCCAGCCAAGTCGCGTCGTGAAAGAAGAGTTCGCTGGAAAGGACGGGGCAGCCGTCGCGGTCGAGGAGGCGCATGTCCGGCAGCGAGTCCTGGTCGGGAAGCAGTTCCTCGATGCGCATCAATATGCGGATAAATTGAGCTTCTTGTTGCTCGTCCAACTGGCCGGGTGTGGAATCGTGGATTTCGCGGGTCAGGCGGCAGAGGTCGTTGAGGTCGGGTTTGTCCTTACGGCCGAGAGTGGATAGGCCCGCCTCGATTTCTGGGAGGCCGAAGTAGACCTGGGACCACCACGGAGTGGCGAACGAAACTGATTCGCGGAACGTGTCTTTGGGTTTTCGGAAACGGCCTTCGTTGCCGACGTAGATACAGTCGCGGGCGGCGAAAGTGGCCTGAATGGGGGCTGACTCGGCAGTTTCAAGCTGGCCGAAATAGGAGTAGATGCGCTGCAGCGGGGTTTTGATGAGCTTTGGGTCGAGGGAGGCATTGCCGTTCAGGGTGGTGAGCAGATTGCAGAAGTGGGTGATGACGGTAGCAACGGGCGGCGAGACCACTTCCGGGACGATCTCACGAATTGCTTCCGGTATGGCCTCGCGTTGCTCGATTGGGAGAAGGTGGTGGAGGCTGGCGACCAAGTGCCCGAGGATCGGAGGGTAAAGCTGGCCAGGCGGAAAGAGGCGGAGCGGTGGTTCGGCGGCGATGAGAAGATGTTTGAGATTCTTGTCGCCGCGGAGGGGCGGGCACCAGGTTCGGCTGCGCAGGAACTCCTTGAACGAAATCGTTTCGCCACCGGAGAAGAAGATTTTCCCATCCCGCAATGCGGGCCAGTTCTGGACAATGTGCTGGAGCACCGAGAGGAGCTGTTGCTCGACGGCCGCCAAGGTTTCGGAGGTGGGGGGTGGAGTGCTCTCTTCCTTGGTTTCGAACACCTTCTTTAGTCTGTCGATATGGCAGGCCAGGCTCTGCGGCCGCGGTGTTTTGCAGATGTTGAGGCGGTCGAAGAATGGGAACCAACGGTCCCAGTCTTTGCCGTAGAGGTCTTCGTTCGGGGAAACCGCGATGTCGCCGAGGACTTCACGAACGGTTTTGTCATTACGAATGTAGAGGTTGCAGCACTGCGACAGGACATTATTGCTGCCGATTACAAGTGCGGAGGAGCGTAGGGCCGACAGGAGGGCCTCCTGTTCGGCGCCAGCCTCAGTGAGTGCTTCTTCAAGGTGGTCGCGGATCCAAGCGAGGGCGATGATCTGATCTGTCCGAGAGAGCTTAGCGTAATTGGGAAGCAGGACGTGCTGGATAATGGCCCTGACTTTGAGGGGCGCGACTTTCAGTGCGAGCAGCAGTTCCTTCCAAGTGCCTGGACGCAGGAGTTTTATCGGGAGCGTGACTGCGGGTGGCGTTACCTCGGCGGCGATGAAGCACTGGTTGCCCGTGATGGCGACGAGTTCGTCGTTTTGGCAGGGGAAGAGGGGAAGCTCGCGCAGTTTGTCAGCGCGCCCCAGTGTCGGGTGTGGAAAGGTTTCGAGCGATTCCCTTCTGGCGAAAAACTGCAAGATGGGGTCACAGATGGCGGAATCATATTTGAGAAGCTTGGCGCTCCAGACGGCGCGTGACTCGTGGAGGTTGTCGGCGAGGTCGCGAGGTGTGACGGACCATATTTTGCTGAAGCGGGCGGCGAAGCCATCGATGGCGTGGAGGAGCTTCGCCCCGCCGGTGACGAGTTGGACGTCGAGGGTTTCAAGGGCAGCGCGAAGGCGAGGGTCTAGGCTGGCGGGTACAAGAAGCGGGGTGAGGTTGTTGCCTGCGGGCCAGAGTTGGTGGTGCTGGTCAGGAACGAGACATGGTTTGGAGACCGAGTCATCAGCAGGCTTCCAAGCCGCAGGTTGGTCGAGGAAGAACTGGAAGACGGACGTGAGCCATTCTTCGTTGGGGGCTTCCTTGGCGTCGGGTGTCCAAGTGGCAAAGTTCTTGCCAGGTGCTTTTGGCAGGATACCTGCTTCCCTCTTCCGCGCCGCATTCCGGCCCGGGTAGCGTTCCCATGCCTGCCACTGGGATGCGTTTGGATTCCAGGCCTCGACATTATGTGGAATTATTTTCATCAATAATGTGTTTTGCATGGTTTCATGCTTGGCGGGTGTCGATCGGTTGCGGCTTTGCCGACTTTAGAGTTTAAGTTTCACGTTTATATCTCGGATGCCCGGCCCCACCGATCTGGCCACCCAGTGCCAGCCTTAACGAGAGTGTGCGAAAAGTATAGTCCTCACGCTCGTCGGAGGGACAATGACTGGCCAACGCCGACGCGTTCAGCGAGGGAATGCAAACCTTGGCTGGCGGCCAGGACGAAACAGCGCTTGCTCCGCACGGCGGCCAATTGCTCCACCGGGTTTGATGAGCGATCAACTGCCGGGACTTGCCGGAGCCGGTGGACCCAAGGAGCAAGATGTGCTGCACTAAATCGGCCGCGGTGAGTTCGACCCGATGGCTGGCCGGTTCATAGCACGGCCAGACGGTCAACGGAAAATCAGTGGGCAGATGGGGCATGGAGTGAGGCATATAAATCGTCAGGTCGGGCTGTGGGCGAAATTCGCGACACAGCCTTCCTCGGGATCGAAATAAAGCGCCTCGGCTGCCAACCGCGCGTTATATCCCATCGCCGAATGCCAGGCATCCGGCGGGCAAAGTGAGGGTAAAATCCGGACCAATACACCGGCCCGATCGAACGAAGGCACGAACATCTTATGTTTGCGGCTGTGAAAATGGCCGAGATGAAATTCCCGATGCCTGCTCGCGGCCCAGCCTTCGGGTTGTTCGGTCGCCAGCAGCAGGGGCAAATCGAAATGCTTCTCGTTGTGACCGTGGGTAAACCCGATGAGGTTTCTGTGATACTGAAAATACTTTCGTTGCCGCAGGCTGTTGTTCACCGCCACGTCCTCCGTGCTTCGGAACCAGGCCTGCAGCACATCGCCTAAATAGTACAGGCGTTGAGTGTCGTGATTGCCCGTGACCATGACCACCTGCACCGGAGCGATCTGGCGCAGACGGTCAATCGCGCGCACCAGCAACTGCCGACCGCGCAGGAACGATTCCTGGTAACGGATCGCCTCGTCCTGCGGCGTGCCCGCCGTGGTCGTCCGACCGAGGTGATCGGTGTTCAGAAAATCATTCCCGCAAACAAACAAGACTTTTTCCACCGGCAGCGACGCCGACTTGGCAAGCAGATCCTCCAACGCGATGATGAACATGCGCTCGGAAATGTCGGGGTCGTAGGCCCGGCCGGTTTCCAATTCGCAACAGTATTTTCCGAGATGATGGTCCATGATGGAAATTTCGAGCAACCCCTTGGGGCTCACGCGATGAACGATCGGCGGCTGGATCGGCGCCGCCTGACGGAATTGTTCCAGAATGCCCTGCATTAGATTTTGCAGTTTTTCCTCCGCCACCCGCCTTCTCAGCCACGCCTTGATCTGAAACAGCATCGTGGTCGTCATGCCTTCCAACGTCTTGGCCGCGACCTCGTATTTGTTTATGACGTGCCTTTCGACCTCCCAAATGCGCGTGTCGACTTGCGCGTAAACCAGCAGGTCCGCCAAGGTCTGGATGCGGGTTCCGCGATAGGAAAGGTCCCGCTCCCCGTCATGCACATTGTCCTGTAGTTCATTGTCCCGCGTTGGCGGGATCTCTGCGGTTGCTCCCGTGGGAGCGATCGCCTGGGGCAGGTTGGCGCCCGCATAACTTTGCGCTCCGATCCAGCGCGCCAGATGGACCTTTGCATGGTCGAGCGTCAAGCCCAACGCCTGCGCCACTTTGACCGCTCCCCACTCGGGGTGTATTTGCTTGAGCTGTTGCACCCGCACGTAGTCGGGGTGGGTGCTGTGGCCTTGTGTTTCCCCCCGCCACCGCTCGCGCAGCCGGCGGGAGGTCGGGGTTTTAACCCCCAGCAAAGCTGCCAGGCGGGCCTTTCCGATTTCGGGCTGGGCTTGCAGGATTTGCCGGGCCTGCACATAGAGTGGATCAGGTTGCAGGTTCGATTTGTTGTTCATCATTGGAGGTGCCAGGGCGTGGACCAGAGGGGGGCATTTCCCACCCTCTGGTCGCAACTCACTTCCCTCCACCCTATATAAGCTGGCGGGCGGGTGAATTGTCCGGGAAAGAATTTTGATCTTTTTTCGGACAATTCCTGAATCGCCGATTTTACATCAGCATTTCCATGCCGGTGGGGGCCCGCGGCTGAATCTCTCTGGCCAAATCCGTGAGGATCGCGCGCGCCAACAGGCGAACCCGGTGAACCAGCCGCCGGTCGAACTCACCCCGCGCGATGCAATCATCGGCGAGATAGTTCGGCTCCCAGTAATCAATGACCGGTCGAAGTTCAGGTCCGGCCTGTTCCCGCAAGCGCGCGAACAGCTCTCGCTGCACGTCGCGTCGCTCCAGGAACTGCGCTTGATCGATTGGTTCAGGCACTTCCACAACACCCGGTTCGGTTTCCGCATCGCCAAGCGGCAGGTGCGAAAAAGAAGCTTCCGCCGCATCAATTGCATTGGATAATTGGCTGTTGATGATGCCCATCACGCACAGGGCAAATGCTGTTGTGCTTTGCCGGTTTTTCACTGAGAGCTTGCGCCCTTTTTTCGGATGTGTGTCGCCCAACAGCACCCTTTCCAGAGCAGAGTGGACGATCTCGTCCGGCATCCTGCCCGCGAGAAACCGATCCATCCCCGGTGCGCCGGCGATCCGTCGCATTCGTTTCGCAGTGAAGTGTCTGAGTTGTTGGCGTTGTGCTTCCGTTAGCGCCGACACTAATTGAAGAGCAGTCGGAAGTGAACTGCCTGATTCGTGCGGCCCGTGATTATTGCATGCGTTTACTTGCATGCTTTTTGTTGGACTCAGATTGCATCAGCAACCCAGCCACCGCCCGCTGCAACCGCCCGCCCGTTACTGGAAAACCCGCCTGCGTGCGGCGCATCTTCCGAGTCGCTTCTGTTTACGATATGGTACGATGCCGGGCTTCGAGTTGGAACAGTTCATCACCCGTCGACGCCCGTTCAGGAGTGAATAGAGTTTCGCATGTTTGAGTCCAGCGTGAGCACAGATCCTGCCGTTGGGAGGAACCTGCACGGCCATTTGCGCGCCGACACGAAATACACCGATATCCTTAAACTGACCACGCCACCGGAGGGGGCCGTGAAGGTCAGGGTTTTGAGCCATGCATCGCGCTGAAACCGGCTGAAACACGGAGGCACGCTATACTACTTTTTATACTACTCGAGTGTTTTGGGGTACTGGCCATTTACGTAAGTCGTTGATAATGTGGCGCATCCGG
>Ga0181539_1001852_pt1 | contig 22465 bp, 10 predicted proteins | sample PEATcosm2014_Bin_46_FD_119767 | JGI IMG/M metagenome (GOLD analysis project Ga0181539, IMG submission 119767) | Peatland microbial communities from MTU Mesocosm Facility, Houghton, MI, USA - PEATcosm2014_Bin23_60_metaG | ecosystem: Environmental > Terrestrial > Soil > Wetlands > Peat | place... | reverse complement strand
TGGATGGAGTGCCGAAACCACGACGGATGGTCACACGTTTGAGCCGATGAGATTTGTCCGGCCGGCCAAGCCTACAGCCGGCGATATGGGTGGCACACCCATTCAGCCAGGAGGCGTGGAAGGATACTGGGAAGGGGCGGGCTTAACACGCATCGGTCGCGGCTGGCAGCAAGCCTCCACCTCAGCCGCTTGTGTGCGAACTTGGACCGCCCCTATGCCCGGGACGGTGCGCATTGTCGGCCGTGCCATGAAGGAGTATTACCGTCGAAACCAGGGCGATCCACTGAGGGTGCGGATCCTGCATGGCGACAGCCCCGTCTGGCCTAAGGATTCCTGGGCGGTGGTACCGGTGGAAGATCTGACCGGCGTCACCCATGACCTAACCTTGAAGGTAGCTCGCGGCGATGCCATCCGCTTTGTGCTCGACAGAGGTACGTCCCCCGCCGATGACATCATCGCCTGGATGCCTCGAATTATCTATGAGGGTGTTGAGCCGAAAAATCTCGCCGCGGCGGTGGTGCGCATTGCTTGTGGGGCAAGAAAACCCTATGTGGACACCTCTGGAAACTCGTGGTCCGCAGATCGCTATTATCAAGGCGGACAGCCGGTGAAAACGACGACGGCCATTGAGGGTGCGCTGCCGACGCCTTCCGACCAGGCCCTTTATCAGGCCGGGCGCGAGGGCCGGGATTTTACGTACTCGATTCCTGTTCCTGACGGCGTCTACGTTGTGCGTCTGAAGTTTGTTGAATCGAAATACCCATGGGCGTCCCAGCGGGCGCTGAACCTGAGCATCAATGGCCAGCAAGCACTTCGTGACTTCGATATCTGCCAAGCGGCCCATGGCCCCAGACACGCATACGACAAAGCTTTCCGCGATCTTGTTCCCGACGCGGAGGGCCAGCTTGTTCTGCACTTCACCGGAGGGTTCAATCCCTTGCAAGAATCGCACCAGGCAACCATCCAAGCCATCGAGGTGCTTCCGGAACTAAAGCCTACCGTGAGAATCGACGTCGGCGCGGATGCCGAGTTTGTTGACTGGAACAGCTCCATCTGGAGTGCGGATGCCCATTTTACGGGCGGACATGTCATCAGGTCGAATGCTCCAGTCAGTCAGGCATCACCGACTCTCTATGACGAGGGGTTGTATCAAACCGCCCGATGCGGGAAAAACTTCAGCTACTCGGTGCCTGTCCCCCCCGGCTTGTACACAGTACATCTGAAGTTCGCCGAGCTCTGGCTTAAGGAGTTGGGCCAAAGACCGATGAACATCGAAATCAATGGCCGCTGCGTTCGCGAGTCGTGGGATCCGGCGTCCGCCGCCGGCGGCGTTGGCATGGCCGCGGATATCCGGGAGGAAGCCGTTGCCCCCGATCAACAGGGGCACATCACCATCAATGTCCGGGCCACGGGCAATAATGAGGCTATCCTGCAAGCGATCGAGGTTGAATAGAGGATTGTGCGAAATGTTGACCCTGCGAATAGAATGTGACACTTGCTGATCTGGTGATCACCCTTGACAACGCCTCGCTCATACTCGTAAAACACTGGCGGGTTTCTCTTTACGGAGGCAAATCATGCATTCGTGTCGGTTGTCTCTCCCGCTGACCGTTTTGGCACTCGCGCTGGCGGTGAATGTCTTCGCTCGCGAACCGTACGAAGTCACCATCGAGAACGATGTGATTATGAAAACTCGCGATGGCATAACCTTGCATGCGGACGTTTACCGCCCCAAGGCCGAAGGAAAGTTTCCTGTCCTCTTGGAGCGGACACCTTATGACAAACACATGGGTGTCAATTTCGGTTTGCAGGCCGCCGCCCGTGGCTACGTCTACATTGTTCAGGACTGCCGCGGCCGCTACACTTCTGGTGGTGATTGGTACCCCTTTAAGTACGAATCGCAGGACGGCTACGATACGGTGGAGTGGGCTGCTGTGCTCCCTTATTCCAACGGCAAGGTCGGCATGGTGGGCGGGTCCTACGTCGGGGCCACGCAGATGCTCGCGGCCATCGCCGCCCCACCGCACCTCGCCGGAATCCTGCCCGTGGCGACCGGCTCCAACTATCATGAAAACTGGACCTACCAGGGCGGAGCACTCACACAACTGTTTGACCAAGTCTGGACATCCGCCCTGGCGATGAACACTCTCGACCGCCGCGTGCCCAAGGAGCCCCACCTAAAATCCTGGCAGATGGTGCTGCCACTCGCCGATTTTCCAGTGTTGGTAACGGGTACCTCCGCGGGCCTGGCAGACTATTACCTCGACTGGCTCGCGCACCCCCGCTATGACGACTACTGGAAACAGTGGTCCATTGAAGAGCACTTCTCAAAAATCCAGGTCCCCGCTATCCATGTCGGCGCCTGGTACGACATTTTCCAGGACGGCTCCCTGAGCAATTATCTGGGCATCAAGGCCCATGGGGGCAACGAAGCTGCCCGGAAAGCCCAGCGGTTGATAATGATTGTCGGCGGCCACGCCGGTGGAGGGCCGAAAATCGGCGATGTCGATTTCGGCAAGGATTCTGTCTTAGACGTGAGTGCCCTCGACTTTCGCTTCTACGACAACCTGTTCAAGGGTATTGATAATGGTATGGCAAACGAAAAGCCGGTGAGGATTTTCGTCATGGGCAAGGATGTTTGGCGCGGGGAAGACAGTTGGCCACTTGCGCGAGCCAAACAGACACGTTATTACCTGCACTCCGCCGGCAGAGCGAATACCCTCAGTGGCGACGGCACGCTGAGCATCACCCCACCTGCAAGCGAGGCCGCGGACAAGTACACCTACGATCCCGACGATCCCGCGCCGTCGCGTGGCGGACCTATCGCGATGCATGGGTCTCCTGGTCCTGTCGACCAACGGCCAGTGGAAAACCGTGAGGACGTGCTGGTTTATACCGCTCCCGCCTTCCAACAGGACACAGAAGTAACCGGGCCGATCAGCTTGGAGCTTTACGTGAGTTCCTCGGCTGTGGATACGGATTTCACTGGCAAGTTGGTGGATGTGTGGCCAAACGGTTACGCGGAGAATCTGACCGAAGGAATTCTACGCGCCCGATACCGGCATTCCATGGAAAAAGAGGAGTTTCTGAATCCGGGCGAGGTCTACAAGCTGACGGTCGATCTCTGGTCCACTTCCAATGTGTTCCTGGCAGGCCATAAGCTGCGCTTGGAGATCTCGAGTAGCAACTTCCCGCATTTTGACCGGAATCTGAACACTGGAGAAGATCCGGAAAGCGGCACGCGCATGGTTAAGGCCACCAACCTCATCTACCATGACCGCGATCACGCCTCGGTCCTGGTTCTACCGATTGTACCGTGAGGAGAGAAAACCGCCGCGGGAAGTAGTGTCCGTGGTGTCCTTGCGATTTCGGGTTTCCAGGCAACCTGTGACTCAGGGGCTTTTCAAACGGGCTCCTGTGCATAGGCTGGAACCCTCATATAATGAGTAGTTTATTGATTGCAACTACGTTTCAGACGATTGAAGGTTTGCTTCTTTCCCGTCCGCGTCCTGTGCCAGGCTGAGCCCCTCCGTCGACGGCGAAAGTTTCCCTTCCATTTCTCGGCAACGTGTTTGCAGGACCTCTTCCCCTGCAGTAAACACTGCCCCAACCGCCGCCTTCTCCTCACCAAACTGAGAGACAACCACGTCCATGCCTTTGATTGATTGTGCGAGTGCCCGGTGCCGAAGATTGTAAAGGAGAGAACCTAGAAGAAGTTCCTGAGCCGCCTGAGGTACCTTCCCCTGCAAGACGATCCTCTCGGGGTTCAGCAAGTTGACAACACTGGCGAGAGCAACCCCCAAATACCTTCCCGCCTCTGAGAGAACTCTTTCTGACAGCCTATCGTGCGCTTGAGCGGCGGCTGCAATTTTTTCCACGGAAAGCTGATCCAAATTTCCACCGACTGCATCGGTGAGGCTCGAAGTGACTCCAAGCTGGAGTTCCTCCCGGACCCTCCTGATTATGGCTGACGCAGAAGAATAGAGCTCCAAGCAACCCCGGTTTCCACAACTACAAAGCTTTCCGTTCTCCTCGACCGTGACATGCCCCAGCTCGCCTGCCAGGCCATCGCGACCTGTGTAAAGATGGCCATCGACGAATATGGCCGAGCCGATTCCCACTCCAATGCTGATGAATATAAAGTTCCGCATATCCTTTCCGTGACCAAAACGTTGTTCCATTGTCGCTAATGCGTGGACTGTATCGTCAACAACAACGGGAAGCGTGTATTTCTCTTCGAAAATCTCTTTAAGGGGAATTCCTTCCCAGCCGCTGACTTGGGGCCAGAAGAGTACTTTGCCCGCTTGTTGATCAATTACTCCCGAAGAGGAAATCCCAATTGCACGGACCGCTGGATGCTGAGCGAGCAAGCGCTTGAGCGAATCGTGAACGACGTGGAGGAGATGATCTTTTCCCTTGGAGGTCTCCGAGGGGAGAGATTCGTAATCCAGGATCTTCCCAACAAAGTCGGTGACAACGATTCCAATATGCCATCTGCCGATGTCGATGCCGATCAGTTTCGCTAGTCCTGGATTCATGCCGAGTAGAATCCTGCGCCGACCGCCGCTCGATGGAACAAATCCTTGCTCTAAAATAAGCCCATTCGCCCGAGCCTGAAACACGATGGCGCTCACATAACTGGGCGCGATACCCGCTCTTTGAGCTAAGTCCGTTCGGGAAAGAGGTCCGCACGTATAAATAAGTTTAAGCAACTTGAAGGGATCGGTTTTTCGCATTCTATTAGAGCCTCACACCTTAATTGAACGATAACCAGTATACACGACGGCGGGGTTCCCGCTGGCTACCCGCCGACCCCCACGCCGATCAGTTTGTTGACGGCCAACTGCGATTATTCCATTGACTCGACAAAGGGCAGCAGCGCCTAGTCAAGCTTTCCCAGGTAGCGGGTCCATTGTTGGGCGTCGTACTTGCGCACAATGTGGTAGGGACTGTCCACATCGACTCTCCTTTTCCTTGAGATTTTCCCATCCCGATCCTATCCGAATCAGGCGGGAGAACCGTCGCCTTACCTTCAACGAGTTTTCGCGGCTTTCTCCATATGGCACATATTTCAAAATTATTGTTATATAACCATATTTGTGGAGAAATATCAAGACTACACATCAATAAAGGAGCAAAAATAGAAATAGTTTGCTGAGATTGAAGTGATTAATAATGATTACGAAAAAAGTTCTTGACAGGCCCAATTCCCTCGTGATACAAGCGCGTCGTGTGAGGTAGTCTCACAAAGAAAGGCGATAACCGAGTTCCCGATCCCCACTCGGTAGGCTGTGTCGAGTCGTGAGGTAATCAAAGTCCAAAAAGGACTGTTATAGAAACCGGAGAAACAGTGCTGCCGTTCTTATTCCGCATTTACTACAGACTTTTGGGGGCAGAGGCTCAACATGAAAACAAGGCGGAGCCGACAGACGTACGCGGTGCCGCCGTTCCCAATACGAAGATGACGGTTCCGTATATGGACATCAACGTGGGATTCACGGCAACCATAGGACCGCGCTTTGTCGAAACGCATGAGTGCGAGCCCCCCATGCTCATCAAGTCCCTTGAGGCGGAAAGGGAGGGGATGCGCCATCGATTCGGTAGCGCGTGACGGCACTTTTATCAGGGAAGAGATTATTTCACCTTCCGGCGTCGGCGAGTGCTCAGGAAGGAATGTTTAATACTGCAATCCGCATCGATTGCGGTGCGGACTTAGGGTTTGAGGTGGTCTCTAGCCACATTTGCGTTGGGTCTTGGGTGCCTTTGAAACTTAAATCAGGAGGATAACAGTGATAAAAAGAATGGCACCAGTTCTAATGACAAGAATGAACTGCCGGATTGCCCTATTGCTTCTGTGCACGGCCTTCCTGGCTGTGCCCGCCGCTGCCCAGTTCTCCCGCAGCCAAATCTCGGGTTTTGTACGGGACGCTAGCGGCGCCGTCGTCCCAGGTGCGAAAGTCCTGCTGGATATACCCAGCAAGGCGCTCAAGCGCACCACGTCCACCGACAACACCGGCTTCTACGTCTTACCGGATCTGCCCGGCGGGACGTATCAACTCACCGTCGAAGCTAAAGGCTTCAAGACGTATATTCAAACGGGGATTGTCCTCGATTCGGCCGCGGCTTTGGCGATTGACGCCAAACTCGAGATCGGCAGTCTCTCGCAGAGTGTGGAGGTCACCGCCAAGTTGCAGGAAGTGCAGACCGGCTCCACCGACGTCAGCCACTTACTCCAGCCTGTTCAACTTACCGAGCTTCCCATTCTCGGGCGCAACGTCCTGAGCCTGTCAGGTATGTTGCCCGGCGTCATCTACCGCAACGGCGTTATGGATGACCGCGGCACCAGCACCAGCTTCGGCGGTTTCTTTATAAACGGCTTGCGGAAGCACTTCAACTTCTACACCATCGACGGGCTGAGCAACATGCAGAACGACACCTTGATTCTCTGGAACAATACGATTTCCGCCGACTTCCTCCAAGAATTCAAGGTGACCACCAGCGCTTACTCGGCCGAATACTCACGCAGCGCCGGCGCGCAGGTGAACGCGGTGACCAAAAGCGGCACCCGCGACTTCCACGGAGATGCCTACGAATTCGTGCGCAACGATAAGATGAACGCGCGCAGCGAACTCCAACCCTGGCCCACCACCATTGCCCCTTACAAGTTTAACGACTTCGGGTGGACGCTGGGAGGCCCCGTGTATATTCCCGGGAAGTGGAACAAGGACAAGAGTAAGCTTTTCTTCTTCGCGGGGCAGGAATTTCGCCGTGTGCTCTCACCTGCTAATAACGTGGGGATCGTGCCCACGGCCCAGGAGCGGGCGGGGAACTTCACGGGCATCACGCCCACCCCCAAAGACCCCACCACCGGCTTAGCGTTCCCGAACAATACAATACCCACGGCGCGAATGAGCGTAAACGGCCCCAAGCTCGCGAATATCTACCCGCTCCCCAACTACACAGGCCCTGGGGGTAATTTCTTCTCCAATGTTAGTGCTCCGACCGTTCACTCGGATACCATTGCCCGCCTTGATTGGGACATTGCGCCGAGGTGGACGTTATCCATGCGGGACGTTTACGATAATCAGTGGTCCGTAACCCCCGTGGGTAGCGCCAGTTGTGTGTGCGAATCCGTAGCGACGCTCTACACGCAGGGCGACAAGTCCATCACCCCGGCGCACAATGGCCAGATTCAACTCGTTACCATGATTAGCCCCAGCGCCGTCAACGAGGTCTTGCTCGGCTACTCCGCTTTTTCGACCCTCGCCACGGCGTACCCGGGCTACGCTACGCGGGCTCAGTACGGCATCAACATACCGTTGGTGATTGCGGGCAACGTCAACGTGGGGAACATGATTCCCGCTCTTTCGGTGCAGGGGATGGACCCGGCCGCGCCCGCGGCCGTACCCATCGGCAATGGCAAGCCCGGCTATGTCTACCGCGATAACTTCACCAAGGTCAAAGGACATCACAGCCTGAAATTTGGCGCCTACGTCGAAAACGGCGGAACCCACTTGTACAATCGGGGCGCCACTTACGGGTCTTTCAGCTTCAACGCTGCGACTACCAATACCCTGACCACCGGCAACGGCATGGCAGATATGCTGTTGGGCAATTCCGACGGTTATGGTGAAACCTCCGTCACCCCTTATGACTCCTACCTGTATCGCAACTATGAGTTCTACGCCCAGGATAGCTGGAAAGTGCGGCCCAACCTGACCTTAGATTACGGGTTGCGCTATTCCATCTTCCCTCCGTGGTACTCACAATATAATTCCATGGTGGCCTGGGACCCGGCTTATTTCAACCCTGCCCAGGAACCCACGGTTAACCCCAATGGCACAATTGTTCCCGGCTCTGGCAACCTTTTAAATGGCGTCGTCCTTGGGGGGAGTGGCTTCCCCTCTGATGCCCAAGGTCGCGTGGCCGCCTCTATCCTCAATAATCCGCAGGATCAGGCTCTGTTTCATGGTCTGCCGCGAGGTTTTTCCACCACCAATTATGGCGGGATTGGGCCGCGTCTGGGAATTGCATGGGACCCCACCGGCACGGGCAAGATGGCCGTTCGGGCCGGCTTCGCAGAAATTCAAGGGCGCAGCGACCTCCAGGCGATTACCGAAAGCGAGGCAGACTATGCGCCATTTCTGGCCTCCAGCGTGGGCATTACCAACGCACCCGTGGACAATCCCGCCGCTGGCATCGTCGGGGCAAGCGTGCTAACTCCGCTCAGTTTTCGGGAGGCAATTCTGGACTATAAGAACCCGCAGGTGTTCGACTGGCATTTCGATATCCAGAAGGAACTGCCCGGACAGATTGTCCTTGACGTGGGCTACCTCGGCAATCATGGCGTTCATGAGAGCCGTGGGCGGGAAACCAACATCCTGACGCCTGCACAGCAGCAAGCAATAGGCTCTGCAAACCCCCTCCCGTATTTGCCTTACGTAGGCCTGAGCACTATCGTCATGGCCGAACCTTCCGACTCGTCGGTGTACGATGCGCTCGTGGTGAAGGTAACCCGACGGCTTTACCAAGGTCTTCTCTTCAATGCGTCGTACACCTTGGCCAAGGCGATCGCGGGTGCGGACGACCGCTGGGACGAGCCCCAGAACCAATTCAATCTCCGGGCGGAGCGCAGCTACAACGAGGACGACCGCCGTAACGTTCTGGTGATCAACTCGGTCTATAACATACCATTGTTCAAGAGTCTGCGGGGAGTGCCCGGCGGAATCCTGAAGGGTTGGGAAGTCGCCACCATCGCCAATTTCGGGTCCGGCCGTCACTTCCAGCCCAGCCTGACCGGGGCTGTTGGGCAAATTGCCAGCCGACCGAATTTGATTGGCAATTTCACTCTACCCAAGAGCCAGAAAAACCTTTACCATTTCTTCAACACCTCGGCCTTCGCCCGACCGGCGGCGTACACCTACGGAAGCGCCGGTCGCTTCATCATCGCAGGCCCTGGTACCAACGATTGGGACATGAACCTTTCCAAGAACTGGAAGATTTATGAACGCGCCACCCTCCAATTCCGAGCGGAGGCCTTCAGCTTGTTCAATCACCCGAACTTCAACGGATTGAACACGACGTTTGGCTCGAGTGCCTTTGGCCAAGTCAACTCGGTCAACTCGGGGCGTATCATCGAGTTAGGCATGAAGCTCGTGTTTTAGTGTGTCTCTGTCCGTTTACTACCTCCTGGGGTATGAATCCACCGCCCCGAGTCAGCTCAGCAGTGGAGCTGCTCGGGGCGATCTTTTTGAGCCGCAGATCGATGGTTGGACATCGCTGACGAACCTTCCGGGAGGCGCCGTTGCCCGTACTGATTGTAAACGCCGGCAGAATGTCGAAAGCGGGAGGATTCGAGCGCCTGCCAATGTCTAATTCCGCAGTGAAGTCTTCAGCTTGTTTGACCGTCCCAAGGGCAACGGCGCGTGCGGGACCTTTGGCTCGGGCACCTTGGGCCAGCCCATCTGAGCAGACCTTGGGTGCATCACTCAATTAATCCAACCAGCCGGAGCGATGCGATGCGAATTCGGAACGTCAAAGCGGTTCTTCTGTTGTTGCTTACCACCGCGGTCGCCCATGCCATGGACCCGTCCGCGGATGTGGCTCGGCGGCGAGCGGCGGATATGCGGTTGTTCGGGGTGGAGATCGGCGGCCCCGAAGACGGGTTCAGCCTTACCGACCATTCCAAGTTTGAATCGGCCAAGCGGCTGGGCGCGCAATCCATCGACCTGCGGCCCATCTGGGCCACCCTCGAGCCCCGTCCCGGGGTATTCAACTGGAGTACCTTGGATGCTGGGATCAACAACGCCACTTCTGTGGGCCTGCCCGTGACCATTACCCTGCGCTTTTTCGACGAGCAGATTCCGGCGTGGCTGGCCGGCGAGAACACGCTCGATCAGGACGGCCGCCCCTTTTACGGGTATGCGGGCGAAAAGTCCCGCACGTTGTCTTACTGGGGGCCACAGGGAAGGCCATCGTGCCTCCGCCTCGTGGAAGCGTTGGTGCGACGGTACCGTGCCAACCCTGCGGTGCTGGCGTGGCAATTCTTTTACGGCTTTAACGATTCGTTCTACCTGGGCATGCTGGGAGGGCACGAGACTGTCTATGATTACTCGGAGTTCTCCCAGGAGAAATACCGCTATTATCTTTCGCGGGTTGAAATGCTATCCCTGGAGACGCTCAACCGCCGCTATGGAACCACGTATGGCAATTGGGCCGAAGTCAAACAACCGAAGCCCACCTTCAACGCGCTGAACGTGACCCCCGCCTGGCATGATTTTCAGGATTACCGGATGTGGAGCATCGAGCGCATGTTCGATGACATCGACCGGACTGTCCGGCGGCTCGACACGCGTCCCTTGATCATGTACTACGGGGGCTCATTACACCATTCCGCTCATCAGTTGAGCGTTTACGACGTCGGCCTGCGGCTGCTGCGAAATTACGGTGGCGCGCTCGACATCACTTGCTTCGAGGATCCGGTCGCGGCCGAGGTCGGGTCCGGTTTTGTGCGCCAGTATGGCGTTCCGCTGATGGCCGAGGCATGGCAGGTCCCGCCGCCTTTGGCCGATTATCGGCGCCTGATGTTTCAGGCGTTTGCTTTGGGAGTCAAGTCCTATCAGATGGTTGGCGACTGGGAGAAAATGGCCATCTCACCCGACGAGTTCCGGCGCACGAGCAGGGTATTTCTCGAGGTGGCGGAGAGCGAACCCGTGCGCGCGCCTGTGGGTGCACTGCTCTCCTACCGATCGGTTCTTTCCTACATCCCGGCCCGCTCCTACATCAATCCGACGCTGGCCATGATTCCCCAGTTGCAGCAACACCAGTACTCGTTGGATTGGCATTCCGATCTTTCCCCGTTGAGTGACCTCGACCGTTATCCCGCGCTTCTGGACGCGAATTCCGAAGTACTGGCGCGATCGGTCATCGAGTTGTTAGGTCGCTACGTGGAACGGGGCGGACGGTTGGCGTTGCTGAACCGCTCTGGCCGCTACGCCCTCGAGGATGGGCAACCCGATTACCCGCTGCTGACGCGACTCCACTGCCCCCGGGTGTCGAGCACAGCGGTAGAGACTTGGTCGTTCGGGCAAGGCCACGTCATGCGAGTGGGTAAGGTCACGGACTGGCAATCGCCGGAGGGAGTCCAAACCTTATTGAAATTGATGGAGTGGCTGCAAGTGGAGCGCCCGGTCACTGCCTCGGCCGGGGTGCTGGCCGCCGCGTCGCGCGGCCGGCAGGGAGTGCTTTACGTCGCCCTCCTCTCGCCCTCACCGCAGGCGCGTGCTGCCACCTTCGCACTTTCACCAACGCTCGTCCAGATTGGTCACCGCTATCGCTTCTCGAATCTCTTCAACGCAGAAGAAAAAACTGTGCAGGTGGAAGCCGGCATACTGGCCAGCGGCGTGCCTGTGACCTTCGCTCCTGAGGAGTTAAAGGTCTTGAAAATCACCTCGGAAGGGCCATAGTCTTGGACGCCCGCAAGAGAGATGCGAGCGGAATGCACGGTGGGGAGGACAGGGCAGGTTGACTGGCAATAGGGAATTAGCGCCGATGTACTGCGGCCCCATTCTGATAGACCAAGGCGGGATCATGGCATGAAGCGAAAATGGAATCGTAGAGAGTTCTCAAAGTTGGCGGCGATGCAGTTGGGCATGGCATCACTGCCCTCGGCGCTGGACAACGCCGTGAAGGGAGGCAAGTCATCCGGCAATACCTCCGCTCCAGCGCCCATCGAGTCTCCGTTCTCCCCCAGGGAAGGGCATTGGGAAATCACCTGGCCGGAGCGGCTCTCGCAACACGACGTTTTGTATCTCTCGCCCCCGGAAGATCCCACGCTCGGGCTGCCCATTGGCAACGGCGACCTGGGGGCGCTGCTTTGGACCAGCGACCGGGAAACGGTCCTGGCCATCAACAAGTGCGACACCTGGGACGACGAAGAGGCCGGCTCCTTTCACAATTGGGGGCGCATGGAAGAAGAGAACTACACGACCCTACGCCACTGCGGCAGGCTGGCGATTGATTTTGACTGCCCGGCTTCCGATCTTCTCTATCAGCAGGATTTTCAGGGCCGTCTGGAACTGGCTCCGGCCGTGGCTTCTCTCCAGGCCACTACCCCGTTTGCCAAAGTCGCTGTCTTGAGCTACGTAAGCGCAGACCCTGCCGTCCTGGTTGTCCGTTGCGAGATCAGCGGCGCGGAAAATTATTCACCCCGGGTCAGACTGGAACGCTGGGGCAGCCGGGTTTTCGGGCACTGGTACAGCCAGGTTGTCCGCGATCCTTCGCGAGGACTGGAGGGCACAGAGACCGCGATTGAGCAAAACCGCATCGTCATCCAACAACAACTCCGGACCCTTTCATTTGTTGTGGCGGCCCAGGTAGTGCCAGACAGTCAAGGAGCTACTCCGCAGCGACTGCATAACCGCGCCGGCGCCGTTAACCTGCCCGCGGCGAAGCAATCCGCGTTTACGATTTTCGTCACTGTGGTCACTTCGGAGAACAACCCGAACCCCCTGGCGGAAGCGCATCGTATTCTGGACCGCGCCGTCGCCCAAGGCGAAGCGGTGATCCGCCAGAAGCATGAAAACGACTGGCGGGAATTCTGGTCACGGTCAATGATTGAGCTGCCGGAAAAGTACCTGGAGAATTACTGGTACCTCAACCTCTATCTGGCCAATTCGGCCTCGCGCGGAGCGTATCCCCCGCACTTTTGTAATGGGCTGTGGGGCTGGAACCGGGACTTCGTCCCTTGGGTGTACTACTTCCATTGGAATATGCAGTGGTATGCGTGGCCGTTGCAGGCGGCAAATCATGCCGAACTGGCCCAACCCTATTTTCGCTACCGCCGGGCGCAACTTCCCCACGCGGCCGAATTCGCCCGCCAGGAACTGAAAAAACCGGGCGCCTTCTATGCAGATGTCGCTGACAGAAACGGATTCAACGACACGGGCACCAAGCACAACCAAACACCGGGAGCACAGATCGCCCTCGATTTTTGGCGGCAGTACACTTACACGGGTGACGATACATTCTTGCGGGATGCCGCTTGGCCGATCATTCGGGAAGTGACCAGATTCAATGCTGCATGTCTCAACCTGGGGCCGGACGGGCACTATCACATTTCCGGTACGAGTGCTTACGAAGGCTCCCCTTTGTTTGACGACACGATAACAGACCTGGCGATGATCCGGGCGTTGTTTCCCGTGGCCATCCGCGTGGGGAGAAAGCTGGAGCACAATTCCGATGAACTCCAAACTTGGCAGAAATTCGTGGATAACCTCGCGCCCTTCCATCTGACGGAGCTGAATTCCTCCGAATACGAACGGCGCGGCGATGAACTCGTCCACCGGGGCGGCCTGGCGCCCGGCAAGCAACTCGCATCCCGTCAGGTTTATGCGGTGGGACGTGATTCGAGTGGGAAATGGATCAGGAATCGATACGCTCCCGACAGCGGAGAGCCCGCATATTACGGCATACCCGATCCTGAGATAGCGCCGGTATTTCCGGCCGGGGTAATCGGGCTGGCCAATCGCGACAGCTTGTTGTTCAAGGCCGCCGTCACGCAGCTCCGTCTGCACCCTAAGGCGGAGGTCACCGACCCAACGGCGCTGTGCAAACCGGCCTCCATGGCTGGCGGGGATGGGGTCGGCTGTATGGGATGGTGTCCTTACCCCATCGCCCTGGCACGGCTCGGGCTTGCGGAGGAGCTGGTTTCTGAGCTGATTAACAGCGTCTCAACCTGGCAGCTTTATCCGCAAGGTCTTGGCCATTATGGTCCTCACATTGTGAACAAACGGGACCAGGAGTTCCGGTGGAATCAGAATCAGGTGCGCGACGGGAGCAGCCCTTTGCCGGAAAACCAAGCGCCCAAATTCCCTTTTCCCTCCTGGCCCTTCCGCCATTTCGACAACGAAACGATGCCCATCGTCGCCTGTGCGATCAATGAAATGCTGATCCAAAGCTACGATGAGACCATACGGATTTGCCCTAGTGTGCCTTCGTCTTGGAATGTGCGTTTCGACCTGGCCGCAGCGGGAGGATTCCGAGTTAGTGCGGAACAAAAAGACGGAAGGGTTGTGTTCGTGTCGCTAGAAAGCCGGTTGGGCGGGCCCTGTCGCGTCGTCCATCCCTGGCCTTCGGAGGGACAGCCGCTCTGCCTCGAGGTGACACCCGAAGGCGCGTACCAGCAAGCGAAATTGTCGGAGGTAGTGGTCGGGACAGAGCGGATTCTTCATTGCGAGACGGTTGTCGGCCGCCGCTATTTGCTGGTCCGCAACGAGTCCGATCTCCAAACCTGGAGGGAAACCAAGGAAACCCCGGAGCGGCGACTTGTTCCCCGCACACTCAAGCAAGCCAAGCTGGGCCGTGACCGGCTTTTTTGAGGATCGATGGCCGAAGGATCGCCGCTTGCATGTGGACAACAGACCGCATAAATTTCAGCGCTGACAGAATTTCCAGCACAGGGAGGAGCGATGTGGAGGCAATCTTTAGGGAGACGAGAGTTCTTGGCCGCCACCGGAGCAGCCCTCGGGGGCCTGCCGCTGGTAAGCCAAAGGCTGCTTGGCTCAGTCGGTGAAGATCGGCACGGTCGCTTGTTGGCAAGCTTTGAGTGCACGAAGGATTTTCCCCCGGAGCGCTACTTTTCCTTGGGCGAGACCCAGGTGGTGGGGACTGCTTCGGGACGGTACCGCGAGGCCCAGGGCAAACCTCAGGCGCGGTTTGGCTACCGCTTTTCCATCGAGCACATCGGCCAGCCACACATGGCCCTGATTCGCTACCCCGACGACAAGCGGCGATACATGTGCATCATGGATGGGATCGGCTATGACTTGTCTACAGGCGTATTTACAGGCTACGCACAACCCCTCAGTGGGAAGATGCTGGAAGTTCGACAGGTATTTTGGCCCCGGTGGAAGGATTGCAGCATTGTCTTCATGACATGGGGTGAAGGTGAACCTGCCGCGGTGTCAAGCATCGAGATTTACGAGGTGGACAATCTTGCGGCGCTGTCTGTTCCCGGAGACCCAGGCGACGGCTCGCGGCGGGAACTGGGGATTCAGTACGAGGACCCTTGCGGGACCGGCGCCAGTGAAGGGGCGACAAACCGGGAGGAATGGTTAGAGCGCGTCATTACGTACGCTCGCCACACTGGACAGAAGCTTTTCGTATACCCGATTGTTTGGTACCATGGCCCGCAGTTTCCTTCGCAACGAGAACCCTCCGACGCCTTTGATGGGGTCATCGGTGGTGACCGGAAGCACTACTGCCGCTGGACAACCCATCCGGAAGATTGGTATGCGCGCATGCTGGAGCGCTTCGGGAAAGAAGGATTGGAATACCAAGCCTCTCTCACCCTGCTCCGTCTCGGAAGCTTGATGCAGCGGATGAACATTGACCTTGGCGCGATCAAGGCCAGCGCGGACACCATCAACAACATGCTTTGGGATGATCAAGTCCAGGCCGGCACCCAGGACTGGACTCCGCTCTACAACGCCCGCAACTTTCCCAAGGCTCTGGAACTATCTGTGGAGGGCGTGGACATGATTGGGGCGCCTCCCAAAGACTTTCCCTGGGCTTACGGTGAGAAGACCCGCCAAACCTATCGCCCGGGGCCTATCTTTAATCCGTTGCACCCGGTTGTGCAGGAGGCAATCGTCGGCCTGGTCAGTGAGATTGCCACCCGCTACGCACGCTACCCGGCCTTCAAAGGCGTCTCGTTTAACATGTGGGCCCCCACGATCCTCTGGTATGGATCTCTGCATTCGGGGTATGACGATTACACGGTCAGCCAGTTTGAAAAGGAGACGGGAATTGCCGTCCCCGTGGATCGGAAAGCCCCGGATCGATTCTCACGCCGCTACCAGTTTCTTACCTTTAACTGTCGCCCGGCGTGGATTTCCTGGCGATGCCGCAAGATTCATGATCTCTGCTGCCGGGTTCGGGACTCGGTGCGCGCTGCCCGTTCCGACCTGAATACAACCTTCACTTTTTGGGCAGAGACAACGGTGCCACAACTTTTCGGCCTCGGGGCAGGAGAACAACTCGGGGCGCGCCCCGGCATCCTTGCGATCGCCCGCCAAGCAGGCTTTGACCCTGAGCTCTTTCGCCATGAACCGGGCATCGAGATGGACATTGAACTCAATCCGCAGCGGGACCGGGGCGGTTGGGGGGCGCTCGGTGTGAAAACGCCCCTCGAAATGGCATGCATGTTTCGCGATCACGATTTCCTGGATGAGGCCACCTTGAGAACCATGCACTCGCTGCCACAATCGGGAGCCTATATTTTCAACAGTTGGGTAGAGTCCTGGGGAAAGGGTCGTTGGTTCGCCTGCGATGCCGGCGACGCACAATGCAAGGAGCTTGCCGTCATGGATGGCAAGCCGGCAGAAGGGATTTTTCGCTCGAAGTCAGAATACCCCCCAGATGGTTTCTGGTGGGACTCGCAGTCGCGCATCACCGCAGCTTTCCCTGCTGGTGTGCATTTTCTGGAGCACTATGCCCACGCCGTAGCAGAATTTGACGCGTGCCGAATAACGCGCGGCGGATTGTATCTTGACAAAGCTCACGGCGAAGAAATCCGGCAGTTTGCTCTTGCCTACCGAGCGCTGCCCAGGAAGAAATTCGAGACCGTCGGCACAACGACGGACCCCGTTGCGGTACGGTCGTTCCTGCATGACGGCAAGCGTTACTTCTACTTGGTGAATCGGGACTACTATCCGGTTAAGGTTGAATTGGTCTTTGACCGGTCACCGGGAAGCGCGAAGGACTTGGCAACGGGCGAGAATCTACGAGTGGCGCGGCAGATGGAAGTCATTCTCGGCCCGTATCAACTCCGCTCTTTTGCGGTCGTGCCGGAAGTGGATATTACGGGTTTTGTTGCCCAACCCCCGGCGGAGATCGCCGAGACGTTGCTCGCGGACGGGCGGAGTGCTGTGCGGCAGTTTGAAGAGCTGCGCACCAAGGGGATGTTCATTCCCGGCATGGACGAAATGCAGCGCGGCATCGAGTCCGCGATCGTGGAGGGCCGCTTGGCTTGGCTCCGGCGGGCTTTGTCGGGGTATATCGTCCGCCAATGCCGCGCTCAAATTGAAGGATAGGATACAAGGATAACAGAGTCCTTGGTGATGCGGGAATTGGGTGTGCGATGTTGAACCGGCTGGGGTCCCAGGCCGGCGAAGGACGAGTTCGCGTGCAATGAACATCGTGAAGACCGCCAGAGTACTCTTGCATGTGAACAACAAACCGCATAAATTCCAGTGCCGACAGAACTCTCCAACCCAGAGGAGGAGCGATGCGAAAGCAATCATTGGTATGCTTCATGATTCTTCTGTGCGCAATGGGCTTGCAGGCCGCCCAGCATCTAGACCCGTCCCAAGGGATTACTCTTTCCAATAGCTACGTGCGACTGGAGTTTGAGCCCGGCAGGATGGGACTATCCGCTCTGGTGGATCTCCGCAGCGGCGTCAACCACATTCAGCCCGTTAAGGAAAAACACCTGCTTTGGGAAATCGCGCTGGGCAGGGGCACGCTCATCAAGAAAGTTACCAATAACTATGCGCCGTGCGACTACGCGATGGTTGAGAGTCTTCCCGGAGGCACTCAGCGTGCCGTGATGGAATGGAACGATCTGCGTTGGTGGGAGGAAAATCGCGTCCTGACGGTGCGAGCGACGGTTGACCTGCCACCCGATTCGGGCATTGCGAAGTGGCGCATTTTCGTCGACAACAGAAGCGACTACTGGGGCCTGTGGTCAGTCGCATACCCTTATGTCACGGGATTTCCGGAAGCCGGGAAATACGACCTGGCACGCCCGGTGTTTGCCAGCGGCGGACAACTGCTGCGCGCCTGGAGTGGGAAAATCCAGGCCCGGCACCCTTCGGGTGGTTGGCCGATGCAGTTCCTGGCGCTGAGCCGAAATCGCGATTCCGTTTATCTTGCCACGATGGATTCAAGCGGGTACGCCAAAGATTTCGTCGTGGACTCGGATGAGAAAGCTATCTCGCTTGTCCATTACGTCGAGGACATGGGTGTGGCCGGCTCAGATTATCCTGACTACTATCCCACCGAGTTCGGAGTCTACCAAGGCGGATGGCTGGAAGCAGCGCAGCACTATCGCCGCTGGGCGTTACAGCAGAAGTGGATGCAGGCTGGGAAGCTCTCCCAGCGCGCGGATTTTCCCGAGATTTTGAAAAACCTGGGAGTATGGATTTTAGGAGCAGATTGGAAGTCGGCGGGCGCGGAAAGCTTTCCGCCAGAAATGAATGCGCTTCTGCTGCAAGCCCAGAAGACCCTCGGCGTGCCGATTGGCGTGCATTGGTATAACTGGCACCACATGAAGTTTGACAACGAATACCCGCACTTCCTTCCTCCCAAACCCGGATTCGCGGAACACGTCAAAGAGCTCGTCAATCAAGGTGTGTTGGTGATGCCCTACATCAACGGATCGAGCGCCGATTTCAATATACCGGACTTTGACAAGTTTGGGCCTCACGCCATCGTGGACGAGGCGGGCGGATACAGGATGCACTTTTACAGCGACGGCGCCGGACGCCTGCTTTCCATGTGTCCCTCGCAAGAATTCTGGCAGAACGCGATTTCATCCCTTGTTCAGAGTTTAGTGGAGGATTACGGAGTCAACGGCGTCTACGTCGATCAAATCTCCGCCATGGAACATGAGCTCTGCTTCAATAAAAACCACGGTCATCCCGTGGGCGGGGGGCATTACTGGGTGGACGGAAACCGCGAACTCCTCACCAAGGTGCGCAATATGTCGGGGCGCAAGGGGCGGCGTCCCGTGATTACCTCCGAAGGTACCGATGAAGTCTTTCTGGATCTCGTGGACGGCAATCTGACTTGGGCGCTGCCCACGGATCGGGAAATCCCCATGATGGAAGTGGTCTACTCCGGCTACGCCATCTTCTTCGCCAGCCCGTGCGACTATACGAAGAGTGATCGCTTCTTTGATTATGCGCAAGGGCAGGCTTTCATTGACGGCCGGCAGAATGGATGGATGGACGTGGATCTCTTCAAGCCGGAGCATTCCGCCAAGGCGGATTACTTGCGCCAGTGCGGGCGCTTGCGAGTCGCGACCAAACCCTATCTTGTTTATGGCCACCTGCTGGGGCCGGTTGAACCCGAGAAGCCTGTTCCCACTTTCACCGAGGAGGGTTTTGGATTCGAGAAAATCAAACACACCGGCACGGTGCCGGCCGCCGAGGGACGACTATGGCAGGATGAGAACGGCCACTTGGCGGTGTTCCTGGCGAACTACATCGACCAGCCGGTAGAGTTCACGTACCGCATCGACCCGGCCGAGTATGGCCTTACGGGGAAACGTTTTGAGCTGAAGGAAATTACCGCCGAAGGGAGTGCCCCCATCTCGACCGTCACCGGAACGGTGGAGCGCAGCGAAACCCTCGGCCCCGGAAAACTCAAGGTGATTGAGATTTCACTTGCGGAGGGACATTCGGCTCACCTCGGATCAACTCAGTGAGCTTGTTGCGCTTCGCGAAACAGAGAACCGGCGGGTGTTTCCCTTGTCAGTCGCCAAAATTCGATCGCTTTGGGAAATCAGCGGCTTAGGAGGCATCTCTCGAATACTCCCGTTTCGTGCAAACCGCTGCCAGGGAGGGTCCATCTCATGATGACCAAACAAAGGAAGGGTGGTTCAAGCGGAGGAAAGCATTTTGTTTTCACAGCTATCATCTTTGTTCTAGCTTGTCTGTATCCTGCGATCGGCATTTCTGGGAGTTCGGGGCAGCTTGGCGCGGCGAAAGGGAGTAAAGACGCGCAAGCGATTCCAATTCCGGGGAACCCGTATTGGTGGGTCCAGATCGACTACTTGAAGCCCGGCAAGGGTCATGCTGCGAGCGCTCCCTGGGCTGATTCGGATTTTTCCGCTTTGGCGAAATGGGGAATCAATGGTGTAGAAATCAACTTGATCTGGGGCAGCATCGAACCCCGCCGGGGCGAGTACGATTTTGCCCTGCTGGATCGCTACCTGGCCTCCGCCGCCAAAGCCCATATGCAGCTTTACCTGATTTTCTGGGAGAGCGTCTGGGGGGAGGCGCCACCCAAAGTTGTGGGAAAGAATCCCCCCCAATGGATCACGGCGCGCGACGTGACCAGTGATGGCGTGGCCGCGCTCGAGCCTCCCTGGTGGGATGAGGATTCCCGGCAAGCGTACTTCGATTACGTAACCCGCACAATTGAACATGCCGAGGGTAAGCCCGGCTTCGGCGGCCTCTTCGCTAACTACGGATGGCTCGATGCCATGTGGGGGCCTAGACCCAAGGACAGCCATGGAATCACGGGCTACGCTCCCGTAGATATCCAGGCGTTTTACCGATGGCTGCCCCAGACCTACGCGACTCTCGCCACTTTCAACCAACGCTGGCATACGTCTTATGAGGATTGGAGTCAAATCCCGGCAGCCAAGCCGGGAGATCCGCTGTTCGCTGTCTATCAAGGCTTTCGTTACGACAGCGTTATCCAGGCTTACGACGAACTCTCGCGCCGGGTGCGGGCGCGGACCAAGGCCCCCATGCTCTACTACTGGGGAGGCCACATTAGCGGGAAGAATGGTCCCGGCGTGCTGGGTAATGACCCGGATCTCTTCTTCAAGGCCGCCAAGCGCTACCACGCCATTGTGGTGCTCGACGACGCGAACGAATCGGGAATCGGCCTTCTCTTTGGCAGCTTGGCGCGATCCTACCAAGTGCCTCTTTTGGAAGAGTGGACACCCGAGAAAAGCGGGCTGCGGGAGGAGACCGCTCGATGGCTGGGCCACCTGGGGATGGGAGCGCCATTCGAGATCGGGGGAGACTTCTTCATCTATCCGCCGCCACACCAACCTGATTATGTCTATGCCTGGTCGCAATACCGGGCTTGGCACGGCACGGTAGCGCAGATTAAGGGACAAACACCTGAGCAACCGGTCGCCGTAATCATGCCGACAAAGAAGATCGTAGCCGGCCCGGATCTTGATGTATTCCCCGAGTTGAACCACCAGGTTCGCGACTTCTGGCGGACTAACCACATCCTTCCTCGCTTCATTACCGACCAGCAAGTAGCGGAAGGACAAGTTGACTTAGAGCAGTTTAACGCCGTGGTGGACTTGGGAAATGAGCGTGGGGATCTGCCGGCGCTCAAAGCCCATGCCGAGAAGCATCCGGTTCTGGAAAATCTCAACCAAATGGTTCCTCTGCTGCGCCCGTACGTGACGCTGGATCCCGCTTACGAGTTCCTGGAAGTATTGCCCGTCGTGGACGGGACCTCAGTGTGGCTTACTCTGGCCAACTGCAATGGCCAGAAAGCTTACTCCGGGAGCATCAGTTTCGATCCCCAAGCGGTTGGCCTGGAATCGACTGCCTTCGGTGTGAAGATCGTCAAAAGGGGGAAGCGTGTTCAAGCCAGCCGAACGGAAGACGGGAAAATCCGATGGCGGATAAGCCTACCTCCCGCAGGCTTTGAGGTCGTTCTCCTCAGCCCTCACAAGTCCGCTGCAAAGTGAGCTATTGAGGCCGCCTGTGGTTACCAAGAATCTCGTCCATACCCTAATCCGTCGATAAGGCGTCGGAACCATTAAGCGGATCGGATTTGGGGCAAGTCCGGTGGTAGTCGGTGTGAAGGCAACGGGTGTAGGCATGGTTTGGGCGGCGCACCGATGGCTTCTAACATGGTATATGCACTATAAACTGTTACCCTAAGATGGAATAATACACTTGGAGCGGGGATTCGAAAAGGTGGCCTGGGATTGGATGCCGGTCTCCAGATTCGTCAGCGTTACGGTGGCGCCGGAAATGATTGCGCCCGAGGCGTCGCGGACCGTGCCCAGAACCTCCGCGGATTCAAACTGGCCATGAGCCAGAGCGCTCAGGAAGAAGAAGCAAAGGGTCAAGAATAGTGTGGTCTTACGCAAACCCGTCATGGTTATCTCCTCATTGTAAATGCAGCAAACTGTGTGCACTGAACTTCCAACTCAGGACACTACTTTGTCGTAGAAAAGGGATTCTGGTCGCACAAGGTTGCGGCAGGTTTACAAAGGCGTGACATTGTGGTGTGGCAGAGCAAGAGCGAATCTGCGTGCTAAGGATAACCATCAGCGCGGATACGGCCCCCCATGGCGCCTTCAAATGACAAGGCACTTGAGCGGGCCACGGTCAGCACGATTTTCACGCTTGGAGGAATCGTCAGGGTGGAGGAGTTCTTCGGGCGGAAAACCACAAATCTCAACCCCGGGGTCCCACTTTCGGAGTTGGAAGCGTGAATCAAAGTGAGAACCGCAGACCTCAAGGGCGGAGGTCTGCGCTATGCATGCTGCGCACGCAATCGCCACCTCAACGCGGGCTGGGCGCGCGCATGAGCCTTTCCATTTCGGGAGCGGTTTTGACGTGGTCGGGGAAGTTAGTGATGTGGATGTCAAAGGAGTAGCGATGGCTGATGCCCATGGCTTCGTTCAGGGCATCGG
>Ga0181539_1001836_pt1 | contig 22581 bp, 20 predicted proteins | sample PEATcosm2014_Bin_46_FD_119767 | JGI IMG/M metagenome (GOLD analysis project Ga0181539, IMG submission 119767) | Peatland microbial communities from MTU Mesocosm Facility, Houghton, MI, USA - PEATcosm2014_Bin23_60_metaG | ecosystem: Environmental > Terrestrial > Soil > Wetlands > Peat | place... | reverse complement strand
TTCAGTCGTGGGAGGATGTCACCACGTCGCATCGGGAAGGAGGAACGCTACGCTTGGGCCCTTTGTCTTGACGCACGCACTCTCACATATCGCAAAGAGATAAATCGACCCAGACAGCCTCAAATCCCGTTGACTCTGGAAATCAGAAGGGTAGCCGTAATCGGTGCCGGGGATATGGGCCATGGCATCGCTGAGCTATTCGCGATGAACGGGTACGAAGTGGCTCTGATGGACAAGTTTCCGGAAGCCCTTGAGAAAGCCAAGGGCAAGATTGCGCAGAGCCTTGAGAAGTTCGTCGAAAGGGGGAAGCTCACGAAGGCCCAGTCAGAAGCGGTCTACTCGAGAATCGCATTCGAGGGAGACATGGCAAAGGCCGTGTCGCGGGCCGACCTCGTGCTAGAAGCCGTGCCTGAGATCCCAGAGCTGAAGAAGTCCGTGCTGAAAGAGGCCGCCCAAGCGGCGCCGAGTGGGGCTATTCTCGCCTCGAACACTTCTAACATAAGGATTTCAGAGCTGGCAGAGGGAACGCCAGGACCCGAAAGGGTCGTCGGAATGCACTTCTTCAACCCCCCCGTGGTGATGAAGCTCGTCGAGGTCGTCCCCGGAACCAAGACGGATCCCGCTGTCCTTGACGCCGTGGCCTCGGTCTGCGCCAAGCTCGGAAGGACGCCGATCAAGGTTCTGAAGGACAGTCCGGGTTTCATAGTGGACAGGATAAACGCCGCCGAGACTCTCTTCTTCTGTCTGGTGCTCGACAAGGGGATTGCCACTCCCGAGGAGGTCGACAGCTATGCCAAGGGCCAGGGGCTCCCGATGGGGCCCTACGAACTTCTGGACTTCGTCGGCGTCGATATCGCGGGGGCCTCTCTCTTCTACTTCTCGAAGGCTCTTTCACCCGAATACGGCAAGGGGTTGACCTTCGCGAGAATGGTGGAAGCGAACCGACTCGGCAAGAAGACCGGCAAGGGCTTCTACGACTGGTCGACCGGGAAGGCGAGCATCCCGAAGGCTCCCCCGACCGACAAGGTCTCGGTCCTGGACATCTTCAGCATAGAGATCAACGAGGCGATAAAATTAATCGAAGAGGGAGTAGCTCGCCCCGAGGACATAGAGAAGGGAGTGTGCCTCGGAATGGGGAGGCCGTTCGGTCCCATCTCGGTGGCAAAGGGATTGAGCAACTCCGAAGTAAAGTCGAAACTCGAGGAGCTCTCGGCGAGGTTCGAATGCAAGATCTTCGCCCCCGCGAAGTCCATACTCGAGGGGAAGATGCTGGAGATCATCGAGAGCAAGCCAGGCGCCGGGGCCGAGCCTGCGGGTCAACCAGGAACCAAGCCGGAAAAGGAACGGGGCGCGGCCGCGCCCATCTTCGTGGAGAAGCTGGACGGCAGGGTAGCCAGGGTGGTCATCAACCGGCCGAAGCAGAACACCCTGAACGCCGAGGTCCTGGACGGGCTCGACCGGATCCTTACGGAGCTCTGGAACGACAACGAAGTCGCCGCGGTCGTCTTGACCGGGACCGGGAGCGTATTCTCGGCGGGCGCCGACCTCTCCCAATTCTTCAACAGCTCTGCCGCGTTCGTCGAGTTCTCGAGGAGGGGCGAGAGGATCTTCAAGAGAATCTCTGAATTCCCCAAGCTGACGGTCGCCGTCGTCAAGGGATACGCACTGGGAGGCGGTCTCGAGCTGGCTATGTCGTGCGACCTCAGGCTGGCGACGGAGGACGCCAAGCTGGGCCTCCCGGAGGTGACCCTGGGGCTCGTACCGGGCTGGTCCGGGACCCAGAAGATGGCAAGGCTGATTGGACTCTCCCGGGCCTCTGCTCTGGTCTTGACCGGAGAGAGGATAAGCGGGAAACAGGCCTACGAGCTCGGGCTCGTGAACAGGCTCGTCCCCGCCGGCGACCCCGACGAATATGCGCTTCAGTACTGCAGAGAGCTCGCCTCCACCCTGGCGCCCGTCGCCGTGATGCTGGCGAAGAGGCTGCTCAACAAGGGGACCGAGGTGCCGTCCGATGTAGGCCTCGAGATGGAGGCGCTGTCATACGGAGTCCTGTTCGGGACCGAGGACCTGAAGGAAGGCATCTCGGCCTTCCTGGGAAAGAGGAAACCGGAGTACAAGGGGAAGTAGATGAAAGGTCAGGCGAGCGCTCTGCGCGAGGTCTACGTGGTAGACTACCTGAGGACTCCTTTCTCGAGGTCCAGACCCAGCGAGCCCGAGAGGGACGTCTACAACTCCGTGCGGATGGACCAGGCCCTGGGGCTCCTCATCAAGAAGCTCGTCGAGAGGGACGCGGTGAACCCGGAGGAGATCGGCGACGTCATCACGGGGTGCGCCTTCCAGGTCGGCGAGAACTGGCTCTACGGCGGGAGGCACCCGGTACTCCTGGCGGGGCTGCCGGTCACGGTGCCGGGTGTGGCGATGGACAGAGCCTGCGCCTCATCGATGAACGCTGCGGCACTGGGGGCCATGGAGATCATGACGGGCAACTCGGAGGTGGTTCTCGCGGGGGGCATGGAACACATGACCCACATCCCGATGAGCAACAATCCGCAGGTAGCTCCCAACATGAGGCTGCTCGCCAGTCCCGAGTATGCAAGGTATCAGATGGGCACGGGGTACGTCATGGGTCTGACCGCTGAGAAGCTCGCTGAAGAGAGCGAAATCACCAGGGAGGAGATGGACCTCTTCGCTGTGGGGTCCCACGCGAAGGCGTCCAAGTCCCTGGATGAAGGCTGGTTCAATGAGGAGCTGATGGAGATGAGGGTCGAGGTGGGAGGCGAAGAGAAGGTCATCGACGCAGACCAGAGCATAAGGAGAGAAGCCAGCATGGAGCAGCTGCGGAAACTTCCACCCGCGTTCAAGGAGGGAGGAATCGTAACGGCTGGCAATTCGTCTCCCCTGAGCGCGGGAGCTTCGATCGTGCTCCTGATGTCTGGCGACAAGGTCAGGGAGTGCGGCCTGAAACCACTGGCCAAGATCCTCTCTTTTGGCTGGGCGGGCGTCGACCCGAGCATGATGGGCAAGGGCCCGGTTCCGGCCTCCAGAAAGGCTCTCGCGAACGCGGGCCTGGGCGTCGATGATGTGGACCTGTGGGAGGTCAACGAGGCCTTCGCCGTGGTACCTCTCTACGCCATCAAGGAGCTTCGACTCGACCCGAGCCGAGTGAACGTCCACGGAGGCGCGATAGCCATAGGGCATCCTCTCGGCGCGTCGGGAGCCCGCCTGGTCGGGACTCTGGCCAGGCAGCTACAGCACTCAGGCAAAGAACATGGAGTGGGCACCCTTTGCGTCGGGGGCGGGCAGGGTTTTGCGACGTTGATGCAGAGGGCCTGACCGAGCTCAAGTCCTAAAGCGATTATCCGTGAGAGGTAGAAGGAAGAGAGAGCAAGCACTAAGTATGAGGGCTGAAGTGGAAAGACGCGGACAGAGATGGAGTTCGAGCTCACAGAAGCCCTGATGGACGCTCGGAAGAAGGCGAGGGAATTCGCGATCAGGGAGATGACCCCCGAACTGGCGCGAAAACACGACTTGAGCGAAGAATACCCAGACGACCTGAGGAAGAAGGCCTTCGCGAGCGGGATCCTCGACTACTCCGACCCCTGGAAGATCTTGGTCACGATGGAAGAGTTCTGCCGGATCGATGCCGGAACGGGGATAGCCTCCATCGCCACGCTCTTCGGAATGGAGCTGATCATGCTCTTCGGCACGGAAGAGCAGAAACAGGAGTACCTTGTGCCTTTGAACAGCGGACAAGCGATAATGGGCCTCGCGGTCACCGAAGCCGCGGCGGGGAGCGACGTCGCGGGGATCAAGACCACGGCGGTGAAGTCCGGCGACGGGTACGTCATCAACGGGTCGAAGATGTTCATCACGAACGGCCAGCTTGCCGACTTCCTGGTGGTTCTCACGCGCACAGCGCAACCAGACGGGAAGAGACATCACGGCCTGAGCGTGTTCATCGTCGACATGGATTCGAAGGGAGTCTCAAGGAACAAGCTGAGTGGCAAACTGGGGGTACGCGCGACGAACACCGCAGAGATAGTCTTCGACAACGTGGAGGTCCCGGCGAAGAACCTGCTGGGGGAGGAGGGCAAGGGCTTCTACTACATTATGACCTTCTTCAACATCAGCAGAATCTACGTAGCCATACAGGCCGTGGGCATAGCCCAGGGTGCGCTGGACCGGACCCTCGAGCTCATCGAGCGGAGAGGGACCGGAAGCATCGAGACCGAAAAGGAGCAGGTTCTCATGACCCTGGGGGAGATGGCCACGAGGATCGAGGCGGCACGCCTGCTGACCTACGAAGCGGCTTCACGCCTCTTCAAGTTCAATCCTGACCCGAAGCTGACCAGCATGGCGAAGGCCTACGCGGCTGAGACCGCCGTCCATGTTACCGAGAAGGCGCTGGAGCTGACCGGCGTCGAAGGCCTGGCGGGAGACCTCGAGAGGTCGTTCAGAGACGCGAAGATCATGGAGATCTGGGAGGGGACCAGCGAGGTGGAGAAGCTGATCATCGCAAGGACGATCGGGAGAGAAAGGATGAAAGCGAAGGCCGAAAAGAGCGGTGGTTCGACTTGATGGCCGAAGAGTACCAGCTCCTTCGGAGCAACATCAGGGACTTCGCCCAGAAGAACATAGACAGCATCGCGGTCAAGATAGAGCAGGGAGGGTTGAGCCCTGAGACAGCGAGGAGCATGGCGTCACAGGGATTCATGGGAGCGAGGATTCCGACCGAATACGGCGGAACCGGCTTGGATGAAAGGGGCTACATGATAGTGCTCGAAGAGCTGGCGCGGTGCTCGCCATCGGCCGCAGTAAGGGTACTCATCGTGAATTCGCTCTTCGTTCCTCTCGTCATGGCGTCCGAGAAGAGCAGGGAGATACTCCGAGACGTGGCGTCGGCCAAGACAAACGTCGCGGTCGACCATTGCGGTCTGCTGGAGGGGCACAGCGGAACCTCGGGCGTGATGATCGAGGGCGGCCGCGCGCGGGGTAGGGTGGACTACGTTCTCAACGCGAGCGCCGATGCAATCATCGTCGCGGCGAATGACCCCCAGAACAGTCTCCTGTTGGTCAGGGCCGGCCTCAGGCCCGCAGAGGAACACCCGCGCCTGGGACTCCGAGGATTGAACTTCTCCTCGCTCATCATCGATTCGACGGATTTCGAGAAGCTTTCGGAGAACGGTTCCCGGCTGATCGAAGCCGCTGTCAGCGACATGGACCTCGAAGTCGCGGCCGTCTCACTCGGCATCGCTGCCGGGGCGCTCGCCAAGGCCGTGGAATACTCGAAGGCCAGGACTACCTTTGAGCACCCGCTCAAGGACTATCAGCCCGTGGCGTTCGGTCTTTCGCTTCTCAGGGCGGAGGAGGAGATAATTCGGGACTTCGCCTACAAAGAGCATCACGCCGCTGCGGGGAAGACCATGGCGAGGGTGAGGGCCGCGGCTCTGGCCAGGAATGCGACGAATCAGGCGCTTCAGGTCCATGGCGGGTATGGATATTTCGAGGATTTCGGCGTCGAGAAGTTCTACAGGGATGCGATGGCGCTCTCCATCCTCTTCAGCAGGGGCACTAAGGACATGGAGAGGTTGTCCGAACAGGTCTTCGGTTCCAAAGCCGGATTCCTGTGAACGGCTCTGGAAAGCGACACCAATGATTGCGGCGGCACTGTTCTTGGTAGGAAAGACCGTACGACCTTGCTGGGACTTGCAGCTGGTGTCGCACGGGACAGACAGCCCGTGCCTCGAGTGATCCGAAGGCCTGAGGAGACGACCGGTGCGGGCTTCGCAGCCGGGAGATTCCCTGAACCCCTTCTTCCGTTCGACCTATAGCATCTCGAACGCCGTCGTGATGCCCTGCCCAACACCAACGCAGAGGGTCACCAGACCGCGTTTTGCCTTCGTCCTCATCATCTCGTGCAGCAAAGTTACCGCCAGCTTGGCTCCGCTGCATCCGAGCGGGTGGCCCAGCGCAATGGCCCCACCGTTGGGATTGACACTCATTTCAGCCAGTCTCGGCATCTCCCTGAAACAGGCTAGGACTTGCGACGCAAAGGCTTCGTTGAGTTCAACGAGGTCGAAATCTTCGATTTGCAGGTTCAACCTGCTCAGGAGCTTCTTGGTCGCTGGCACGGGCCCGAGCCCCATGTAGCTGGGATGGACGCCGGCTACGGCGCTTCCGAGAATCCGCGCGATGGGCTTCAGTGAAAGATCCCGCGCCTTGGATTCCGACATGATGACTAGGGCCGCTGCTCCGTCGCTGATTTGGGAGGAGTTGCCGGCGGTGACCGTGCCGTTCTTCCTGAAGACCGGCCTCAACAGCGACAGCTTCTCCATCGAAGTGTCGCGCCGAGGGCCCTCATCCACCGTCACGCCCGTGGGGTTGTCCTTCGTTGGGACCGGCACTATCTGGTCCTTGAACCTGCCCGAATCCATTGCTTGAATGGCCCGTGTGTGACTCCTTAGAGCGAATTCGTCCTGTTCCATCCTCTGAATGGAGTACTTCTCCGCTAGGTTCTCGGCCGTCTCTCCTAGGTCGATCGTGGGATATTCGGGAGCCCAGTTGGGATTTGCGAAGCGCCAGCCGATAGTGGTGTCGGCCAGTTTCATGCCGCCCCTCGGGAAGGCGTATTCCGGTTTCAAAGCCACGAAGGGCGCTCTCGTCATGCTCTCCACGCCCCCTGCAACGATAGTGTCGCCTTCGCAGCTCATGACCACTCTTGCGGCGTCGTTGATCGCCTCGAGTCCTGAGCCGCACAACCTGTTCACCGTGGCGCCGGGCACCGTGTCCGGAAGGCCAGCCAGGAGCACCGCCATTCTAGCGACGTTTCTGTTGTCCTCACCCGCCTGGTTCGCGCAGCCCATGTAGACGTCGTCTATGGTCTCCGGAACTATTCCTGCTCTTTCGACGGCGGCTCTCAAGACTATGGTCGCCAGGTCGTCGGGCCTGACATCACGGAGGATTCCCCCGTATCTCCCGATGGGGGTCCTGACTGCAGAAACGATCACCGCTTCTTCTATTGCTCTTGATTTCAAGGTCGCGTGCTGCTCGACCACCAATCTCGTAAAGCGGGCAATTAAGCTGTCTATTGCGACAGGTGTGTTCGCCCAAACGCCGTTGGGCATCTACGTGCTTGGAGATGCTCGCCACCCATCTGCCGGTTGGCGCGCAAGGGAAAGAGGACGGGGCTCGCGACGTCCTGTCTCGGCGGAGGCGACGCGGCCTCTATGATTGTTGAGCGGCGGTCTCCTTGAGCTTTCTGCGAAGGACCTTGCCGACCATGGTCTTCGGGAGCTCCGGGATGAACTCCACCTTCTTCGGCACCTTGTACTTGACCAGCCTGGCAGCGCAGAAGTCTATGACGTCTTTCTCCGTCAGAGAGCCAGCTTCATCCCTCCTCACCACGAAGGCCTTGACGGCCTCGCCGCTAAACTTGTCAGGCATGCCGATGACCGCCGCCTCTTTGATGCCCGGATGCTCGAAGAGGACCTCCTCCACGTCCCTGGGATACACCTTGAACCCTCCAACGTCCACCATGTCCTTCTTTCTGTCCACTATGTAGAAGTAGCCGTCGTCGTCCATCTTCGCTATGTCTCCCGTCAGGAACCATCCGTCGTGGACGACCTCGGCAGTCTCTGCCTCGTTGTTCCAGTAACCCTTCATCACCTGAGGGCCTTTCACCGCGAGCTCCCCCACCGAACCTGTGGGGAGGGCCTTGTAGGGGTCGTCGAGGGCCATGATCATGGCATCGGTCTCAGGGTACGGAATCCCCATCGAACCGTCCTTGACGCCATCCTCCGTCAGCGGATTGCAGTGGGTTATCGGGCTGGTTTCGGACAAGCCGTAGCCTTCGACAAGGTTCCCCCCTGTCAGCGCGATGAACAACTTGCGCACTTCTACGGGGAGGGCGGAACCCCCCGACACGCACACTCTCACGGACCTGAGATCGAAGTCCTTGACCTTGGGGTTGTTGATGATGGCGATGTACATGGTCGGCACGCCACAGAAGGAAGTGACCTTCCTCTGCTGGATGGTTTTCATCACTTCGGCGACGTGGAAGCTGGGAAGGAGGACTGTCTGCGAGGCCGCGAAGAAGGGAGCGTTCATGGCCGTGGTGAGCCCATAGATGTGGAAGAGAGGCAGCACCGCCAGCGACACGTCCTTGGTGGTCAGCGGTAGATAGTTGGCGGTGCGTACTGCGTTCGAGTAGAGGTTGTAATGGGTCAGCATTGCACCCTTGGAGACCCCCGTGGTTCCTCCGGTGTATTGAAGCACAGCGACATCCTCCAGCGGGTCGACGCTAGCGAACGTCGTCATGGGAGTGCTTGACCTGAGCAGCGCCACGAAGTCCAAGGTGTTTGCCCGACTCACCCTCTTTATGCCTGCCAGCCCGGACAGGTTGCGCTTCAAGCCCGGAAGGTAATCGGTGAGGCTGGTGGTGATGACGTGCCGCAGACTGGTTCTCTCCCTGCAGCGTTCCAGGCTCGCGTACAAATCGTTCCCCTTGACGACGTCCCTCGGTGCGACGATGACCTCTGCGCCGGAGTCGTTGATCTGGTGTTCGAGTTCCCTGTCCTTGTAGAGCGGATTGTTGCTCACCACGATGGCTCCCGCTTTCAGGATCCCGAAGAAGGCGAAGATGAACTGGGGCGTGTTGGGCAGGAAGATTGCCACCCTATCTCCGCGCTTCACTCCAAGAGAGACGAGCGCGGACGCGAACCTCGAAGAGAGGTCATCCAGCTCAGAGTACGTGAAGTCTCTTCCCTGATAGTGAATGCTAACGTTCTTTGGATACCTCTTCGCGGATTCGGTAATAACGGTGTAGAGTGGTTTCTTCTCAGGGGAACCCTCCGCAACGCCTGCACGCTTCAGTTCTTGGACCTGGAATCTCGTCCACGGGTGCTCTTTCTGCACGCCCCTCGTTAGATAGGGAAACGGGACGTCCCTTAAGCGTATCGCCGCATCGTTCGCCCCCTATGTTCGGTGTCCTATGCCGACCCGTGGTTCACTGCCTTGCTCACCAGAGAGTCGCAAGGAGGCCCACGAGCTTCAGCCGTGGGAGGAGTTGCGGGCGAAGGTTTGACAATTGAGAGAGGAGACGAACAACCCAGGACTCACCGGCCTGAGGGACCCGATTCAGTTATCCAGGGTCAGGATGCCGGGAAGGACGGACCTTGATCGGTAGAGCAGCGCTCTTCGACATTCTGGCCATTCTGGCCGCGTCCCTGGTCGTCGTCGCATGCCTCCTCTATGCGCAGGTTACCGGCACCTACGACCTGACGACATTCATGGTCAGCGTCGTGCTGCCTCTGGTCTTGGGCTCCGTGATCCTTTCGGTCAGGAAGGAGCGGACCCTCCTGTTCGCATTCCTTGCGTATTTCTGGGCTATGGTCGACGACGCTCCCGTCTTCCTCGATTCCGTCATCACCTGGCCCGAAGTGACGCGGTTCCACCCGTTCCTCCCCCGCCTTTTCATGAACATCGTCATTCACGCACTCACGGCGCTCTTTCTGTATCTCACGATACGGGAGTCGATGAAGGAGACGAACGTCGGGCTCCGGAACGCTCCCAGGGTCATCATCCTCACCTTGGTGGCGTTCGTCCTTGCCTACGCTCAAAACATCCCGCTGGTCGCAATTCAGAAGGTGGTGGAGACATCTTGGTATCCGTTCGACTTCACGGAGAAGTTGGTCTCCATCTTCTTCCTCTATCTCGCCGTCAGAGAGACGAGACATGGAAGCGTCTCTTTCACATAGAAGAAGCTCGGTCTGAGATTATCGAAGCTCCGACGTTGGAGGAGGCAGAGGCGGTAGGTCGCCTAGGACTGGGGAATCATTCCATCGGCTGAACGGTAAACGTAGAGGAAGTAGCAGCATAGAGCAGGTCTCATTTGACGGCAGCTCCGCAACTGGGGCAGAACCTAGTGGTTGCGAGATCGACACCTAGAGCGGTTCGGTGACGGCTTACTTTTTACGTCCCGATTTCAGGTTTTAGAGGAAGTGGGAATGCCAGCACAACGCTCTCGGCACTAACGTATAGATTCGTATTCCATATGCCATAAATCCAACGAAAAAGTCTAAACGAATTTTGGGAATGCTGAGAGAGAAAATGAGCCGCACCGAAAGGCCGTGGGGCAGATTCGAGACTTACATGGAGAACGGCAACAATATCACCGTGAAGGTGATCACCGTGGACCCAGGGCAGAGGTTGAGTCTGCAGCTTCACCTCCAGCGTAAAGAGACATGGGTGTGCCTCCAAGGCCCGGCTTACACGGAGATTGACGGCAGGACGCGGGTGCTGCAGGAGGGGGAGATGATTGAAGTCCCATTGAGGGCCAAGCATCGCCTCGGAGCTGGACCGGGCCGTAGGGTGCAGGTCCTCGAAATCGCCCAGGGTCTTTTCAACGAGAGCGATGTTGTGAGGTTGGAAGATGATTACGGCAGGGTGGTGAACGACCTCTGACCTCCTTCGTGACGAACACAAGGAAGTACCCAACACTGCTGACAACGGCCCTGTAAGTCAGAAGTATCCTAGCCAGGTTCGAATCTGGTTGTGATCGTGGTTGTGGCACAAGCAGAGCGTGCAAGCGTGGCTCACGTTTTTAGCGTGCACGTGCATAACGCAAGGCGATGGCTCTATCAAACGCCGCGAAATCTGGCGTTGCTATCTTCGTTGGAGCCGTTCAGTTCGGAGTCCTCCTAATCGTCTCAGAAATAGTCTACTCTGCGAATGGCACGCAGGCTTACAGCGTTTCCGCAAACTACGTGAGCGACCTGGGCGCGACTTGTCCGAGCAGTGGCGCCTGTTACATTCCGCCATCAGCATTGCTCTTCGATTCGTCCATCGCGCTTATGGGCCTCCTCATACTCTTGGGCGCATATTTCCTGCACAGGGCCTTCAAATGGATCCCTGCCACTGTGCTCATCGCCCTGACAGGCATCGGTGCGCTGGGAGTGGGCCTGTTCCCTGAAACGACGGGAATCTGGCACAGTATCTTCTCACTCATTGTCTTCCTCTTTGCGGGGCTATCAGCAATCGTGACCTACAGGTTCCAGAAGAAACCCATGGCATACTTCTCAGTCATTCTCGGTGTGATAACGCTCATCGCATTAATCCTCTACATCCCAAACATCTACTTGGGCCTGGGACCAGGCGGAATGGAGAGGATGATCGTCTACCCAGCCCTCCTGTGGGCAATCGGCTTCGGCGGGCATCTCATGGCTTTGGAAGACAAAGCCCGAATGTAGGCAAGGCAGCGACAATCAGCAGTCTCCGATGGAGTCTTCCAATCCGGCTAGCGAAGCTCACGGACTGATAGTGATTGCGGGACTATGCGTATTACGGTTATGGGACGAATCTAGTCACTTCGGATTAAGCATCTAATCTGATTCTTGGATAGAACCCAAATAACTAGACTCAAGCCAAAGACAGAGTGCGCAACGTTAAGCGTTGGATGCGCCTCACGAAGTAATCTTCATCGTGACGGTCGAGACCACGTCCGCCTTCAACCTCAGGTTGTCAGCGATGATGGATTTCACTGTTCGGTCGTCGGGTCCCTCGACAATCACCAGGAGGTCGTACATGCCGTAGAGCTGGTAGACTGATAGAATCCCCGGAATCTCCTTGAGCGCGGCGATTCTCTTCTCATCTACCCTAGGGCTCAGGTTGACCAGCACTATCGCTCTTTCCATACCGACTTGCAACTATGCCAGGACTCAGATTAAAGACTATCCCGAAGAGCTGAATACCCGACTGGGTTCTACCGACCAATTAACGCGTGCGCGCGATCGAGACCCAGCTGTTGCAGAGCTCCTCGTGATACACCGGCAGCTGATACCTGACGCAGATTCCCCAATTTGAGAAGTGCCCCCAAGTATCGTATCTCCGTACGCAGGACTCCGAAGCTCTCCGGAACCGCGGCGGATCTCTCGCCTCAGTCGTCGCAGTTCTTGCACCTCCTCGGAGGAAGGAAGTGGGTGACCCCTATGCTGTCGTGGACGACCTCGCAGTCCACGAACATCCCATCGTCCTCAGATTCTTCTAGACTCATGGATTTCAGAACTGGTTTCCAGCATATTAGCGCCGACCTCCAGTCGCAACGTCGTCTGACGGAGAGGGTTGATTGAAGCTGAGCGTCTCCCACGGCGGCCCACGTTCACGAGCGACTCCCTCAGCACCGAATCGACGCCAAGAAGATCGCTCTCTTCCTTCAAGAATTTCTTCGACGCAGGCCTTCCTGAAGTCGTCCCTGAAGTACAGGTTAGAAGGGGATTAAAATGGTCTGGCAGGAATGTCTGCAGCGGCACTAGATTGACCGTAATCTTCGACCTTGACGACACGCTAATCAGGAACCCCTTCGGAAAGGGCGTGCTTCCGCACATCCAACGAATCATGTCACAGGAAGGAAGTAAGACGAATTGTGCCAGAGAATTCCGGCAGGAGACGGTGAGACTGCGCCGGGAGGGAAGGCTCGTAGAGTCATTCGATTGGGACCTAGTAGTGCGCAACATCGCCCGGGCGAATCGCGTCCGCATCGGAATCGATGTCGCGGAACTGGTTCGAATGTACAGCAGGGCTCCGTTCGCGAGCCTGGAGCCGGGAGCGAACGAGCTGTTGAAATCTCTTCAAGAGGAGGGCCACAAGATAGTGATTCTGACGAACGGCTACGAGAAGTATCAGCTTCCACTCATCGAATCGCTCGGACTGGTGAACTACGACCTTCTTGTCAGCCCCGACAAGATTGGTTACATCAAGCCGCAGCCCGAAGCCTTCAGGCTGGCCGCCAAACCCTTCCTCGCTGAAGGTTCACGAGAACCCGTGGTCGTTGGGGATTCGATACTGTTCGACGTTTGGGGCGCATCGCTGGCCGGGTTTCGAGCCATCTGGCTCAGGAAGGATCAAGAGGCAAGGACCGAATCTGTCAGGCTCCCGGACCTCGGCGGCCTCGTCCGACGAACGGCCAGGAGAGAGGGACTTGAGAGCCTTGTCAAGATCATGCCAGACCTGACCGTGTGCACTGGGGCAGACCTGCGCGAAGTAGACAGGCTGGTATGAGGCATTGAAGCTCGCAGCCACAATGAACCCTGGCTCGTGCGAGAAATCCGGGTCCATGGGTCCCGGTGATGGCCTGGCAAGAAAGGACCCTTCGATGTTAAATTGGTCAACCAGGCATAGTCTGGTATGCGGTACGTCCTGAAGTGCCTCGCGTGCGGGAAGCAGTACTCCATGTTCTTCCCGAGGCAGCTCTGCGACAGGTGCGGCGGCATCCTCGAAGTCGTCTATTCCGGTGCTGTGGAAATAGGAGCCCTGAGAAAGGACTTTTGGAGCTATGAGGCGCTTCTTCCCGAGGGCGAATACAAACACTACAAGCTCGGGAACACGACCCTGCTTTCCGCAGCCAAACAGGACCTCTTCCTGAAGCTCGAGATGGAGAACCCGACCAAGTCGTTCAAGGATAGGGGTTCGGTGGTTGAGATAGCGAAGGCGCTCGAGTACGGGTACGACGAAGTCGTCTGCGCCTCCACCGGTAACATGGCCTATTCGGTAGCCTACTACGCGAAGTTGGGCGGGATACGCGCGACGATCTTCGTGAGCAAGAGCGCCAACTGGCTGAAGATCAGGAACATCCAGGACACCAGGGACGCCAACATCATAAAGGTCGACGGCGATTTCACCGAAGCACAGAGAAGAGCCATCGGCTACGCGAAGAGGAAGGAGGCCTTTCTGACGGGAGACTATGGCTACAGGAAAGAGGGTCAGAAGACGCTGGTCTACGAGATAATGGCGGAGCTTCCGAGCGTCAGGAATATCCTCATCCCCGTGGGCAACGCCACCCTGTTCAGCGCATCCTACAAGGCCCTGATTGAGCTCAGCAAGCTCGGACTGGTGCGCAGACTACCGCGCCTGATAGCGGTGCAAGCGTCGCTGACCGACCCGCTCGTCGCCGCCTTCAGAAGGAACGAGAAAGTGAAGTATCAGAAGCCGCTCACGGATGCAGGCGCGATAGCCGTCGGCTATCCGACGTACGGCGACCAGGCCATTCAGGCGATAAAGGCGACCAGGGGCGAGGCCGTGGACGTAACGGACAAGGAAATGGAAGACGAGCGGAAGGCGTTCTACAGAGAACATGGCCTCCAGGTCGAAATGTCTGGGGTCGCGTCGTTGGCCGCCTTCAGGAAGATCGACCTCAAAGGACAGAGCGCAGCGGTGATTAGCGGAGGAAACACGCTGAAGCCCTAGGAGAAACAGTTCTGGACAATGACTTGACGTGGGCAACTCCCCATTTCATGTGAGTACTGTTCCCGGCCGGCTTGCGTGCATGGTGACAACTCTAAAGTTAAAGCGAACTACCCTACACTAGAGCGCGTGCGCTAAGCCACGTCAGTCGCGCCCCGTGGGGCTTCGCGCGCAGGGGCTCGTGGAGTCGGTTTCGAGCGAATCGAGAAAGAAATACTACCGGGCCACCGACCTGGGCTTCCTCATGGCGGCGACGTTCGCGAAGACGCCGAGATGAAATGAGATTCATTCAGTAGGCTGAACCAAGAACTTCGACGGCGCACATACGCGACCGGGCGAGCCCACTACAGCGCTCTTCCCTATGCTCGAGAGCGGCAGACCCGCTTAGAGTGAAACTCACGGAATGATCTCGCAGCCGTTGTTGAGTTCAGGATACTCAAAATCCGACCTGCTCACAGACCCATTCGCGATGAGCACCTGAACCCGCGGCAGGACGTCCTGCAACTCATTCACGAGATGCCTCACCGTTGTGCAGATGAGGGAATATCCATTCTCTCGGAGCAGACCCTGCGACCTGTTGACGAAGAGGCACCTGCCGCCGCAGACGTCGAGTATGTCGCAGGATGCGCATGGTTCGCCGACCATGACGATGTCGCGGAGCGAGTTCGGAGTGTTGTCAAACATCGAGCCGATAATCGAGAAATCAAAATCGACAGACACCGGACATGCGGAGATTCTGCCGTCAGGCATGACCGCGAAGAAATCAATCCCTGAGCCGCATCGCAAGCGCGACTTCTTGCCGGAGAGCAGCGAATCCATCACACCGATGAACGGGACTATCCCACCTACGTGATGCGAGCATGACATTTCGTCCACCCACGAATCCACGAGTGAAGAGATACCGGAGTTGTACGCGGCAATCCACTCCGCAATCCCCGGCTCCGTGTACTCCCCGGCTTCCCAGAACATGCTGAAACTGAGTTGCCAGTGAACGTGGTCGAAGAGTCCCGTTCGCAGAAGATGGTCCACGTTGTCGCAGATGTCGGTGCCTTGCACTACCGTCATCCTCGCCACGAGGTCGCCGCGAAAGCCCCTGTCCCGGATGAGCCTCAGGTTGTGCGTTACGCGGTCGTACACTCCCTTTCCCCGTTCCTTGTCCGTGACTTCCTTCGTCCCGTCGAGCGAGACCAAGATGGAGTGGAGCCTCGCCAGGTACTGCGGTTCAACCCTGTCCAGGAACAGACCGTTCGTCTGGACGACGAACCGTCCCGGGATCGCATCCATGATGTCCTCCATGGTTTTTATACGGAGGAGGGGTTCCCCTCCGTAGAATTCGACGACCGGGTCGCTGTCCCGGGACAGGAAAGACTTCAGGTCTGCGATCGAATACTGGATCTCCCTAGGAGGAGTCTCGCTTCCTCCGCCGCAGTAGCTGCAGAGGAGATTGCATTCCTTTGTCAGGATGACGTGATAGTGCATGCTCCCGGGTTTGTGCTGCTTCGCTTTCTCACGTTAAAAAGAACTCCTGGGAATGCCGCCGCAGGTGGCTCTGGTGCCGGCGAGTGCCGCCACCGGTCTGCACGCCTGATTGCGTCCAAATTCGGTGGTCTACAATCGGTATCTCTCACAGGCTGGGTTTATTTCTCCCCTTCTGACGATGGTGTCTCAGAGGGCTCGTGAGCTTCGTTTGGCTAGCGGCGAATTCAGCATCCGCAGTTCTGGAGGGCCAGTTGCCTCAGAGGGAGAAGGAAAGCGACGAGCCCGCGAAGCGGTTGGCAAAGGAGCGAAGCCGAGCCTCCCAATCTTTTCAATCCTCGACTCGATAGACTTCTCTGACCATTTCGTAATCATCGGCGATGTTGGGACGGGAAAGAGCACGATAACCCCGATTCACGAATTTGAATTGTATAACGGGGACAGACAGATCGTCATCCGTGAGCCGTCTAGGGCGGCGTGCAACGCTCTGTTCTATTCGCTTCAGGCGCTTCATCCAGAGTTGAAGGACGAGCTGGCGGTCATCACGAAGGACACCAAAATCAATGTCGGCGGCAGGATCAGGATAGTCACGGACGGCGTCCTGCTCAGAATGCTGGCAGACAACTCGATTTCCGATTCTTCGATTTACTTTGACGAGAGCCACCAGATGTCTTCCCAGCTTGAGCTGTGCCTGTCGCTCGCAAAGAAAGAAGAGGCCAGGGCAAGGAATCTGTTCCGGATCATGAGCGCCACGATAGACCCAAAGGAGTTCCTGTCGTTCCTAGGAATCTCCAAGCTCTACTCGATGAGCGGCCGAAGATACCCGGTCGCGCTCGAGGTAGAGCTCGTAGACGACCTCGATGAGATGTTCAAGACCCTGTCGCGCTATCTCTACACTCAACCCCGAGATGAATCGTGGCTGGTCTTTCTCCCGACAAGACGCCTGGTCGAAAGGTACGCCAGCAGCTACGGTGGCGTCTACATTCACGGAGGCCTTGAAGGTTCTGAAATCAACAAGATTCAGCAGAAAGCCGAGCTCGACAAGAACCTGAGGATCTTCGCGACGAACGTAATCGCTTCTTCAGTGAACATCTATGTCGATAATGTTCTGATATTCAACGATGTGATTGACAGCAAGGACAGACTTGGTCAGAAGACGCTCCACTACACGAAGATAGACAACAACTCCCTCCTGCAGATGGTAGGCAGAATCGGTCGCTTCAAGCCAGGTCGGGCCGTCATCCTTACTGACACGCCCATACCAAAGAAGGTCAACCCGATACCGGTGCGCAAGGCTCTCGAGACCGAGACCCCTTTTGACCTTGTGCTCCTCATGTCAAAGTACGGCCTCAAACTCTCAGAGCTGGAGTTCATGTCGAAGGTAGACCATCGCGAGGTCGCCTTCGCAGAGGACTGGCTCATAGATATTGGAGCGATCGACCGCCGCACCCTCAAGGCCACCTGGAAGGGACTCTTGATGAGCGAAATGCCCTACGAGCCTGACTTTTCGCATATGGTTTCCAGTGCCCTGATTTCAGGCGATTACGAAATGGCGAGGTTTCTCCTGGCCAGCGGCGCTTTCGGCGATTCGCTCAATCACGCTTACAAGTCGGACGCGGAAGGTGTCGCTCGTCGATTGCTGTACGGCTTTGACAGGTCGAACGAGCTCAACATCAAGGCGCATCTCCTCAAGGGATACGCCGAGGATGATGACGGTTCATTCACCTCAAATCTGGTCGCGAACGGACTCTTTCCTGGATTTGTCGAGGAAGCATGGAAGAACTATGAAGCGGCCAGAGAAGCGCTGAACGACCTGCTCCTTTCATCGAAGGAGGAACCCATACCTAGGGAGGTCGCGGTGGACCCTGATGTATTCAAGCTCAAGCCGTACCTCGAAGACTGCCTGTCGTTCGAAAGGTTCGGCCTGAACGAAAGGAACGAGCACGACCTGCGCGAAATGGTCGTCAACGGTCAGTTCTTTGCAAGAACTTTGATGATGAACTACAGACGCATATTGTTCGACATCGTCGTGATGAATCCGTCGAGAAGGCATCGCCATCAGCGCAGGTAATGAGACAGCCACCAGGCTCAACCTTCCCGCGGAGGGCGGCACAGAACCCCATTCTCCCTTCGAAAAGAGCAAGTCCATAGCCGTATTGCGACAGATGCGGGGGCCGAGGTTCGAGCCTGAGTTACCGGCTCATGGTGATGAGCGCGCAGGTCGTCCTCTTCTTGATGTCTCGGAATCGGATTTCAGATTCCGAGGGCCTCTCTGAGGCCCTTGTACCTGTTCCTGATCGTGACCTCGGTCACTCCAGCAGCTTCAGCGACGTCCTTCTGCGTCTTCTCGTTGCCTTCCAACGTGCATGCGACGTAGAGGGCCGAAGCGGCCAGCCCCATCGGGTCCTTGCCGGCCGAGATCCCCGTCTGCTTGGCCCTGAGCAGGATTTCGCGCGCCCTCCTCTGCGTGGTTTCAGACATCTTCGCCCTGGACGCGATCACGGACACGCACCTGCCCGCTTCCGCCACGGGCATCTTGAAGTCCATCTCCCTGTGCAGGAGCCTGTACGACCTTGCGAGGTCTTTCTTCTTGACGTTGCTCACCGCTGCCACGTCTTTCAGGGTCCTCGGGATTTCCCCGTCCCTGCAGGCGGCGTAGAGCGACGCCGCTATTATGGCCGTGATTGACCTCCCCCTGACCAGGTTTCTCTCGAGAGCCTTCCTGTAGTAGTAGGCGGCCTTCTCCGTGACTGCCTCCGATACCGTGAGTTTGTCCGAGAACCTCCGCAGCTCGCTGAACGCCTGCCGCAGGTTCCTGTCCGAGGACTCGTGCGCCTGGCTCCTCCGGTCCCACGTCCTCAGCCTCTCGACGGTGGACCTCATGGACCCGGACAGCGACCTGCCTGAGGCGTCCTTGTTGAGAGCTCCTATCATCGTGGCAAGCCCCATGTCGTGGATGGCGATCGACGTAGGGATTCCGGTCCTGCTGCGGTCGCCCTTTTCGTCGCCCGAGAAGGACCTCCATTCCGGGCCCACGTCCACGATCTTCTCCTTGACTACCAGTCCGCAGGCACTGCAGCAGAGCTCCGACCCTGAGCCGTCGATAACCATTCGGCTCTTGCCGCACCGTGGGCATTTGTCCGAACTCCTTTCCTGCTTCAGGAGCCGCGAAAAGTTGGTACTCTTGGACACTTGTAATCACGAAATCGAAATAGCCGGATATTTCGAATCACGAAACGTCGTCCCTATATATAAACGACGGGTTTTTCCGACGCCTCGGCCTTCGCCTCAGTACCTGGGCATCTGGCGGTCTACCTCGCGTGCCCAGGCGTCTATCCCGCCCTGCAGGTTCCTGACGTTGGAGAACCCCGCCCTTCTCAGGAACGAGACCGCCTGCGTGCTCCTGACCCCCACGTGGCAGTAGACCACGATCTCCTCTCGTCTGTCCAGCTCGCCCATCCTAGCCGGGAGCTGCCCGAGCGGCAACAGCCGCGCTCCATCGAGATGACACAGCTCGTATTCATATGGCTCCCTCACGTCCACAAGGACGACCTTTTCCCCTCCGTCGATCGATGACTTCAGCGCCAGCGCGGTCACGTCGAACTCGACGGGCCTCGTCCTTCCCTTCAACCCGCAGAACTCCTCATAGTCGATGAGCCTGGTGACCGTGGGGTTGGGCCCGCAGACCCTGCAGGCGGGGTCCTTTTTGATCCTGACCTCGTCGAAGGTGGTGTCCAGCCCGTTGAAGACCAGCAGCCGGCCGATGAGGGGTGAGCCGGTCCCCAGCAGGATGTGGATGGCCTGGACTGCCTGGACCCCTCCCATCACGCCAGGGAGGACCCCGAGGACGCCCGCGTCTTCGCATGACTTCACCGACTCCGGCGGGGGAGGGCCGGGAAACAGGCACCTGTAGCACGGCCCCAGGAGGGCGAAGAAGACCGAGGCCTGCCCGTCGAACCCGAGGGCGCTGGCGTAGACGTCGGGCTTCCCGAGGAGGACACAGGCGTCGTTGATTAGGTACCGGCTCGGCAGGTTGTCGGTCGCATCGACGACCACCTCGTATTTTCGGATGACTTCCAGCGCGTTGCCCGAGTCCAGTTTCCTGTCGTGGGCTGCGACTTCGACGTTCGGGTTGACCTGGCTGAGCCTCTCGGCTGCGACCTCGACCTTCTTCCGCCCGACGTCCGCTTCCCTGAAAAGGAATTGTCTCTGGAGGTTCGACATCTCCACCGTGTCGCCGTCGACCAGCCCGACCCTCCCGACGCCGGCCGCTGTGAGGTAGACGGCCGCGGAGGTGCCGAGCCCGCCCACCCCGACTACGACCACGGAGGAGCCCTTGAGCCTCCGCTGACCTTCGGGCCCCACTTCGGGCAGGACCAGGTGCCTGCTGTAACGCTGCGCCTCGGGGGCCGTGAGCGGGACGCTCCTGGGCATCATCTGATTGTCGGGGAGAAGACTGATGTAGATAGAAGCTTCGGCCGCCCTCGACAGGACAGACGGCACTTGCTTACCATGACCGACGTCAGCTCGGGATACGACACGAACGAGGTTCTCCACTCCATCAACCTGGAGGTCTCGAAGCCCGCAATCTACGTCGTCCTCGGCCCGAACGGTGCCGGGAAGACTACTCTCTTCCGGACGATAGCGGGCGTCCTGAAGCCGACCTCCGGAGGGGTCATGCTCGACGGCCGGGACCTCTATGCCGCCAATGAGCTGAGGCACGAGATCGGGTACCTCTCCCACTATCCGGCGCTCCCAGAGGAGATGACGGTCGCGAAGGCCCTCGCCTTCTACGGAGGCATCGAGCACGGCGACGTCCAGGCAGCCATCGATAGCATCGGGCTCAGGGAACTCATGATGAAGAAGGTGAGCGACCTCAGCCAGGGCCAGAAGAAGAGGGCCTCGATAGCCAAGCTCTTCCTGCGAGAGAGGAAGCTCTACCTGATGGACGAGCCCACGTCGAACCTGGACCCAGTGGTCGCCAAGGAGGTCAGGGACATGCTGTTGGGCCTGAGCCGGGACCGCTTCGTGCTCTACTCGTCCCACAACCTCTACGAAGCGCAGGAGATCGCGGACTACATCGTGCTGATCAAGAACGGGACGGTCGGTTTCTTCGGGACCAAGGACGAACTGAGGACGGGAGGGTACAGGATAGGGATCAAGGCTTCGGCCAACCTAGCCGCTCTGCTGCCGAACGGGAAGCAGGAGAAGGAGTACTTCGTCGTCCCGGTCAGCGGACCGCAGGAGGTTGGGGAGGTCGTCAAGAAGATCGTCGCAGCGGGGATCGCGGTCCACGAGGTCAAGGAGATTGGGAACCCGCTGGAGGACCTGTTCACCGGGAGCCAGGGCTAGCCGGCATGGACATCTCGAAACAGGTCTTCAGGAGGAGCGCCCGGATGGGGCTCAGTTACGTCGTGCTCAGCCTGCTGATGGGCGTCTTCCTGACCACCAGCCTGAACATCGCAGCGACCATCGGGAATGTCTCCAGTGCCGACAACGGGAACTCTGTCCCGCTGGGGCCGATGCTCGGCCTGCTGGTCGTGCCCATGGGTGCGCTGGTGGGGCTGGTCATCACCACGCCGGTGTACCTGCTCTTCGTGAACGACAAGAACGCCGGGGTGCTGGAATACCTGCTCGCTGTCGGGATGGACCAGAGGGACGTCTTTCTAGGCTACCTGAAGGCGGGGGTGATGCTTTCCCTCGTAGCGATGGTGCCCGTCGTGCTAATCAACACCGCGTTCATGTCGGGCGGGCTGGGGCCGGCCCTCCTGGGTGGGGCCCTCGTGTTGGGTACAGGCGTCTCCGACGTCGCGCTCGTGACGATCATGATGACAGCGTTCAGCTCCATGCAGAGGAGGCCCACCGGGATGAACTCGCCGCTCGGGATAACCATAGGGGTCTTGTTCCTGATACCTGAGTTGCTGCTGCTGTCGGTCCTCGGGACGCAGGTCGTGTGGGTCGAAGGCGGTATGGCCGTTGCGTTGCTCATAGCCGCCGTCTTCTTCCTTCTCTCGCTCGGGAAGCTGATTAAGCGGGAGAAGCTCCTTCCATAGAACTTAAACGTCGGCGGCCGTTTCACCGGTCACCATGCCAGAAGTTGGAGACATGGCTCCGGATTTCGCGCTCTATGACTGCGACAAGAAGATGCGGAGGAGTTCAGAGTTCCTGGCGAAGGGGCACAAGACAATCTTCGCGTTCTTCCCCGGCGCCTTCACAGGAGCCTGCACCCAGGAGATGTGCACGTTCAGGGACATGTACCACGAGCTGGGGAGGATGAACGGCACCATGGTGGGCATCTCGGTCGACGCCCCGTTCGCCCAGAAAGCGTTCGCGGAGAAGAATGGGCTGATCTTCCCCCTGCTCTGCGACTTTCAACGGGAGGTTATCGAAGAGTACGGCGTCGTCTGGAACAAGCTGGGAGGGGTCGAAGGGTACGTCTGCGCCAACAGGGCTATCTTTGTGGTGGACGGCCACGGGAAGATCACCTTCAAGTGGATCGCGCCTGAGCCGGGGACCCTGCCGGACTTCGAAGCCGTCAAGAAGGCCCTTCTGTGACATCCTCCACCGAATGAATTCGGTGGCTTCCAGCGGTGGGCTTCAAACTGGGCAGCATGACTCCCACCGCGTGTAGTTCCTGCTTCTACAACCGGGCTTGCGCGTCCCGTTGTCGGGGCGGGTAGAGGCCTGGTCTCCACAGGCTTGAGTTCGGGCACAACCGAGTGGGGGTTCTCCTCACCGGGTCGAGGGCTGCTAGAGCCCTTGTGCTGCCCTACCTGAAGGATTCCTCGCTTCAGCACGATCCGTCCGGCGTTCACGTCGCGGTCCAGCACCCGGTGGCACCGGAAGCACTCGAACTCCCGTACGTCCAGG
>Ga0181539_1001833_pt1 | contig 22589 bp, 20 predicted proteins | sample PEATcosm2014_Bin_46_FD_119767 | JGI IMG/M metagenome (GOLD analysis project Ga0181539, IMG submission 119767) | Peatland microbial communities from MTU Mesocosm Facility, Houghton, MI, USA - PEATcosm2014_Bin23_60_metaG | ecosystem: Environmental > Terrestrial > Soil > Wetlands > Peat | place... | reverse complement strand
CTGCGTCCAACCTCCTTCACCAAGGCGGCAGCCCCTTCGCCCTCAAATCCAGCCAGTTCAACCCACCCACCCGGCTCATCCCTCCGAGGTGGTTTGGCGATGTGGCTATTCCTCGGTGCTGACGGTTTGTTTGGCACCTTCCAATTGGAGCGCGACTACTACTACTTTGAGGGTAAAAAGCAGGGGCACTATCCGGCGGATGCGGCGCTGGGTTTGGAGGGGGCCTACACGCCCGCTTTGGCCCGGCTGATCTGTTTGGAGGGCGCGGATGAAACCGGCTACCCAAAGGCCGAACGCCATCTGGCCGAAACGGGCGGCATCCAAGTCTCCGCCCGGCAAATCCAGCGGGTGGCCCAACGGGTGGGCCGGGACGCTTAGGCCTGGCAGGAAAGGGAGGCGCAACCGGGTCGGTGCGACGCGCCGGTGATGTATGTCAGCGCCGATGGCACGGGCCTGCCGATGCGCCCCAAGGAACTGGCCGGGCGCAAGGGCAAACAGCCCGACGGCACGGCCAAGACCCGCCAGGTATATCTGGGCTGTGTTTTTACGCAGCATCGAACCGATAAGGAAGGACATCCGGTGCGGGACTATGAATCCACCACCTATGTTTCCAGCTTCCAATCCATTGACCTGTTTGGCCCCATCCTGCGGCAGGACGCCTTGCGCCGGGGCTTGGGCACTGCGGGAAAAGTCGTGCTCCTGATTGATGGAGCCAAGGGTTTGGAAAACATGGGCAAAGACTGCTTTAAGGACAGCGTGCAGATCGTGGACTTTTACCACGCGGTCGAACATGCCGGCCAGGTGCTGGATGCCCTCTTGGGCAAGAACCATCCCGAGCACCAAGTCCGGCAGCGCCGGTGGGCCAAAAGACTCCTCAAAGACAAGGTGGAGTGTTTCTTTTTTACAACCTCACCGGCTCGGCGGCCTATACCATCAGTTACATCCTGATCGGATATTTTTTTGGGAAGAAGTGGAAACTGCTCGAAGCCCGGTTGGGTCCCACGGCGCTTTATCTGATTCTCTCGGGCATAGCGCTCGTTATTGCAGGGGTGATTTTCAGACATTCCATATCCGAGCGTTTTGGGCGCGTTTTTTCCAAAAAAACCAGGTGAAGATAATGGATGGACATGAGAACCCGAAGGAAAACCTAACCGGGTTGGAGGTTCGAGATCCTGTGCAAATGGCGTTTTAATTGGTGACCACAGGAACGGTGATGGTCATGTTATTGATGACGCTGGTCACGCCGTTGATGTCGGTGGCGAGCTTGGTGACGAGGCTTTTCTCGGCCGCGTTTTTGGCGACGCCGCCCAGGGTGACGACGCCATCCGACGTTGAAACTGTGGTGTGCAAGGCGCTGGTGGAGCGATGAGCCATCAAGGACGATTTGACCTGGGCCGTAATGGAAGCGTCATCAATCTTGTCGCCGAGGGTCGAGTCTGGCGCTGGCGGGGTATTGGCAACCGTCATTTCGTTCTTAACCTCTTTGACATTGTCAATGTCCTTGGCGTATTCGGTGGTCAGCTCCTTTTGGGCAAGGCTGCTGGCTTCGCCTTGCAAGGTGACGATGCCGTCTTTGACATAAACCTTGGTTCCGGTGCCGCTGACGTTGCGATGAAACAGCAGGGCGGATTTGACCTTCATGCTGATCCAGGTGTCGGAATGTTCGGCGGGCTGTTCGCCGCTGACCTTCAATTGATTGTCCACGCTTTTCACTCCGGGCAGGCTTTCCACCGTATCCTAGGCCAGGGCCTTATGGGACTGTTCGGAGACCGTGCCGGTCAAGGTGACAATGCCGTCCTTGGACACGGTTTTGATGGAATCGTCCTTGAGATAGGTTTTGAAGACGTAGGACTTGGAGGCGGAGGACTCAATGCGGCTGTCCGTGTCGGAGGCTCGCAGCGAGGTGGCGGCGACTAAAACAGCGCTCATGGCGACGAAGAGCGAGAGGATGCGGTATGTTTTCATTTTGGTTGTATTATACTTTCAATTGTTGCTGCGTTAGCTTTTAACATTCGGGTGAGAGTAAGCGATGCGCCGGGACTTTGCCATGGGGTGTAACCCTACCGCGGATGATTGATGGCGCTGCCCGGGGACTGACCATCGGCGGATGGCTTAGACCAGTTCAAGAAAAAGTGTAGCCGAGCTTTGATGGGGAATGTGTTCGGCGAGACGCCGAACACGGCGGGCGAGGACGCCCGCGCTCCCCGAAAACCAGACGTGTGTGCGGCTACAGTTTTCATGGAATTGCTCTAAGGATAACACCCCATATTTTCTGCCCGGGGTTAAAGGTATGATCTTAGGTGTCTTATCGCCAAAAATAAGATCAACATGCAAACTTTGCCTCTACGCATTCAAAACTGGAGAGCGGCGCATGAGCGTTCGCACCCAGGCGCGGGCGAAGCGCCATTGCGGGCCGAGTTGTTCAGCGTCGAGCAGTTGGCGCGCCATGGCAAAGCACTGGCCGCCAATCACTAGGTGGTCACGCGGCGGGGTTCCAACCGGCTGCTGGCGCGGTTGGGCCAAACGAGGACAAGCTCCGAGCTTTCAATCGCGCGACCCTGGCCGTGAATCCAAGCCGCCTGATCACCCCGGCCGCCGAATGGCTTCTGGACAACTTTTACCTGATCGAAGAGCAGATTCAACTGGCCAGAAGGCATCTGCCCCGGGGCTACAGCCGGGAGTTGCCGCGTCTCCTGAACAGCCCTTCGGCCGGACTTCCACGCATTTACGATATTGTGCTCGAATTGATCTCGCATGTAGATGCGCAGATTGACGCGGGACCGCTCAATGCGTTCATCGCCGCTTACCAGACAGTGGATTCGTTAAAACTGGGCGAGTTATGGGCCATTCCGATCATGCTGCGCCTGGGGTTGATTGAAAATCTCCAGCGCGTCGCCACGCGATTGACCATCGGCCGGAAGGATCGCGATCTGGCGGACATGTGGGTGGATCGTTTGCAGGGGATGGCGGAAAAGAATCCGTCGCATCTGGTGATGGTGGTGGCGGACATGGCGAAATCCGATCTTCCCACCTCCAGTTCGTTCGTGGCGGAATTCTGTCAGCGTTTGTCGCGGCAAAGTCCGGTGCTGCATCTGGCGCGCAGTTGGCTCGAACAGCGGCTGGTGGAACACGGGTTGTCCATCGAACAGTTGGTTCATCTGGAGAGCCAAAATCAAGCCGCCGACCAGGTTTCCGTCAGCCACAGTATCACCAGCCTTCGTTTCTTGAGCGCGATGGATTGGAAGGAGTTCGTGGAGACCCTGAGTTTGGTCGAGGAGACCTTGCGCTGCGACCCGGCCGGGGTTTACAGCAAGATGGATTTTGCGACGCGCGATCGCTATCGCCATGCGGTGGAGTTCCTGGCCCGGCACAGCCAACTTACCGAGGCGGACGTGGCGCGGCGCGCCATCCAACTGGCGGCGGACAGCGCCCGGCAAAAGGGGCGCGAGGACCGGACCGCCCATGTGGGCTTCCATCTGATTGACAAAGGCCAGACCATGCTGGGGCGCCTGGTGCGGGTGCGGCGGCCCTGGGGAACGATCATCGAACGAAGCATCCACCGTTTTCCGCTGACGTTTTATGCCGGCGGCATCGGGGCGCTGACTGGACTGGCCATGCTGGGGTTTGTGCGCCAGGCCCTGACGGTCGAAGTGCAGGGATGGAAACTCATTTTATTCACCGTTGTATTCCTGCTTTGCGCCAGCCAACTGGCCGTGGGGTTGATGAACTGGCTGTCCACGCTGCTGGTGAAACCCCGCCTGCTGCCGCGCCTGGATTTTTCTTCCGGCATCGCATCCGAGTGCCGCACGATGGTGGTCGTGCCGACGATGCTGACGAGCCTGGCCGGGGTGGATCGCCTGATCGAGAGCCTGGAGATTCACCATCTGGCCAATCGGGATTCGCATCTTCACTTCGCGTTGCTGACGGATTTGCGCGACGCCCCGGAGGAGACTCTGCCTGGAGATAAAGATTTGTTGCTCCAGCCGCAGGCCGCCATCGAGATGCTCAACCGGAAGTATCCTTCCGCGAACCAGACCGTCTTTTTCTTGTTTCATCGCCCGCGCCGGTGGAATGCGGGGGAAGGGTTATGGATGGGTTACGAGCGCAAGCGTGGAAAGCTCATGGAGTTTAACGCCCTGCTTCGTGGAGGTTCTGGTGATTGCTTCTCGGTGATTGTGGGGGAGACGTCCATCTTGCCGGCGATCAAGTATGTCATCACGCTGGATACCGACACCCAATTGCCGCGCGAAGCCGCGCGTCAACTCGCCGGAACAATGGCCCACCCGTTGAACCGCCCGGTGTTTGCGGCTGGGCGCGGGATTGTGGCCGAAGGCTACAGCATTCTGCAACCGCGCATCGGGGTGAGTCTGCCCGGCGCCCGGCGATCGTGGTTCGTGCGGCTGTTTGCCGGCGACGCGGGGATTGATCCTTACACGCGGGAAGTGTCGGACGTGTACCAGGATGTTTTCCGGGAAGGCTCGTTTATCGGAAAAGGGATTTACGATGTGGACGCTTTTCGGCGAGCGATGAACGGACGCTTCCCGGAGAACACGGTACTGAGCCACGATTTATTGGAAGCGTGCCATGCCCGCTCCGCCCTGGTGAGCGACGTGGAATTCTACGAAGAATATCCTTCCCGCTACAACGTGGACATATTGACCGGCGCCACCGTTGGATTCGAGGGGATTGGCAGATCACGCAATGGCTCCTGCCGCGGGTTCCCGGTTCGGATGCCCGTCGCATCGCCAATCCGCTTTCCGTGCTGTCCCAGTGGAAGATTTTCGACAACCTGAGGCGCAGTCTGGTCCCCGTTGCCTTGACGATCTTATTGCTGGGCAATTGGCTGCTCCTGCCTCAACTGGGCGCCCTTGGATCGCTGCTGGTCGTTTCGATCATCACGCTCCCCGGATTATTGGCGGCGCTGGCCGGGGTGTTTGGCAAGCCGGCTGATTTGCCGTGGGCCATGCACCTGCGGGGAGCGGCCCGGTCGTGCGGCCGGCAAATCTGCCAGGTCTTTCTCACCCTGGCCTTTCTGCCCTATGACGCCTTTATCAGCCTGGACGCCATTGGAAAGACGTTGCTGCGCTTGCTGGTGACGCATAAACGACTCCTGGAATGGCAAACGTCGAGCGATTCCGAAAGGACCACGCGCGCCGACTTGGCCGGCTTTTATGCCACCATGTGGGTCGCCCCGGCCATCGCGGCGGCGACGGGCCTTTTCCTGGCCGCCCTGCAACCGGCCCAACTGTCGTTGGCGCTGCCGATCCTTGGCCTTTGGCTGGCGGCCCCGTGGATTGCTTGGAGGGTCAGCCAGCCCATTGAGACTGTGCGGCTGGATTTGACGGCGGAGCAATTGGGGTTTCTGAGACACACCGCCCGCAAGACCTGGCATTTTTTCGAGACCTTTGTCACCGCGCAAGAGAACTGGCTGCCGCCGGACAATTTTCAGGAAGTGCCGGCGCCGACGATCGCTTCGCGAACTTCGCCGACGAATATCGGCCTGGCGCTGCTCGCCAATCTGGCCGCACGGGATATGGGTTATCTGTCCGCGGGCGGCTTGATTCGGCGAACGCAGGACACCTTCGCCACGATGCAACGACTCGAGCGCCATGGCGGGCACTTCTATAATTGGTATGAAACGCGAACGCTGCGGCCCCTCCTGCCGCTCTATGTGTCCAGTGTGGACAGCGGCAACCTGGCGGGACATTTGCTGACGCTCGGCTCCGGACTGAGGGAACAGGCCGATGAAAAAATCTTCACGCCCCAAGTTTTTGCCGGTCTGCGCGACACGGTGAAAATCCTGAGAGATTTGGCCCGGGAAAACGCCGCGCTGGCGAAGCTCGACGCGGAATTGGAGCAAGCGCCTTCGAGTCTGCGCGCGGCGTTTGCTTTATTGGAAAGGGTGGCGCAACAAGCGGCTCAGATTGCTGCTGCGGTGACGGACGCGGAGGCAGAACTCAAAGGGTGGACCCAGACTTTGCAGCGTAATTGCCAGGAGCATTTGGAGGACCTGCTTTTCCTCGCGCCGTGGCTGCCATTGCCAACGCTTGAGGAGAAACTCCCCCAATTCGACCAGGCGCCCACTTTGCGCGCGCTCGCGATCTTGGAACAATCTCTCTGTCCGTTGATCGAAGCGGCCTTGCAAGACCTCCCAACAAAACCTGCCCAAACCGGGAAACAAGAACAGAAACTTCTCACGGAACTCTCGCGCTGCGTGCGCGAAGCCGGCGACCATGCTCGTCAGCGCCTGCTGGCGTTGGAAACCCTGGCCGCGCAAAGCGATGAGATGGCCGCGATGGATTTCACTTTTCTGTTCGACCCGGCGAGGGATTTATTCTCCACCGGGTTCAATGTCAGCGAACGGCGATGTGACAACAGCTTCTATGATCTGCTGGCCTCGGAGGCCCGCTTGTGCAGCTACGTGGCCATCGCTTTGGGACAGGTCCCGCAGGACCAGTGGTTCTCGATGGGCCGTCTGCTGGTCGCGGCGCGGGGCGGGCCGATCCTGGTTTCGTGGAGCGGCTCGATGTTCGAATATCTGATGCCGCTGCTGGTCATGCCCAACTATGAGAACACGTTGCTCGATCACACCTGCAAAGGGGCGGTGCAACAACAAATCGAGTATGGAAAATTGCGCGGCGTGCCGTGGGGCATTTCCGAATCCGGCTACAACCGGACGGATGTGCAACTGAACTACCAATACCGCGCCTTCGGCGTGCCGGGCCTGGGTTTGAAACGAGGTTTGGCCGAGGATTTGGTGATTGCCCCTTACGCCACCGCCTTGGCGCTGATGATCGCGCCACAAGAGGCGTGTAAAAACTTGCAACGGCTGGCGGTGGAGGGGCGCGAAGGCCCTTACGGTTTCTTCGAGGCAGCGGATTACACACCAACGCGTCTGCCGCCGGACGAAAAGAGCGCCACCATCCGCTCCTTCATGGCGCATCATCAAGGGATGAGCCTGCTGGCCCTGGTCAATTTATTACAGGGCTACGCCATGCAACGACGCTTCGTGGCCTGTCCGTTGCTCAAGGCGGCGGACTTGCTGTTGCAGGAGCGCGTGCCCAAGACCGCCGCCAATGTGCTCTCCGAGGATTTGAAATTGGAGGAATCGCGGACGCTCGCCGGAAACGGCGAAGCCGTCATGCGCGTTTTCACCAATCCCACCCTGCCCGCGCCGGAGGTTCATCTTTTGTCCAACGGCCGCTATCATGTCGTCATCAGCAGCGCCGGCGGGGGTTATAGCCGCTGGCGCGATCTGGCGGTCACCCGCTGGCGCGAGGACGCCACGCGGGATTGCTGGGGGACGTTTGTCTATCTGCGCGATCTGACGACGGGAGATTTTTGGTCTGCCGCGCATCAACCCACCTTGTGCGCGACCAAAGGCTACGAAGTCATCTTTACGCAGTCGCGCGCGGAGTTTCGGCAACGTCATGCCGGCCTGGACATCCACACCGAGATCAGCGTGTCGCCCGAAGACGACGTGGAGTTGCGGCGCATTACCATGACCAATCGTTCCCCCGTGGCGCGCATGATGGAAGTGACCAGTTACGCGGAGGTCGTGCTGGCCACTCCCGACGCGGACGAGGCGCATCCTGCTTTCAGCAATCTCTTTGTGCAAACGGAATTTGCGCGCAAATCTTCCGCCATTCTCTGCACCCGCCGCGCCCGTTCCCAGGAGGAAAAGCCGCCGTGGCTGCTGACCTGATGGTGGGCCAGGGTGGAGAACAGGGAGAAATCTCCTGCGAAACGGACCGCTTCCGGTTTGTCGGACGCGGCGGAACCCTGGCCAACCCGGCCGCGATGCAAGGCATTTCGCCATTGTCCAACACCGCCGGTTCGGTGCTCGATCCCATCATTTCACTGCGGCGCACGGTCGCTTTGCCGCCCCATGAAACCGCCATCATTGACTTGGTTCTAGGGGTGACCGAAAGCCGGGAAGCCGCGCTGGCGCACCTGGAGAAATATCAAAGCTCCCGCATGGCTGACCGCGCCTTCGATCTGGCCTGGACCCACAGCCAGGTGACCTTGCGCCAACTCAACGTCTCGGAGGCGGAAGCCCAACTCTATGGCCGTTTGGCCGGCGCGTTGATTTATGCCGCCCCCCCCGCCGGGCCAACCCGGGTGTGTTGCTCAACAACCGTCGCGGCCAAAGCGGCCTTTGGAGTTATGGCATCTCGGGCGATGCGCCGATCATCCTGCTCCGCATCAGCGACGCGGAGAAGATCGAGATCGTCCGGCAACTGATCCGGGCGCACTCCTATTGGCGCATGAAGGGACTGACGGTGGATCTCCTCATCTTGAACGAGGATGTTTCGGTTTACCGGCAGTCCTTGCAGGACCGGATCACCAGTCTGATTTCCTCTGGAATTGAAGCGAAAATGCTGGACAAGCCGGGCGGCATCTTTGTCCGGCGCCTCGAACAAATTCCCAACGATGACCGCGTGCTGCTGCAATCCGCGGCACGCATTGTCCTGGATGATGAGAAGGGAACCTTGGCGGAACAAATGGAACACCGAAGTGTATTGGAGCCACTGGTCCCGGCTCTGACACCGACCCGTTCCCGGCTCGCTGACTCTCCCGCGCCGCTGCCGCAACGCGAGACGATTTTTTCCAACGGCCTGGGCGGCTTTACCAAAGACGGCCGCGAATATGTCATCAGCTTCAGCCCGGCCAAATGACGCCGGCGCCGTAGGTCAATGTGCTGGCCAATCCTAATTTCGGGACGGTTGTTTCCGAGAGCGGCGCGGCCTACACTTGGGTGGAAAACTCGCATGAATTCCGACTGACGCCCTGGAGCGACGATCCCGTCCAGGACACCACCGGCGAGGCCCTCTATATTCGCGATGAGCAGACCGGCCAATTTTGGTCGCCCACGCCCTTGCCCGCGCGCGGGACCACGCCCTATGTCATTCGCCATGGTTTCGGCTACACCGTGTTCGAACACACCGAAAACGGCATCGCTTCCGAGTTATGGGTCTATGTGGCGATGGACGCCCCGGTGAAATTCACGGTCTTGAAAACACGCAACCTCTCGGGGCGTCCGCGCCGCTTGTCCGTCACGGGTTACTGGGAATGGGTGCTGGGCGACTTGCGGCACAAGAGCCTGCTGCATGTGCAGACGGAAGTGGACCTTAAGACCGGCGCGTTGCTGGCGCGCAATTACTACAACACCGAGTTCCCCGATCGCCTCGTCTTCCTGGACGTGAATGAGGCCACGCGCTCTCTTACCGGAGACCGGAAAGAGTTCATTGGCAGAAACGGAAGCCTCTCGCAGCCGGCGGCGCTGAAACGCGCCCGCCTCTCCGGCAAAGTCGGCGCGGGGCTGGACCCGTGCGGCGCGGTGCAAGTCTCCTTCAATTTGGCGGATGGGCAGGAACGGGAAACGAGTTTCCGGCTCGGGGCCGGTCGCAACGCGGCGGATGCGCAGAATCTGATCCGGCGCTTTCGCCGGGCAGACGCCAACCGCGTGGCACTGGAAGGGGTCTGGTCTTATTGGGATCGAACCCTCGGCGCGGTGAACGTGGAGACGCCCGATCCATCTGTCAATGTGATGGCCAACGGCTGGCTGCTGTATCAAACCTTGAGCTGCCGGCTCTGGGGCCGGACCGGATTCTACCAATCCGGCGGCGCCTACGGATTCCGGGACCAGTTGCAGGACGTGATGGCGCTGGTGCATGCCGAACTGGCGCTGACCCGCGAACATCTGCTCCGCTCCGCCGCGCGTCAATTCCGCGAAGGCGACGTGCAGCATTGGTGGCATCCCCCGTCCGGGCGCGGTGTGCGGACGCATATTTCCGATGACTCCCTGTGGCTGCCTTACGCCACCTGCCGTTACGTTTCGTGTGTCGCGGACACCGGGGTGCTCGACGAGAAGATTCCTTTCCTTGAAGCCCGGCCGGTCAAGCCGGAGGAGGAATCTTACTACGATCTGCCGAACCGCTCGGAGGAGACGGCCACTCTTTACCAGCATTGCGCGCGCGCCATAGAGCGCGGACTCAAATTCGGCGAACACGGTTTGCCCCTAATGGGTTGCGGCGACTGGAATGACGGCATGAATCGAGTGGGAAACCAGGGACGCGGTGAAAGTGTCTGGCTGGGCTTCTTTCTTTACGACGTGCTTACCCAGTTTGCCCCGCTGGCCCGCGCGCACCGCGATCCCGCTTTTGCCGAACGCTGCCTCGCCCAGGCGCGGCAACTGCAACAGAACATCGAGCAACACGCCTGGGACGGCCAATGGTACCGCCGCGCCTACTTCGACAATGGCGAACCGCTCGGCTCCCAAACCAATCTGGAATGTCAGATTGATTCCCTGCCGCAAAGCAGGTCGGTGATCAGCGGTGCTGGCGATCCGGAGCGTTCCAGCCAGGCGATGGAATCCGTGGATCAGCGTCTGGTCCGCCGCGACGCCGGCCTGGTGCAGTTGTTTGATCCGCCCTTCGACAAATCATCGCTCAATCCCGGATATATCAAGGGCTACATCCCCGGCGTGCGCGAGAACGGCGGCCAATACACCCACGCCGAGATTTGGACCGCCATGGCCTTCGCACTCACGGGAGAAAGCGAACGGGCGTGGGAACTCTTTGCGCTGCTCAATCCCGTTCATCACAGCGGAACGCCACAACAGATCGCCGCCTACAAAGTCGAGCCGTACGTGGTCGTGGCGGATGTCTATGCGGTCGCGCCGCACATGGGGCGTGGCGGATGGACCTGGTACACCGGCTCTGCCGGCTGGATGTACCGGCTTCTCATCGAAACCCTGCTGGGGGTTCACTTGGAGGGCGATCAACTGCGTCTGACCCCCCATCTTCCGAAAAGCTGGACCACTTGCAAAATCCACTACCGCTACCGGCAAACTGTTTATCACATCACCATCAGCCGGCTCGTCGCTGATTGGGCCGGCACAAACCAACTCTTGCTCGACGGAAAAGAACTCGCCGTGAAAGCCGTTCCCTTGGTGGACGACCGCCGTGAGCATTTCGTCGAATCGAAAGTCTGGAGTCCGGTGATCCCCTCCGAAAACCAGAGCCTTCTTTTAACTGCGGTGTAATGTTCCTTTCTTTGATGTTCGAGGGTTGGAGGTCTCTTCTGCCAATGCCCGTTTCAGCGCAAGTCCCCCCCGGTGGCCATGCCCCCTGCCGTTCAGACTCTCCCCATGGAGCGGGTTTCAACATATAATAGTCATAATTCAAGTCATAACGTTCACCGCTCTCAAGCCCGTTTCAAGGCGTCGTAAGTGCTTTGAAATCAACGGATCATTGGTCTTTATTCGATTCGATGGTTCGAATCCATCACCTACCACACCCTTTTTCTCCATGGAAAACATCGAGAATTACCAATGTTTACAGGGGTTTTGACGCTATCCCGCGAGCAATGCAAGCCGGGATGCGGGAATCGTCAGGGTGTCGGCGGGGCGGCGGAGGCGGGCGGCACGATGGAGAGCAACTCTATATCGAAGATCAAGGTGGAATTGGGGCTGATCTTGGGCGCCTGTCCTCTCGGTCCATAAGCCAGGTCGGAAGGGATGTAAACCTGCCATTTGGAACCGGTGGGCATGAGTTGTAAAATCTCGGTCCAGCCTGGGATGACTCCCGTCAGAGGGAATTTAATGGGACTGCCTGGCGGGGAAGCGTCAAACTCGTCGCCGTCAAAAAATGTGCCTCGATAGTTCACACTAACGGTGTCGGTGAGTTTTGGTTTTGGGCCGTTGCCAAGGTTGATGACCTTGTATTGGAGGCCGTCGTCCAGGACCTTGACGCCGGCCTGGCTCTTGTTTTTTTCGAGGAAATTCTGGCCCGCTTTCAGGCTTTTGGCGGGCAACTCCGCCTGAAGCCTGGTCAAAATGTCTTTGATTTCGTTGGTGGTGAGCAGAGTCGGACCGCCGGCCAGGGCGTCTTTGAGGCCCTTGACCAGGTTGTCCACATCCAAGTCCACGCCCATTCTTTTCATTCTTTTCCCGAAACTGGCGCCCACAGCGTAGCCGACTTCCTGGCGGACATTCTTGAAATGCGTGTCGTCGGCAGCCAGGTTGGCCGGCCCGGCTGGGAGGGACTTCAAAACGTCGTTCACCTCTTTGTCCGTCAGCAGAGCGGGCGCGCCCGTCTGAACGGACTTGGCGGCCCGGCCGACGAAATCCGGATCCGCGGGAAGATTGTTCTGCTTGATGGATGAGCCTAAATTCAGGCCGACGGCGTATCCGATCTTCTCGAATTCGGTTTTGGGGGCCGCGTCGTCCGCCCAGGCGGTTTGTCCGCTGACTGCCAGATGGAGAGCGAGACCACAGAACCCCAACTTTGCCAAGATGTGTTTTTTCATTTGTGATATGCTTTTGCCTGGGCTGCGCGCCGCGGCCGGATCACGGTCCTGCCGTCAACCGACACGGCCCTTTGCGCCAAGGGCTTCGTTTGCCTGGGCGGGAAACTAACATGGCTATCCAATTGGGCAAGGGGTTTTTGATGGCGGCTGGAAGAACAGTTGTGCTCGCAAAGCGTGTTCAGGGGTATAGTCTTGGGGGCGCGTGAATATTCCGAAGCTGCAAACGATTGACCGGGTGATGGGTGTGCCGCTCTGTTTTTGCCTGACGCTGGCGCGGCGGATTCTCACCCGGCGCCTGCCGGCGGGACCGGCGCGAGTGCGGAACATCCTGTTCGTGAAACTGGCGGAACAAGGCTCCACCGTGCTGGCCATCGCGGCCATTTCCCGGGCGGTGCAAATGGTCGGGCGCGAGAATGTCTATTTCATCGTGTTTGAGGAAAACCGATTCATCCTGGATTTGCTGGAGCTGGTGCCGGAGGGTAATGTGATCACGCTCAATTCGCAGAGTTTGACCGGGCTGGCGAGCACGACGTTGCGGGCGATGCGACGGTTGTGGCGCTTGAAACTGGACGCGGCCATTGACATGGAGTTTTTCGCGCGGGGATCGGCGGCCATCACGTTTTTGAGCGGCGCGCGGGCGCGGGTGGGATTTCATACCTGGTACGCCGCCGGGCCGTATCGCGGGGATTTGATGACGCACCGGCTCTTGTACAATCCGCATTTGCACACCACCTCGATGTTCCAGGTGCTGGTGGAATCGTTGCGGTGCGATCCGGCGGAACTGCCGACGCTGGATTTGGCGCCGCCGCCGGCAGAGAATGACTTCCGCCATTATTTGCCGCAGCCCGGCGAGGCGGCTCCGGTGGAGGCGATGTTGCCGCACCAAAACGGGAAGCGCCCGCCCATAATACTGCTCAATCCCAACGCGAGCGATCTGGTGCCGTTACGGCAATGGCCCGGAGCGCGCTACGTGGAACTGGCGCGGCGGCTGCTCGCGCAATTCCCCGAAGTCCACATCAGCTTCACCGGCGGTCCGCGAGAAGTGGCCGAGGTGGAGCGCCTGGTGGGCGAGGTCCATTCGCCCCGCTGCACGTGTCTTGCGGGCAAGACGACGTTGCGGCAGTTGATGGTGCTTTATGCGCTCTGCGAAGTCCTGGTGACCAATGACAGCGGGCCGGCCCATTTTGCGTCGCTGACCTCCATTGACGTGATCACCCTCTTCGGGCCGGAGACGCCGGCGCTGTTCGCGGCGCGCACGCCGCGCAATGTGGCGTTGTGGGCGGGGCTTTCGTGCAGCCCGTGCGTGAATGCGAACAACAACCGGCAGTCGCCGTGTCAAAACAACATCTGCATGCAACAGATCACGGTGGAGCAGGTCTTCCGGGAGGTGTGCCGGGTTTACCTGGGGCGTCCGAAAAGCTGAGGGAGGTTTCCTGGCGGGTGGCCAGGTTTTTGCATTTTTCCACCAGCACGCCATCGGGGGTGCGCTCCAGTCTAAGCGTGGCGCCGGCCTGTGATTCCAGGGCGCGCCTGAGTTGTTTGTCCGGCTTGGCGGGCGTCAGGGGATAGTCCACGGCGCGGCCCTGATCGCGCCAATGTTGCACGCGCCGCAACGAATCTTCCCGCAGCGTCTCATCCTCGATCAGATAGAAAAGCTCGATGGGCGGGGCCAACGCGGGGAGCAATCCGCGCGCCTGGAGCAATTCCAGAAGCACGACGTCGCCCATGCCAAAGCCCAGGGCGGGGAGATCGGCCTTTCCGCCGCTGATGAGGTGGATGAGATTGTCATAGCGGCCGCCGCCGGCGATGGCGCGGAATTCCCTCTTTTTGTCGAAGACCTCAAAGACCACACCGGTGTAATAAGCCAGGCCGCGAATGACGTGATAGTCAATTTTGGCGAAGGCGCCCAGACCCCGCGCCTGGAGGTTGCGGACAATGGATTCCAACGCCGCCGTGGGCTGCCCTTGGCTTATAAAGCCATTGATTTCCTCCAACTTGAATCCGAGCGAGGCTGCGGCCTCCTGGTTTACTTGAGGTGAATTGGTCTCCAGTTTGTCAATGACTTGGTAGAACGCGGGCGCATTTTCCGTTTTGCCGCCGCGCGCATCATAGAATTCCTGCCAGGCGTTCCGGCTGCTGAGGCGGACGATAAAATCTTCGGCCGTCAAACCAAAGGCGCGCAGGGAATCAATGAGCAGAGCCAAAAGCTCGGACTCCGCCGCCGGGCCCGGTTCTCCGATGATGTCGGCGTTGAATTGGAAATGTTCGCGGAGGCGGCCTTTTTGCTGGCGTTCGTAGCGAAAAAGCTGGGGGATGGCGAACCACTTGATGGGTTTTTTGTAATGGCGATGGTGGGCGGCAACCATGCGGGCCAAGCTGGGGGTCATTTCGGGGCGAAGGGCGACAGGACGGTTTCCTTTGTCGGTGAAGTGATAGAGTTGGCCGACAATTTCCGCGCCACTTTTGACGGTGTATAATTCGAGTGGTTCGAGCGGAGGCCCGTCATACTCGCGGAAGCCGTAGCGTCGCGCGGTCGCGCGCCAGCGCTGGAAAATAAACTGGCGGGCGTCCGCACTCCATAAATCGGGGTGCGGAACCGGTTCGGGATAAAAATCCCTATATCCAGGCAATCGTTCCATACCAGAGGCTCCCAAGAAGGCACAAACGAGGGCAAATGAGAATCAAAATCGGCTGGCGGGCGTTGATTTTGTCCGCCGGGGGCGGACATGGGATCGCGCCCGCCGTGTTGCGCGAGTCGCGTTGCCATGGGCGACTGCGGCAATAACAGAACTTCGCCCGGCGAAAAAGCAGCCCCGGCGGAGCGGTCCTACGCTTTGACCGGCGGAGAGGATTTCAAAACGGCTTCCCTCATTTCCTTGCCGGGTTTGAACTTGACGACGGCCCTTTGCGGGATGGGGACGTCGGTCTCTGGCTGGTTGGGGTTGCGGCCAATGCGGGCTTTGCGAACTTTGACTTCAAAGACGCCGAAGTTGCGCAACTCGACCGTTTTCCCCTCGGCGAGAGCGTTGGAGATATGGTCAAGAGTCCGTTGGACGACTTCCAGGACTTTCTGTTGAACCTGGCCTGTTTCTTCGCTAATGCGGATTACGAGATCACGCTTTGTCATAAGTTTTAACTGACTGTGCGTAGAGTAGTTATGGATATAACGGCAGCGGCGCTTCCGGTCAAGCAGAGATGTGAGAAAATGTGTATTTTGTTGTAGTGGAAACCCTTAGCTCTCAATGACCCCAATTTCGGCCGGCTCGACTTTGATGCCCTTGGCTTCGAGCCAATGGATGGCGGCTTTGAGTTGGGCGCGAGGGCCACTCAATTCGAGGCAGACGATGCCAATCTCGTCGGTGACGCTGGCTTGACGGACGTTGGTGACGACGGGGAATCTTTGGGACAATTCCCAGATCACCGGGGTGGTGATGAATTTGGGCGGGTACATCAGCCAGAGGCGCATTTGGGCGGGTTGAGTTTCGCCGGGGATTTTTGGCGTTGTTTTTTTTGCTTTCATGGGGGCCTTTCCGTGGAAATGGGAGACAGGCGCCGGCTCATCCGCCGGCAATGGCAGGAATGATGCTCATTTCATCGCCCTCTTTGAGGGCGGTTTCCTGGTTTTGGAGAAAGCGGATGTCTTCCTCGTTGACATAGACGTTGACGAAGCGGCGGACGCCGCCGGTCTCATCAATCAGGCGTTCCTTGATGCCGGGGAAGCGGGTCTGCAATTCGGCAATGGCCTCGCCGACGGTGGCGGCGCTGACTTCGACGGTTTCCTCGTTGTTGGTCAACTTGCGGAGCGGGGTTGGGATTCGGATTTTTTTTGGCATAAATCAGGTATTACAAATCAGGCATTGACTTTTTGTTCATGGGCCAGCAGGGCCTCAAATTCCCGGAGGCTGGGCTTGATCTCGCGGGTGAAACCGGCATGGCCGGCCACCGCGTCCAGAGTTTTAAGCCCGTTGCCGGTGATGCAGAGCACGGCGCTATCATCGGCTGGAATGGCGCCGCTGGCAATGAGTTTTCTGGCCACGCCCACAGTGACGCCCCCGGCCGTTTCGGCGAAGATGCCTTCGCACTGGGCCAGGAGCTTGATGCCTTCCCGAATCTGGTCGTCGGTGACGTCTTCGGCCGAGCCTCCGGTTTCTTTCATCACTTTGAGGGCGTAAAAGCCGTCGGCCGGGGTGCCGATGGCGAGGGACTTGGCGATGGTGTTGGGTTTGACGGGCTTGAAGAAATCCAGGCCGGCCTTTTGGGCGATGGAAATGGGGGAGCATCCCGTGGCCTGGGCGCCATGGATTTTGTATTTGGCGTCCGGGGCGAGGCCAAGCTTGACGGCTTCCTGGTAGCTCTTGTGAACCTTGGTGAGCAAGGAGCCGGAGGCCATGGGAATGACCGTGTGGGGCGGCAGGCGCCAGCCGGATTGTTCGACGATTTCCAAGCCCATGCTCTTGGAGCCTTCGGCGTAATAGGGGCGCATGTTCACATTGACAAAGGCCCACGGGTATTTGCCGGCGATCTCGGCGCAGAGCCGGTTGACTTCGTCGTAATGCCCCCGGATTCCAATGACATTGGCGCCGTAGATGAGGGAATTGACCACCTTGCCCTGCTCCAGGTCGGCGGGGATGAACACATAGGCTTTGAGGCCGGCGGCGGCGGCGTTGGCGGCGACGGAGTTGGCCAGGTTGCCGGTGGAGGCGCAGGCGACGGTGGTGAAACCCAGTTCGCGCGCGCGGCTGAGGGCGACGCTGACCACGCGGTCCTTGAAGGAAAGAGTGGGATAGTTGACGGCGTCGTTTTTGACCCACAACTCCCGGATGCCCAGGCGTTTGGCCAGCCGGTCGGCCCTCAGGAGCGGCGTGCCGCCGACCTCCAAGCCCACGGTCGGGTCGCCGGCGACGGGCAAAAGTTCGCGGAAACGCCACATGCTCATGGGACGCGACTGGATGGCGGCGCGGGTCATGGATAGTTTGATGCGCGGGTAGTCGTAGGCGACTTCCAGCGGGCCGAAGTCAAATTCGCAAACGTGGATGGCGGCCAAGGGGTACTCGCGGCCACACTCGCGGCATTTGAGGGCTTTCATGAAGCCGCTCTGTTTTTCATGTTTTTGCAGGTTCATAAAATCAAATCAACGAATGCGGATATATTGATATATGGTTTTTATTTTGTCAACGGCCAATTTCCCGGCATATTATGCTAAGTATAAGAAAGAGAGGGAGTTTAACTTGAAAAGGAGAGGGAAGGAGGATATTGCTTGATTCCATGCGCCAGACTTTTAGCTTTGGGAAATTGGCAAATGACTTTTCGCCGGATGAAAACTGACTGCCGCGCCGGGAGCCTCCTTGTCGCGGCCTTGATGTTGTTGGCGGGCTGTCTTTCCAGCAGGGCCAATGTGTATGCGACGGATATCAAGCTCAACGGTTCCACCAATAATGCGGCGATTGTGGCAAGCAGCGGCCTGCAGATCAGTTACATTCTCAATGAACCCGCCACGGCCGGCGTGACGGTGCAGATTGAGTCCAGCAGCGCCGTCCTGTGGACCACGAATCTGGCCTGGCAAATGGCAGGCACCGCGGAGGGCAGCAATTCGGTTGCATGGGACGGGACCGATCAGACAACGGGCGCCAGCGCCGCCGCGGGGATTTATTCCATCAGCATCACGGCCGGGGCGGTGGGTTATGACAACTGGACGAATATTACAGATGACGGCACGAATTTTTCTGTGGAGGCGCCGATGAGCATAGCCGTCAACAAAAACGCGAACAGCCCGTTTTGCGGCCGGGTGTTCGTGGGATGCGCGCCGTCGCCCGACGTGCCGGGGGTGGTTTTTAACCCGGGCATCGCGAAGTTCAACGCGGACGGAAGCGCTCCCGATGAAGGGGGGGGTGTCTGCAAAGGCGGTTATCAATGGGCGGGCCTTCCCTACTTCAGCCCGTGGAAGATCTCCATTTCAAGCGATGACAAGGTGTATATTGATGACTGGAGCGCCGGCGGGATTGTCCTGGCCTTTGATGAAGTCATCTCGACCAATTACATGACGGTGCTGGGCACCAACAATTACTCCTACCCCGATGAGAAGTTGAGCGGGCCGTTGGTGACCGGCGCCGGGACGAACACCCTGCTTCTCATGGCAGACGCCAATACCAACACGGCCAATGGCGGCAGTCTGGGCATCGTGGAATGGGCGGTGACAAACAACGGCCTGGTTGGTTCCAATGACACCGGCACGGTGCTCGTTGGAATCAGCAGCAACACCAACGGCTTGACCGTCGCGCCGTGGGACATGTCGTTGGACACCAACGGCAACATTTATGCCATACAAAACCTGGATGGGGTAACCGATCCCGGCTACGCGGGCACGATGCGCGTTTTCTGTTTTCCGGCCTATGAAGGGGTGACGGAAACCAACGCGATTTGGAGCATCGGGTCCACTGATGAGGATTTGGAAAAGGCCTTTGGGATCGCGGTGGATCCCAGCGCCACGTTTGTCGCGGTGGCGGTTTTCGGATATGGAACCTCTCCGGAGAGTCTCTCCAATGGCGGGGTGAACATTTATTACGCCACCAATGGGCAACTGGTGACCCAGCTGGACACCACCAACGGCCTTGACTATTCTCCCGAGTACACCGATGTGGCCTGGGACAACGCCGGGAATCTGTATGCGACGGACTACGGCAACTCAGTCTGGCGGGCTTATTCTCCTCCCGGCCCCAATCAGGCGACCACCGTGGCGGTGCCGGTGGTCGAGGTTTATGACGCACTGGCGCAGCCATTGTTGTGCGCCCCGCAGGCGGGGATGGGGGAATTTGGGTTCACCTTGCTGGGCCAGAGCAACGTGGCTTACGTCATTGAGTCTTCCCCGGATTTGATCACTTGGACCAAAATCGCGACCAATTATGAGACGGCGGCGGTTCGCGCCATCAGCTTGCCGATGGCAGCAGGGCCGGCTTTTTACCAGGCGGTGATTCCGTAAAGCGGCATTACCTGCCTGCCAGATAGGATTTCATCTGGTCAATCGTGGCGGTTTGGGCGGAAATGATCCAATTGACCATGTCGCCGATGGAAACCATGCCGGTCAATTTCCCTCCATCAATGACGGGCAGATGCCGGACGCGCTTTTCGGTCATCAAGCGCATGGCCTCTTCAATGGTGTGCTGGGAAGTCACCGAGATGACGGGGGTGGTGATAATTTCGCGCACGGAGGTGGCACGGGAGGATTTGCCGGCCAGGGCGACTTTGCGGGTGTAATCGCGCTCGGAAAAGATGCCGATGAGTTGGTCCTCCTCCATGACGGGCAGGGCGCCGATGTTTTTTTCCGCCAGTAGTTGGATGGCTTCAAAGACGGTGGCTTTGGCGGGAAGGGTCCAGACTTTGTGGCCCTTGTGGTGCAGCAGGGTGCCGATGGTGCCGATGGTTGTCATGCGATGGGTGAGATTATGACACGCCGTGGAATAATTGCCAGCTTAAATTTTAATGTTTAATCTTTGCCCGAGCAGGGGCAGAATCGCATGTTCCCGGTCGCTTCGCGTCCGAAGCGAAGAAATTGAAACGCTGAACCAAAGACTTTGAACATGCTTCCCACTGTAATTGTCCGCCCGGGTGATGCCGACCGCATCCTGGCAGGGCATCCCTGGATTTATGCGGCGTCCATTCTGCGCCTGACGGCGCCCGCGGAGGACGGGGCGCTGGTGCAAATCAAGGACCACCGGCAGCGCTTTCTGGGGGTGGGGTTCTACAACGCGAAATCCAGAATCCATGTGCGGGTGCTTTCCCCGGAACGGGTGGAGGTGAACCGGGATTTTTTCATGGAACGCATCCGCGCCGCCCTGGCCGTTCGCCGCAAGCATCTGCCGGAGGCGTCTTCCTTCCGGGTGGTCAACGCCGAGAGCGATTTTCTGAGCGGCCTGATTGTGGACAAATACGCCGGGGTGCTGGTTGTCCAGATTTCCTCCCTGGGCATGGACCAGCGCAAGGGGATGATTGTGGAGGCCTTGCAGTCCATCTTCTCGCCGCGGGCCATCGTGGAAAAGAGCGAGGCTTCTTTCCGCAAATTTGAAGGCATGACCGAGTCCAACGGGCTTCTGGCCGGCGCCCTGGAGGGCCCCGTCCCCATCGAGATGAACGGATTGCAATTGGACGCGGACATATTGGGCGGCCAGAAGACGGGCCTGTATCTGGACCAGCAGAAGAATTACCTGCTGGTCGCCAGTCTGGCCGCCGGAGCTGAGGTGTTGGATTGCTTCAGCTTTGTCGGCGGGTTTGCCCTGCATTGCGCCCGGGCCGGAGCGGCCCATGTCCACGGTCTTGATCAGAGCCAGGATGCCGTCGCGGCGGCGCAACGCCACGCCCAGCGCAATGGCTTGGCGGAGAAATGTTCTTTTGAGGCGGCCAATGTGTTCGACTGGCTGAAGGGGCAGACGGCGGTCCGCCCGCACGAAAAAGTCATCCCAAAATTCGACCTCATCATCCTGGATCCGCCTTCGTTCACGCGCACGCGGGCCGCCGTGGGCGACGCGATGCGCGGCTACAAGGAGATTCATTTGCGCGCGCTCAAACTGTTGCGTTGCGGCGGGGCGCTGGCCACTTTCTGCTGTTCGCACCATGTGAATGCCGCGATGTTTGAGGCGGTGATCATGGAAGCGGCCTATGACGCCCACCGCGTCTTGCGCCGCGTGGCGGCGTGCGGCCAGTCGCCAGACCATCCGATCCTGCCCGCGGTCCCGGAAACCGAATACCTCAAGGGTTACATTTACGAAATCGCCCGCTGACGGGTGGGGCGGGGCCGGGGAATTCCGCGCGTGGATTTCAGTATTCCACCAGATCGCGAACGCGGACCAGGTTGCGGTCCATCTGGCCCAATCCGCCGCGAAGGTTGCCCATGAAATGAGCGACGGAAATGAAGTTGTTGGTGCAAGAGTCGTTGTTGACCTGGAAAGCCCTTCCGCCGCAACCGTCCACGGTGAGTTCTGTGAAACTGTTGCCGGTGCATTGGGTGCCTGGGCTGAGTTGCCAGCCATTTGGCGTCGGCGCAGTGGCCTGGGCGATGAAGACGCCATCGCCCTGGCTCTTGAGGATGGTCAGGCCTTGGAATAAATTGTCGCGTGAATCGCGCATGAAAACACCGAGGTTGTTGCCGGCCAGCACGGCGTCCCGGATGAAATTGTGAATAAACGCGAGATCCAACGAGATGCCGGCTGCCAGATTGTCGTGGAGGCGCAAGCCCTGGAAATGACTCTCTTTGGTCTGGTAACAGGCGAGTCCATCGAATTGATTGTCGAAGGAGTCGAAATCGCGGAGGAACAGGCGCAGGACTCCCGCGGCAACCAGCCCGCCGGAGCGGCAATGGCAACAGACGATGTTTTCGACAATGATATCGGTCGCGTTCCAAATCTGCACCCCATTGTTGTTGATCTGAGAGCCGTCGGCCGCGGCCCGCCAAAACTCCGCGTCCTGGTTTTTCCGATTGCCGTCCATGAGGAGGTCGGCCAGGCGAAGATGCTGGACCAGGCGAAGCGCCCCGGAGAGTTGCGGGCCGAGAATGACAACGGGGCAGTTGGCCTGGTCGGCCAGACGCAGAATGGTGGCCGGGCCGCTGCCGCGGAGGGTCAGGAAATCGTGGCGCAACATGAGGGGATGATGGATTTCGTAAGTCCCGGGGCTGAGGACCAACTCTCCGTTGGGGGGCAAGCTGTCGAGCGCCGCCTGGATTTCCGCGCCGGTGGAATTGGCGGACAGGGTGAGAACGCCTGGAACAGCCTCAAAGAACGGGCTTCCAGGGAGTCCGATCAATAGGAGGCTGGCACCAAATAACAAGCCCGCAAGCTTGATGATACCAGTCGGCTTCATAGCCAACGATAGCTCACTAATTCTTTTGTCGCAAGTTAGTTTTTGAACGGAAGCTCTTTTTTTTGAGTTTCCAAAGGTCCGGCCTATTCAGGCTTGCCAAGGCGGGTGCCGGGAATTGGGGCGAGAAACATATTGTTGACTGTGGTGGGTCCATCAATTTCCTTTGGCGGAGGCTGCCCGGGGCGGGTTCAGCGGGTTTGATTTGGATTGAATTCCACAATCATAAGCAAAGGATGAAGGCTGAGAAGGGGATTGCTGGACATTTTTTGCTGTTTTGAACAAGAGGGATATTTTTTTTGGCTTAATTTCACAGCCATCCCACAGGATTTGAGAAAAAGCTGGAATATTTTGTTTAGCCCTGCCACACGGCAGGGATGAAAAAACACAACAAGAATATTCCAGCCGCCGCAAAACTGAACTTGCTGCGG
>Ga0181539_1001820_pt1 | contig 22670 bp, 22 predicted proteins | sample PEATcosm2014_Bin_46_FD_119767 | JGI IMG/M metagenome (GOLD analysis project Ga0181539, IMG submission 119767) | Peatland microbial communities from MTU Mesocosm Facility, Houghton, MI, USA - PEATcosm2014_Bin23_60_metaG | ecosystem: Environmental > Terrestrial > Soil > Wetlands > Peat | place... | reverse complement strand
GACAAGTGAGATAAGATTAAAAAACGAAGAGCTTTTAATAAAAAACAAGAGCCAACGGGTAACACCCCTTTTGGCACAACGTATCACCCTCACGGGTAACAGTTACTTTTGGCGCACGGCGAGGAGTCGCTGGCATGTCGCCTGTGGCGCGATGGTTGTTTGGGCGCGACAGAGGCATTTTGTGCGGGAATGTCTGGGCGGATGTGGGGTCTTTTGTTCGCCGTTTTTCAAAGTGTTTCAGGATGTTTCATGGAATGATCTCAAAATGGCGGAAATGTTGTAAGTGCTTGAAAACAGCCATATATTATCGCCGCCGCCGCCGTGACGCATCACGCGGCCCTGCCGGAAACTCCCGCGCCTGCAAACCCTGGTTCAAAAAAACTTGACACGAAGTGCTTTGCTTTACAAAGTCGTCCCATGCGAAATAATTGGGCCGAGGAAAACCTGCACGTCATCCGCGTTTTGATGGAATGTTCGGCCATCTATCGCCGCGCTCTCGCGCCCGTCATGGGCGTGGTCGGCGTCACCGGCCTTGCCGCCGGCGCGCTCGGCGCCGCCATGAACTTGGAGACTCCCCGCCTTTTTATCGGCTATTGGGTGGCCGTCGCGCTGGTCTGTTTGACCCAGGCCTTCTTCATAATCCGGCGTCAGGCCCTCAAACAACTGGAGCCGTTTTGGACGCCCCCGGCCCGCCGCGTCGCCCAAGCCCTGGCCCCGGCCTTCTTCGCCGGCCTGGTGATGGGAATTGTCTTCTGGCTCGTCAACCCCGCCGAACCGCTGACCCTCCTCCTGCTGGTGCCCGTCTGGATGATTCTTTATGGATTGGCCCTGCATGCGGCCGGCTTCTTCATGCCGCGCGGATTCCGGCTTTTCGGCTGGGGCTTTATTGTCTGCGGGCTGGCCGTGGCTGCTTATCTCATCTGCGTCTCCCGCCCGGATATTTCCCTGCCGAACGTCCCCTTCGCCAATCTGGGCATGGGGGCCTTCTTCGGCGGAGCGCACACCGCCTATGGCCTTTACCTCCACTTCACCGAAAAGCGTCCCGATGTCGCGTGAACACAAAACCGTTCCTTCAACTCGACCGCGTGATTCACGAGAAGGGCCGCCTGCCCATCCTCTCGCTCCTGGCCGCCTCCCCGGAGCTTTCCTTCACCGATCTGCGCGGCCTGCTCAACATGACCGACGGCAATTTAAGCATGCACATCAAGACCTTGCGCGAGGCCGGCCTAGTCTCCGTCACCAAGTCCTTCCAGCGGCGCCGGCCGCTGACCACCTGCGCCCTCACCCCGGCCGGGCGCAAGGCCTTCGCCGCCTACATTGATTTGCTGGAGGAAATCGTGCGCCAGGCCCGCCCCAAACAATAAAGCCGCAAAACTTTGAACATTTTCGCGCCAACTCCGTCCTATTACTTTGTGATACAAAGTGAATGCGATTCCCCGCCCGCCCCCGTCCGCGCCTTCCGCATCCTCCGCGCCGCCCATTGGGGCATGTGTTTCGGCGTCCGCGACGCCATTGCCCTGGCCCGCGGGCAGCCGCCCTCTCCTCCCCTCACCATTCTGGGCGATCTGGTCCATAACCAAACCGTCCTGGCCTCCTTGCGCGCCCGCGGCATCCGCATGGAAAACCGCCTCGAGCGGGTCGCCACCCCTTCGGTCATGATCACAGCCCACGGCGCCTCCGAAAAGACCTTGCAGGCCGTCAAGGAACGCGGCCTGCGCCTGCTGGAGGCCACCTGCCCCCTGGTTCATTACGCCCATCACGCCGTCAAATCTCTCGTCCGCGAGCATTTCCACCCCGTCATCATCGGCCAGCGCGACCATGTGGAAGTGCGCGGATTGACCGGCGACCTGGCCGAATTCGACGTCGTCCTCACGGAGCAGGACGCCCTCCAACTGGCCGCCCGTCCCCGTTTTGGCGTCGCCGCCCAGACCACCCAGCCGATTGACCGCGTCCGCCAGATCGTGGGGCTGATGCGCCGCCGTTTTCCGCTCTCGGAAATCCGCTTCGTGGACACCGTTTGCCAGCCCACTAAACAGCGGCAGGCGGCGGCCATTGAGATGGCGCGGCAGGCCCATGTGGTCATAGTGGTGGGCGGCGCGCACAGCAACAACACCCGCGAATTGGCGGCGACTTGCCGCCGGTTCTGTCCCCGCGTCCATCAGGTCGAAGACGCCGGCGGCTTGCGCGCCGAATGGCTCAGGGATGCGGAAACGGTGGGACTCACCGCCGGAACCTCCACGCCGGATGAGGTCATCGAGGAAGTCGAACTGCGCCTCCGCGCCCTGGCGGAGGAATCGCCCCTCCGTCAATAACTGTTATGCAAGGCGCCGGATCAGGCAAATTCCCAGGTGTGCCGCCGGCTCGCTCCAAACTCAAAAAGGCCAGGCCCGACCGGTCGCGCAACGCCGGCGGAACAGCCGCTTTTGCGTCGAATGAGCCAGGTTGCGAAAAGGCTTGGCGACCCGGTAGCCAACCCAATAGCCCCAATAAGGCCACAGCCATCCCCTCCCCCAGCGCCCGGCCAGGCGACGCTCCCACTCCACGAATTCCGCGCCAGCGGCCGCGCGGATTTTCCGGCGGGACCGGCGCAAGTGAAAGAGGATGGGAAAAACCACTTTCTGCGGGAGCCACGGCTGGATGGCATAATTGCAAAAAAACAAGGCGTGCTCCCTCCAGATTAGTTCGTCGGTCGCGTTGCGCTCGGTTTGCTGAAGGGGATGACAGCGAAAAGCGCAGAGCGGTTCGCGGGTGTAAGCCAAATCTCCCTGCTCCAGCAAATGAAACCACATCTCCACATCCACCACCTGCCGGTATTGGGCGTCAAATCCGCGGCGCGCGTCCGCCTTGCGAAACAAGACTGCCGAAGGTTCTCCCACCAGGTTTTTTCCGTTCTCCAGCAGATAGGCGCCAATGATTTTCCGGCCGTTGTGACACCCTTCCGCCAGCGGCCGCCAAACATCCAGCACTTGGGAGCGCTCATCCAGAATTGCCCGCCCCGAGGCGGCCAGCACCGCCGAAGGATGCCTTTCCAGCAACGCCACCATTTTGCCAAGCGCCTGCGGGTGGAATAGTTTGTCATCCCCGAACAGAAACTTCACGTATGGGCCGCGGGCCTCTTCCAGGCAACGATTCCAATTGTTGACCATCCCTAGATTGGCGGCATTGACCGCAAACCGCACCCGCGCGTCCCGCGCGCAAAAGGGCCGGGCCACCTCCGCCGTGTTGTCGGACGAACAATCGTCCATGATCAGCAGCTCAAAGTCCTGGAAGTCCTGCGCCAGAACCGACTCGATGGCCTCCGCCAAAAAACGGGCGTAATTATACGTCGGAATCAGGACACTGACCTTGGGCGGATTCAAGCAATGATCTCCACGGCCGGCAGATGTGCCATAAGGCCCCGGCGCCGTCAAACTCAATTGGCCCTGGGGTGGCAGGAGGGGTGGATTTCACTTTTTTGGGTGACTCCTGTCGGCGAAGAAGCGCTTTAAGATTTCGGACCTTTCAATTGAGAATTGAGAATTTGTCATCGGTTATCGCAAGAGTCGTCTCCAGACCGTCGCCGGACAACCGTCATCCGCCGGCTTTGGCCGTCGCAATTCAAGCTGGCGTGGGCGGCTGGTGGCCATAAATGGCCCGCCAGTCAAAGATAGGCTCTGGATTGAGCTCCGAATGGCCGTCGTCAAAGTGAAGCGATGCGGCGGGAATCAGGAGTTTGTCCATCCGGGCTTTCATGTTGTTATAGTGCCAGTTGGCGCCCTGCCGTTCCAGTCCGGCCCGGTCTTTGTTCAATCGCTTGATCATTTGCTCGCGCGTGCGCATCGGATAGTGGCGCAATTTGAACAGGCGCGGGTCCGGCAGTCCCTCCAGCGGGTTGTGGTTGAATTCGCGGAGGTTGGTCACCGACGCCCGCCATGCCCGGAGGCGCGGAGCACAGTCGGCAAACAGACCGTAGCGCCGGATTCGTTGGGTCGGGGACAGGATCGCCGGGTCGTCCTCCTCCGTAAACCAGAAGTTGAAGTTGCCGAAGCGAACCCAGTTATACTCGGAATTGACCACGTCCGTGATATAGGCGTAGTAAGTCTTCTCCCGGGTCGGGCCTTCCAGGATTTCGTCCTGGTCCGGCCATGAAATCCAATCATATTGTTTGCGGTAATTCTTGCGCAAATTCCGCGACATCTCGCCGTACAATTTGTAAAAATCAAACTCCCGCCCAATATACTTCCGCTCCACAAAATGGCCCGCGTAGCGGTCGAGCACCCCGTCCGTTCCGTCGTCCGACCCGTGGTCCCATGCCACCAAATCATGGTTGTTCTGGAGCAGCCACTCAATGGCGTCGGGAAGAATGTCCGCGTCGTTGTAGCACAGCAGCACACCCAGCGCCTTTGGCCGCGAGACCGGCCTACCGGACCGCCAACCAGTCAGCAGAGAGAATGGGTTTAATTTCATTCCAGCGGTTTTCCACGCGGTTCAATTGCCGGGCCTTGTCGGGTTCCATCTCCCCATAATCGTAAGGAATAAACTCCTCATATAATCTCTCCAGGCGCGCGGGCAGCGCGGTCGAGCGCGAATCCAGGCGGCGGATGATGCCCAGGCCCGTCGGAGGCACAGCCACCGTGCCAATCCTCAGGTCCGGACGGTATTTCTTCAGGCATACTATCAGCTTCCACACGTCTCCGCTCCATATTTGTGTCGTCCGCTCCCGCGAGGCCGTGACCCGGTCCACGGGATAACAATCATGCACCAAAACTGTGGAGTCCCTCCCGCAGTATTTTTCCACATTGACAAAATCCCGCAGCGCGAATTCGAACAGGTGCATGCCGTCAATAAATGCCAGGTCCACGGTCTGACCGCCCAGCTCTTCGGCCAGATTGTGACGCGCAAAAAACTCGTCGCTGGTCGTCTGAAAAATTCGCGCCCCGCCCCGCGGCTCATGCTCCAGGTTGGGAGCGGGATCAATTCCAACGCAGGCCGTCGCCGTTTTGGCAAGTTCAAATGAGCGCCCATGCCGTAGGCCGATTTCCACGTACGTCCGCGGCTTGAGAAAGGAATGGATGCGCTCCAACAACTCGTAATAGTCCGCCCCGGCGGGTTGGTGGGAAAAAAGACTCATTTAAGGCCGGAATATCTGGTGGCAAAACGCGCGGCAGCGCTTCCAAAATCGCGCGCGGGCGGCTGAAAAACCCCGAGGCCTGATCTCTGGCTCGCCGGGCTGGACCTCCAATTGGCGCGGAATGGGAAACACCAGAGGCACATCCCATGTCTCCGGCAATTCCAGGCTCTTCAACACCTGCTCCAACTCCGGGATCGCCACCCCGCGCGCCTGGTCCGGATTGAGCATGCTCTGCAGCAGTGGCGCAAACAGTTTTGAGTTTTCGGGAATGATCTGCTCGAACACTCTGCCCATCGAATAAGTATCGCAGGCGGGTCCCGAGGGGATGCGTTCCAACCCCCCCAAGTGGCCCGGATTCAGGTGTGGCTCATCCTCAGTTTCCGCCCAGCCAAAATCAATCAGCACTGCATGACCGTCACGGACCCATAAATTCTCCAGCCGGATGTCACGATGACGAATCGCCGCCGCGCGCAACTGACTCAAAATGGTCACGCATTCTTCCAGAAACGCCGCCAGCCGTTTTGGGGTGGAGGAAATAACCGCGCGCGCTTCAGCCAGCCCGGCGCCGGCGATGCGTTCCATCACCAGCACGGAACAGCCGTCGCGTTGTTCCGATGAAATGACCCTGGGGAAATGCGGTCCCTGGAGCCGGCTCAATATCTTTGCCTCATGCAGGGCCAGGTCAAATGTCGTTTGTTTAATGATGCGATTATGAGACGCATCGGCATAAACCCGGCTGTAATACTTCCTCCCCTCATATTCGCAGAGCCAGCGGCTTGAAATGACATGATCGGCGGGGGCCAGCAGCGGCAAGGCGGCGTGCAACGTCACTTCATGGGGCTGGCAATGGCCGGCATAGAGCATCCGCGTGGGCGAAGTCGGGCCGATGACTTCCACCTTGCGAAACTGTTTGCGCATGGCCCCCTCGAAGGCTTCACGATTGTAACCGGCTTTGTCCACCTGCGGATTCCATTCCGTGTGTTTGAAGAAACGTATGGCTGGATCCTCCGGAGCCACCCATTCCACCAGCAGAATGGCGCGGCTCAAACCCGCCAGTTTCCGCACCACCGCTTCCAAACTGCCGTAATTTGCCGTGCAGGAATAAAGCCAGTGCACCATGGCAAAGGCCAGGACCAGATCCGCCGGTTCGTGCCAATCCTGCACCGCGCCATTGATCGGACGAATCGTCTTCCAGCCGAACGCGCTTTGGGCCTGGCGAATCAGGTCCAGATAGGCCTGATCCATGTCCAAAGAAACCACTTGGCGGGCCCCGTTTTGGCAGGCCATAAAAGAGAAAAACCCGCCGTTGGCCCCCAGATCCAGCACCGTTTTCCCGGCCAGGATTTCCGGGTTGAAATAAACCTCCACCAATCGCTTCTTGCGTGCCAACGGCTCATCAATCGGCAGCGGCTTGACTTCCCTCACAAAAAGTTGGAATTCCTGATAACCATGAATCGTCACCTTGCCCGCTTGTATTTCAATCCCCGGCGGCCGGGCAAACTTATTGGGCTGGCTCCAAAGCGCGCCACCGGTTTCTGGCATTTCGGCGCTGCTTACGCTGGCGGATTCAGAAGACATGCAGCCGGATTGTAGCCCATCTGGGTGAAGTTGGCGAACTGAAACTCAGGCGCCTTCCAGCGCCACGGATTCCCGGGCGTTCAGGCAGGCCAGCATGTCATCCATCGGCCAGACCGGCGCCCGCGCCGGCGTTCCTGCCGCACTGATCAATTGTGGCTTGCTCATCGCCACGTCGCATTGGAATTTCTCCGCCACGCCAAACAAATGCTCGAGACCTCCGCGGGTGATCGAGTCCCCCACCGTGGAGATATAGACATATTTGGCGCTGATATTTTGAATTCCGAAATTCCAGGATTGGTATAAACCCGGCGGATGGGTCAGGTATTTGACCGACAAGCCGGAGAGCCCAGCCTTGAGAATTTCCACTGTGCCATCCTGGGAATCGCTGTCCACGACCACCCTTTCTTGCGCCATGCCGGCCCAGGACTGGAGCGAGGCCACATGATCGCGGGCCAGCCCCGCGCAGTTGCGCGTGGGGATTAAAACTCCGATGGGTAGATTGGCGCCGTGGTCCGGCATAAGGCTCAAAAATAACTGTATCCAGACTGCCTTGCATATAAAAAAAACTCCCCGCGCGCCACCCTATTCAGCGTGCCACAGGTTGACGAACCCCGGATTCACTCTCCCATACTGGTTGGCCGCGAAAAGTTGATGGTGGATTGACCATGCCTGCCTTCTCGAAAAGCATGTTGGGCCTGTCTAAAGCTCAACTGGAAACTGTTTCTCCGGATCCGGCCACCGGCGCCAGCGTTGGGAAAAGAGCGTCCTTTGCACCGAATCCCCCAGTCGTCGGAGCGGTTTGGTGAACCTGTATCGAAGGTAATAGAGCCAGCAATACCAGCGCCACCTTTCGCCGCCCCGGTCTATCAAGCGTCGTTCATGCTCCAGCAGCTCCGGCTCGATTGCGGCGACGCCGTCCCGGCGACGTCGGTGGCGCAGGTGGCGGTGCAAATGGAACAGAAGCGGATAAACTGCCTTCCGAGGAACCCACGCTTGCGCCGCATAACCGTAGAAAAACCCGTGCTCCCGCCCCCCGACGCCACTTGCCGCATTGTGTTCGGACTGCTGCTGCGAATGGCGGCGAAAGCCACAAAGCGGCTCGCGCGTATAAACCAGGCTGCCCTTTTCCAGCAGATGAAACCACATTTCCATGTCCACCACCTGCCGGTATTGCGGATCGAAGCCGCGCCCGGCGTCTTCTTTCCGGAACAGAACCGCGGAGGGTTCGCCCACCAGATTCCGGCCGTTTTCCATCAAATATGCGGTGATGATGTTGCGCCCCTCGTGACAACCTTCCGGCAGCGGCCGCCAAAGGTCAACGGCTTCGGACTTTTCGTTCAGAACCACCCGAGCCGACGCGGCGAGCGTTGCGGAAGGGTTGGCTTGCAGCATGCTGGCCAGCTTGCTCAAGGCCTCAGGGTGGCAGAGCTTGTCATCGCCAAAGAGAAATTTTATGTAGGAGCCGCGCGCTCTTTTCAGGCTGTAGTTCCAATTGTTGACCATTCCCAGATTCGTCGGATTGGCCAGGAATTGAACCCGCGGGGATCGCCGGCAATAAGGCTCCACCACCTGGACGGTGTTGTCCGCCGAACAATCGTCCACGACGATCAGCTCAAAGTCCGGGTAATCTTGCGCCAGCACCGACTCAATGGCTTCCCCCAGGAAGCGGGCGTAATTATACGTCGGAATCAGCACACTGATCTTGGGCGGATTCAAACAATGATCTCCACGGCCGGCAGATGTGCCATAAGGCCCCGGCGCCGTCAAACTCAATTGGCCTGGGTGCGCGAAAAGAGTGCCGGATAAACTCGTGGGAAAACCCGATTCTGATTTTTCCTTTCCCTGGACCCGCTGGAGCTTATAAACTGAAGCCTGGAAAACAGTTCATGCAGAACAAGCAACCCATCTCGGTTTTGGCGTTCGTCAACCACTACTTTGGTCCCAGCCCGGGTTCCATTGTCTATCGCGCCAACACGCAGAAGGCCGAAACGCGCCGCAACTACGTCAACAATACGGTGCAGGCGCTCACCCAATTGGGCCGCCTGCCGGGCGTCGGCGCCGTGCAGGTCAATATCTGCGGCCTCAATGCCAAATCCCTTCTGCCGGTGGACCGGGATTTCTCCTTCCTGCAAGACCCCAGAAAGCTCGTTTACGAGTCCCTGGCCGCCATGGCCCGGCACGTCCAGCAGTACGATTATTTCATCAATATCGAGGATGACATTGTGCTGCCGGCTGAAACCTTCGCCAACGTGCTGGAGTTTGACCGGGAAACGCTGGTCAACGAGGTGCTCCATCCCAACAGAATCGAGGTTCTCGACGACCGCAAACTGCCCAACGACCCGTCCACGCGTCCGCGCGTTTGGACCTTTCAGGAGAAGCAGTGGCGGGGCCACACTCTCAGGGTGGCCGTCAATCCGCACGCGGGAATCTTGATATTATCCCGGGAGAAGTTGCGCTATTGCCTGGCCCACATCGACGTCAATTTTCGCGGCGCGTTTCTTGGCGAGGGCATGGAATCGGCCTTTGCCTGGTTCCACCGCCCCTTCTCGCTTTATCGCCCTTACAAAAACCTGGATTTCCACGTCGTCATCCACCAGGACCGCCATCATCCTGGATGGAGCAGAAAAGCCACTCTTAAAAAGTTCCTCCAGGTTCGCGGTTGGAAGGATTATGTCCGGACATGGCTCATTGATTATCCCACACTTTGAACCTCACAAAAGGTTCAGCGCGTTCGGCGGAAAGATCAGTCGCCGTTAAGCCCGGAATATCTGGTGCCAAAAGGCGCGGCAGCGCTTCCAAAATCGCGCGCGCGCGGCTGAAAAACCCCTGGTCTTGATCTCGGTCTCGCCGGGCTGGACCTCCAACTGGCGCGGAATGGCAAACTCCAGCGGCACATCCCATCTCTCCGGCAATTCCAACCCGTTCAACACCTGCTCCAACTCCCGCATCCCCACCCCGCGCGCCTTGTCCGCAGTCAGCATCATTTGCAGCAGGGGCGCAAACAGTTTTGAGTTTTGGGGAATGATCTGCTCGAACACTCTGCCCATCGAATAGGTATCGCAGGCCGGTCCCGAGGGGATGCGTTCCAACCCCCCCAAGTGGCCGGGACTCAGGTACGGCTCATCCTCAGTTTCCGCCCAGCCAAAATCTATCAGCACCGGATGGCCGTCCCGGACCAGTATATTCCCCGCCCGTATGTCGCGATGGCGGATGGTTGCGGCCCGCAATTGGCTCAAAATCGCCAGGCATTCCCGCAGGAACCCGGCCAGCCGTCTTGGGGTGGAGGAAATATCCGCGCGCCCTTCAGCCAGCCCGGTGCCTGCGATTCGTTCCATGACCAGAACCGAATAGCCGTCACATTGTTCCGATGAAATGACCCGGGGGAAATGGACGCCCTGAAGCCGCTCCAGCATCCCGGCCTCATGCGCGGCCATGCCCGCGGTGGCTTGTTTGATGACGACATCCCCGGTCGCGCCTCCATAGACGCGGCTGTAGTATTTCGTCCCATGATATTCAGTCAGGCACCGGCTGGAAATGACGCGCTCGGCGGGGGCCAGCAGGGGCAACGCGGCGTGCAGCGTCACCTCCTCGGGTTGTTGATAGCAGGCATAGAGGGTGCGCGTGGCCGAACTGGCTCCAAGGATTTCAACTTTGCAAAAATGTTTGCTCAGGGCCGCTTCGAACGCCTCGAGATTGTAACCCGCCTTGTCCACCTGCGGATTCCATTCCGTGTGCTTAAAGGAAAGGATGGCCGCATCATCCGGTGCCACCCACTCGATCAGGAGTATGGATCGGCTCAAACTGGCCAATTTGGCCACCACCGCTTCCAAACTGCCGAAATTGGCCGTGTAGGAGTAAAGCCAATGCACCATGGCAAAGGCTAGGACCAGATCCGCCCGCTGGTGCCAATCCTGCGCTTTGCCATTGATCGGACGAATATTCTTCCAGCCAAACACGCTTTGCGCTTTTCCAATCACGTCCAAATAGGCCGTGTCCATGTCCAAAGAAACCACTTCGCTGGCCCCGCTTTGGCAAGCCCAAAGCGAGAAGAACCCCCCATTGGCCCCAATATCCAGCACCGTTCTGCCAGTCAGAAATTCCCCGTTGAAAAACACCTCAGCCAATCTCTGTTTGCGCCGCAACATCTCATCCGTGGGCAACGGCTCGATGTTCCACGGGGTGATCTTGAACTCTTGATAACCATGGATGGTGACCTTGGTCCCCTTGACTTCAATTCCCGGCGGGCGCGATAACTTATTCAGCTTGCGACAAAGCTCATGGTCGCTCTCAGCCATCCCGCCACCGCTCATATTGGCTGCTTCAGAAGACATGCAGCCAGATTGTCGGCCATCTGGGGGAAGTTAGCCAGATGAAATTCAGGTGTTCCGTCCTTAATGTCCATTAAACCCGTTGCCGGCCTCTACCTCCGCAACCCATGGCGCGGGGAAATGAGCCGTTTCCTCACCGCGTGATTTAGGTTCTGCCACGGCCGTATAATCAGCCGCGCCAGGTAATGCGCCGCGTAAGAGCCTTTTCCCATTTGACCAAGCCCCGCCGTCTGCTGCGCGTTTGCCTGCTGTTTATCCCGGCCTTCTCGGCGCGCGTGATAAATGCGCTCAAAAGCCAAATGCCTCCCCCACCAGGCCCAGAGCCATCTCTTGGGAAGCCAGCCGCCAAGTATCACCACATCGCAGGTCGTTTGAACAAACCTCCCCTTCAGCGCCCGACGGTACTTGCGCGCCGTCTTTTCCTTCATTTCCTGGAAAGCGGGATTATAGCTGCCGGTGCTTTTGTGGCAAAGATGAAAGTCCACCACCCAGGCCGTCCAGCCCAATATCCGGGCGATGGCGCAGAGGTCGGTCCCGTAAAAATGGAATCCGCATAAATCGCGCGAAAGGGCGAGGTTGGCCTCGCGTTTGACCAGTATGAAATTCTCATCCAGGCTCAACGCGCAAAAGGGCGTCGGAGTGCCCGCATTCCATTCTCCATCCGGATGCGTAATGCGCCCGGCAGCGACTCCCGCCTCGCCACCTCCGGCGTTGCCCAGCAAAGCCCACGCAGGGTCGAGCATCTCCAATTCGGCCATCCGCCGTTCCAAATCCTCGCGGCGGTCATAAAGCAGCAGGATGTCCTGATGGCAGAGAATGATCCGCCGGCCCCGGGCTGCGTTGAGGAATTTATTGTACCCGGCGTAGGCGTCATCCTTGTTGCCCGCGGTATTATCAATGTAGAGGAATTCGCAGTCCCCGGGACCGAAGCCGGCCCCAACAAACGAATCAATCATCCTCTGGTACTCCTCAAAGTCGGTGACGAGCGAGCAGATGGAATAGGCCGGCGCCGCGTCGGCCCCGACGGCAATCTCTCTGGCTGGCGAATGAGGGTTCATGGGCGGAGGTGTGCGGGCCCCTTGGTTGGTGGAGCCGCAGCATGGCGCCACCCAACCCGCCTTTTGCCCGCTGACCCGTTGAGGCGGTGAAAAGGGCTGGTCGGGCGAAAGGCGCACAGCGGTTGGCCGGTGTAAACCAGATCCCCTTTTCCCAGCAAATGAAACCACATCTCCAGGACCACCTCCGCCGTGTTGTCCGCCGAACAATCGTCCGCGACGATCATCTCAAAGTCCGGGTAATCTTGCGCCAGCACCGACTCCATGGCCTCCCCCAAAAAACGGGCGTAATTATACCTCGGAATCAGCACACTGATCTGGGGCGGATTCAAGCAATTGCTCCATCTCCGGCAGATGTGCCGATGCTCGCCAACCAACACCCGCCCCTACAGTTTCGGTTCGGCATATTCAGCGGGAATTTCCAAGATAGGCTGGAACTCCACGTTGCGAAAGTAACATTCCCCGCCTTCGGTCTGCAAACATATCTTCCCGGACGCGATCGCCGCGGGCGCGCCGCCGTCCAGCCGCTGCGCGTTGTATAACCGCATGACCACACGGCCGTTGACCACATGTATGCTGTTGCCATTAAAGGTGATCAGGTCCAGCGTGTTCCATTCGCCCTTGGGTTTCTCGGGATCCACGATATGCGCGCAGTGATTGTTCACCGGGGGTTGCATCACAAAGAGCGTGTTCGTCCCGGCCGGGTCGTAACGCCACAATCTTCCGTCCCGCCGCGCCGGCACCGTGATTTGCGCCCCCAGCGCATACAGATCGCCAAACTCCCCCTGCATAATTTGAAATTCAAAGCAGCGCGGCCAGGTTTTGTGGCTGTCCGTCGGCGCCACTCCCGCTTCGCTGTGACAATAATAAAGCAGTCCGGTGTCAAACGGCTGGCCAATTTTTTTGCCCCATTTCAGATCGCCCCACTTGATTTGCAGGCGAATATGCACATTGGTGAACACCGCCGTGGTCATCATCACCCCAAAACCCTGCCCGGAAACGTGGATGGCCGGGCCCCCGTCCAGGTTGGTCACCGTGAAGACGTGGAGCGGATCGCGGTTTTTGCCGACGGCTTCGGTATAGTTGCCGCTCGCGTCGCGCTGGAGCCCCGGCACATTCCATGTCGGATCGGGCAAAATCATCATTTCCGTGTCCCAGCCAGCCAGGTCTTTGCCGTTAAAAAGCGGCCGCCACGGCGCCTCGGCGGCCAGGGCGACATTGGCGAGGAACAGCGCGGCGAGCATAAATTTGCGGTAGCGCATGATGAAGAAATATGCAACACCGGAACGCGGAGTCAACGCCTTTCTTCGGCGCGCGAAGGACGTCCGCAAAGTTTTTTCACAATTCCGCTTGCGTCCGCGCCGAAATTTGTTTATATTACTTTAATTATCAGTTTTGCGCATGATCGTTGTCAATTACAAACCAAGCCCGAAGGCCGGATGGCCCTCCTTCACATTGATCGAGTTGCTGGTGGTCATCGCCATCATTGCCATCCTGGCGTCCCTGTTGCTGCCGGTGCTGGCGAAATCCAGGATTGCCGCCCAGAAGACCCAGTGCCTGAGCAACTTCAAGCAATTGCAACTCACCTGGCAGATGTACTCCGATGATTACAAGGGTTATATCGTGTCGAATCTGCCCCATCAGTCAGACTCTTGGATCAGTGGGAGCCAGCCAGAGATGAATTCTGCGGCCGGTGCCACCAATACAGGCGGCATCACCACGGGCATCCTCTTTCCTTATAATACATCAATTCCAATCTACAAATGTCCTTCCGCCAAAGGCTTGGTGTTGACTGCAAATCCGCAGTTCGACGGAAGCACGATGACCAGGACGTGTTCCATCATAAGCCGGATGGGTGACTACGATGAGGCAGACGGGGGAAGTTATGATGGACTGTGCCTCCCTTACATTTCCAATCAGAAAGTAACCGACGTCAACAACCCCGGCCCGGGTTTGGCGATCGTTTTTGTGGACGAGTCTATCCAAACCATAGACGATGGCTATCTCGCCATGGACAGCGAAGAAACCACGTCGGGGTCGGCCAACGCCAAGACGGGTTTTCAAAACTCGCCGAGCGTCCGGCACAACGGGGGCGGGACATTCTCCTACGCGGACGGACATGTGGCCGTGATTTCTTTCCCGCAATTTGCGCAGGACGTGCCCCCGGAGCCTTTCCCGCTTGCCGTAAACTCCTCTCAAGTCATGGACTGGCTCAAAGTTTACGAAGGGGTTTATCCTTCTCCTCCCACGCTGCCGTGAGGTTTTCCGGGCGGGAGCGCTCGTCCATTCATCCTGCTACTGGCGCTCCGCCGCGTTGAGATCGCGGATCCAAATGTTGCGGAAACGCACCGGATTGCTGTGGTGGTTCTGCAATTGAATGAAGACCGCCGGGTCATGCGGCTTGAAAAACGGCTTCCCCTTGTAGGCCACCCCGGCCCCAATCCCTTCCGTGCGGCCAATAGGCTCCGTCCCATGCTGCACCACCACCCCGTTGTAAATCACCGTCAGGCTCGGTTTCTGGGTCATCTCCCCCTTCACGTCCCAGCGGGGGGATTCCCAGATGATGTCGTAAGTCTGCCATTCGCCGGGCGGCTTGCTGGGGTTGACCAACGGGGGCATCTGCCCGTAAAGCGCTCCGGCTGCGCCATCGGGATAGGTCTTCTCGTTGTAGGAATCGAGCACTTGGATCTCATACATGCCATTGATCAAGACCCCGCTGTTGCCGCGGCTCTGCCCGTGCAGGCCCGCGGTCTCTGTGGGCGTGGCCCATTCAATGTGCAACTGGAAATCAGACCACTTCCCTCGCGTGCGGATGTCCGTGCCATCGGGCGGGGATACTTGCACATAGCCATCCTGAACCTTCCAGGAAGCCGCCTGTCCCTTCCAATTCGGATCCTTTTCCAGCCCGCCCTCCCATTTCGACATGTCCTTCCCGTCAAAGAGCACCTCCGCGTCCGAGGGCGGCGCAACGCCCTGGCTGAACTTCGCCCCCGGCGTCACGACAAGTGGTTGCGGGCGATTGGGATCATGTTGGTGCCATTTGCCGCCCGGCAGCATGGGCGTGTCTGTAAAACCTTCGATGCGTTCTCCCGGATTCGCGGCGCCAGGAGTCGCGGGAGTTTGAGCCGGGGAGGAATTGGAAATCATGGCCCACACAGCCATGAGCGCGAGAGCACGGGCCGGAATGTTCATGTCCATTTAATACCATACTTGGGCTTTCTTCAGGCGTCAACCGGCCCGGCTCCCTGCCCACAAATGTCTCGCCGCCAATTCTTGCCTCAGAGCCCCCGCCGGAAGATCAAGGGAGCCGGAAAACATCTTTCCAAATCGGGCACAATCCATCGGTCGGGCGCGGCCGCTATTTCCTGCCTTCTTGATTTGCCGTATCCCCGCTGGCGGCATCCGCGGCGCGAAGGCTGACGAACCAGGCGGTCTTGTTCGTCTCGTTGCTCCCAAGGATCAACGGCAAGGTGTTTGTGCCTTTGCTGATTTGCTGCCCGCGCGCGATGCAGTCAATGGCCACTTGCCCGGAGCCGAGATTGCGGATTTTCAGGGTGCAGCGGTCGCTCATCTTGACATCCCGGCTCTGCTGGAGGGGAATCACGGTGGTCAGGTTGGTGATTTCGTAATAGTTGGTCCACTTGGAGGCGGTGCAGGAACGCAGGCTCGCGCTCAGGGCCGGGCCGGCCAACTGATGATTCACAGTGGCAGGGCTGTCATTGGCGCCCCAGATCAAGGTGGCCTGAAGACGCAAATCCGCCGCCCGGGCGGCGCCGCTGGCGGCGGCCAGCGCCACGGCCAGCAGCAGCGGCCCGCGCCAACGCGGGCGCGAGGGTTTGCGCGCCGGACGGTTCATTCAATGTCAATCGTAAAGCTGGAGCCGTCCTCCCGCGTGCGCGCGGGTTGCGGCTGGCCGGCGGCCGCTTTCGGGGTTTCCTGCAAAAAGACAAAGTTCATGCCGGAGGATTGATCGCGGAAGCTTCGCGCCTCATATCCGTCCGCCGTGATGGAAACCTGGTTCAGCGCCACCGCCCGCGGCGAGGGACGGACGGCCAGGATCAGCGCGGCGGCCAGCGCGCACGCCGCGGCCAGCGGGGCCAGCCAACTCCGCCAGTGCCGGGACCAAGGCACGAGAATGGGCGGATGAAGCCGGTCCTGGCGCTGGATTTGTTGTTGGATCTTGCTCCAATAAAACTCGCGCGTCTCCGGCATGGCCACGGCCTGCTCATGCTGGAGGAGGGCTGCTTTGATGCCTTGCAGTTCGGCCATGAGCCGTCTGGCCTCCGGGTCGGTGGCCGCCAGAAGGCGCATCTCTTGGGCCTCGGCCGACGGCAGTTCTCCATCCAGCCAGGCCTGCAATTTCAATTCCAAATCCTGCTTCATTCCAGTTTCTCTCGTTTTAATCCCGCCAGGAGCGAGGCCATGCGGCGGCGCGCATAAAACAAACGCGACATGACCGTTCCGACCGAACAACCCATCTGCCTGGCGATTTCTTTGTATTCCATCTGCTCAAATTCATGCAAAATCAACACCGTCCGGTGTTCGTGGGACAAGAGGCCCAGCGCCCGGTCTATGCGCCGGCGCAATTCGGAAAGCTCCAGGCCGGCGGTCGGATTGGGCATCACAACTTCCAGGTGCCGTTCGATTCCCCCCGAATCCTCCTCCATCGCCTCCAGCGATTCGGCGCGTTTGCGCTTGAGCTTGCGCAGTTGGTCCAGACACAGGTTGATGACGATCCGTGTCATCCAGGTCACAAAGCTCGAGTCGCCCTGGAATTGGCCCAGCCGCTGCCATCCTTTGACCCATGCATCCTGTGAAAGATCAAGCGCCTCGTCCTCATTGCGCATCATGCTCAACGCCCGCGCGTAAACTTTGTCCCGGTGCCGTCCCACCAGTTCCTCAAAGGCCCGCATCTCGCCTTTTTGCGCCAGCCGCACCAAGGCGATGTCACTGGTAATATCCTGCTGATCCGGCATAGATTTGACGGGGCCGCGCCCAAACTATTCAGGGAAAATCACAATTTCCCCTTTGTGCTGGGCAAGCGGCCGGCCATCCGCGGGTCCCGCTGGCAGGCGGCGTCCACCGCCCGGGCAAAGGCCTTGAAGAGCGCTTCGACGATGTGATGGGGTTCGTCGCCATACAGCAATTCCATGTGCAAGTTGCACCGGGCCTCGTTGGTGAAGGCCTGGAAAAACTCCCGCGCCAGCCCAAACCGGAACGCCGACGAGCTATCCTGGTTCTTCTCCGGGGCGGTGATCTTCTTGTGCGCGTAGCCCTCCAGGCCGCGCCAGACCAAACAGGGCCTGCCGCCGAAATCCACCACGCACCGGGCCAGGCACTCATCCATCGGCACGTAGGCCTCGCCGCTCAACGGATTGCGCGGGTCGAAACCCGTTCCGTAACGGCGGATTCCTTTCTTCTCACCCAGCGCCGTGCGGATGGCCTGCCCCAGCGCCAGCCCGCAATCTTCCACCGTGTGATGGGCGTCCACCTCCAGATCCCCCTGGCAGCGCAGGTTCAAATCCATCGTGGCATGCCGGGCGAAGAGCGTGAGCATGTGGTCCAGGAATGGGATGCCCGTGGACAGGGAGGCCTTTCCCGCTCCGTCCAGTTTCAACCTCAGGGCAATGCGGGTTTCTGTGGTGGTGCGCCGCAGGATGGCGGTTCGCGATTTCATGGCGGATTTTCGTTTTGGCATGGGCGGGCGGTCCCACGGGGCGGGACATTTTGGTTTTCCAGTTTATAAGGCGGCCAGGCAGCGCTCGGCCTCTATGGCGGCGGCGCACCCGGAACCGGCGGCGGTGATGGCCTGACGGTAGATGTGATCGGAGCAATCCCCCGCCACGAAGACCCCGGGAACATGCGTGGCCGCGCCCCGCTTGGCAATGATGTAACCGTTCTCATCCAGATCTATCACTCCCTTGAAAAGCTGCGTGTTGGGAACGTGGCCGATGGCCACAAATACCCCCGCGCACTCCAGCAGTGTGGCGGCCCCGGTCTTGAGGTTTTTCAGCCGCACGGCGGTGACTTTGTCCTGCCGCGCGTCCAGAACCTCCGTGACCACCGAGTCCCAGACCGGCTTGATCTTGGGATTTTCCAGGACGCGCCCGGCCATGATTTTGGACGCCCGCAAGCTGTCGCGCCGATGAACCAGGTGGATTTGCGAGGCAAACCGCGTCAGGTAAAGTGCCTCCTCGCACGCCGAATCGCCTCCGCCCACCACCACCAGCGGCTGATTGCGAAACAGGGGCCACGCCCCGTCGCAAGTGGCGCAATAGCTGACTCCTTTTTTTTCCAGCAGATGTTCAGATTCCAGCCCCAGACGCCGGTGGCTGGCGCCGGTGGCGATGATCACCGTTTGGGTCTCGATCTTCTCCCCGTCCACCGTGAGCACATACGGGCGTTTGGTTAAGTCCGCCGCCTCCAGCGCGCGCAGCGCCTGGATGCGCGCGCCAAAGCGTTCGGCCTGTTTTTGCATCCGGACCATCAATTCATAGCCGTCTATGCCTTCGGGGAAACCGGGGTAATTCTCCACCGTGCTGGTGGTGGTGAGCAACCCGCCGGGCATCAGGCCGGTGAGGACCAGGGGGGAAAGGTTGGACCTCGCCGCGTAAATCGCCGCGGTCAATCCGGCGCAGCCGGTGCCGATGATGACAACTTGTTCCATAGCCGCAGTCTGCGAGTTCCGAGGGTGCTTTTCAACTCGTTTACGTTTAAAACGGCGCCTGGGGCGGCAGGGGTTGCTTCACCGGCCGGCCGTGTCTGCATCGTCGAACCAGCAATCGTCCTTGACGCCATTACCGGAGACGACGACAATGCGCGCCAATCCAGTTACACTATTTCCAGTTTTGCAATGTAGCGGCGGTCTGTGGCCACCGCCAATTCTCTTGGAAATAGTGCGATTTCGAACTGCAAATGGTATTGCCTATATCCGCCGGAGAGCCGGCCAGTAAAAAAATGAAAAGAATTCTCCCTGCCCTCCTCGTGGCCTTGCTTACGTCCTCCTGTCACACTCCCGGAACTCCGGGAGGTCCCGCTGCCGTGGCCCCAACCACCGCCCGCATCACACAGTCCTTCGACTCGGACTGGTTGTTTCTCAAGTCTGACGCCCCGGGCGCCGACCAACCCGCCTTCAACGACTCGGCCTGGCGCAAACTCAATCTTCCGCACGACTGGAGCATTGAAGGGCCTTTTGCCCAGTCCAACCCCTCCACCGGCCTGGGTGCCTGGCTGCCCAGCGGGATCGGCTGGTACCGCCATCATTTTTCGCTCCCCGCCGACTTCGCCGCCCGGCGCGTTTTTGTTGAGTTCGACGGCATCATGGCCAACAGCGATGTCTGGATCAACGGGGTTAACCTGGGCCACCGTCCCTACGGCTATGTGAGTTTCCAATACGAATTGACCGGCCACTTGAATCCTCCCGGCATGGATAACGTTCTGGCCGTCAAAGCCGACACTTCCGCCCAACCCGCCTCCCGGTATTATTATGGCGCGGGCATCTACCGTCATGTCCGGCTCCTGGCCACCGATCCGGTTCACATCCAGCATTGGGGCCTCTATGTCACCATCCCGCGGGTCTCCGCCGCGCAGGCCACCGTGCATGTCCAAACCACCGTCACCAACCAGTCCGCCGCTCCCCGCCAGATTTCCCTCCAGGTCTCCCTCTTCGATCCCGCTGGAAAAGCGGCCGGCCAGACAGAATCGCCCTCCCAAACCCTTGCCCCCGGAAGCACCGCGCAATTTGACCAGGACATCGTTGTCAACTCTCCGCAACTGTGGGATCTGGACACGCCCCTTCTCTACAGCGCGCGCGCCACCGTCAATTCCGCCGGCAAGGCGCTCGATGACGCGGTTGTCCCCTTCGGCATCCGCGAGGCCGTCTTTAAGGCCGACACCGGCTTTTGGCTCAACGGCAAAAATATCAAAATCAAGGGCGTCTGCCTCCACCAGGACGGCGGCGCCTTTGGCATCGCGGTGCCGAGTGGCGTTTGGGAGCAGCGCTTCCAGGCGCTCAAGGAAATCGGCGCCAATGCCATCCGCACCGCCCACAATCCTCCCGATCCCGCCTTTCTGGATCTCTGCGACCGCATGGGCTTCCTGGTCATGGACGAAATGTTCGATTGCTGGACGGTCGGCAAGTATCAGGATCAGGACTACCATTTGTATTTCAACGATTGGTCGCTGATAGACACCCGCGACACCGTGCGCCGCGACCGCAACCATCCCAGCATTATACTTTACAGCGCCGGCAATGAAATCCACGACACCCCCAACGCCCAGCGCTCCACCAACATCCTCGCCGGGCTGGTCAAGGTCTTCCATGAAAACGACCCCTCGCGCCCCGTCACCCAGGCCTTGTTCCGTCCCAATGCCAGTCACGACTACGACGATGGTCTGGCCGACCTCCTCGATGTCATCGGCACCAACTATCGCGACGCCGAATTGCTGGCCGCCCACAACAGCAAGCCCACCCGCAAAATCATCGGCACCGAAAACGGCCATGCCGCGGGCCCTTGGATCTTTGTGCGCGACAACCCCGCCTATTCCGGCCAATTCCTCTGGAGCGGCATTGATTACCTGGGCGAATCGCGCACCTGGCCCTCCACCACCTCCGGCTCAGGGCTGGTGGACCGCGCCGGCCAGCTCAAACCCGAGGCCGCCGAGCGCCAAAGTTGGTGGAGCCAGAAGCCCATGGTTCTCATCACCCGCCGCTCCGCCGCCCCCGCCGCGCCCGCCGCCGCGGCCGAGCCGGGCGCCGATGCGGCCGAGACGGCCCAGGCGCGGCGGCCCCAGCAAGTGCAGGTGGTGGACTGGACGCCCGCCAGTTCCGCGCCCCATCGCGAAACGGTGGATGTTTACAGCAATTGCGAGCAAGTCGAATTGTTTCTCAACGGCAGGTCCCTCGGTTCAAAACCATTGGAAAACAGCACCACGCCGCGCGTCTGGCAGGTGGACTTTGAGCCGGGCGCCATCAAGGCCGTCGCCAAGAACGGCGGCAACATCGTGGCCACGCACCAACTTCGCACGGCGGGCCAGCCGGCCAGGATACTCCTCACCGCCGGCGCCTCAACCCTCCCGGCGGATTATGAACATGTCTCCCGGGTCCTCGTCACCGTGGCGGACGAGAACGGCGAAACCGTTCCGACGGCCAGCCCGGTCATCACCTTCAGCATTTCCGGCCCCGGCGTCCTTGCGGCGGTGGACAATGCCGACAACTCCAGCCACGACTCATTCCAAGCCAGTGAGCGCAAGGCCTGGCAGGGCTGGTGTGTGGCCTTCGTCAAGGCCTCCGCCCCTTCTGGAAAAATCACCTTGACAGCCTCCGCCCCCGGACTCGCCGCCGCCTCCCTTTCCCTCCAGGCCGCCCCGCCCTCACCTTAACCCTGTTTTAACCCTGAATAATTCCCCTATGAAAACACCTCTCTGCTCCACTCCGCGCGGCCTCGTTGCCGCTGCCTTCCTTTCCCTGGCCCTGGCCGTGCCGGCGCTGCGCGCCGCCGATGGCCCGCCGGTTGTCGCCAAATCCGGTGTCAACGCCCCCGTGACCGTCACCGACAACGACCGCGCTTGGACGCTCGACAACGGCATCGTCAAGGCGACCATCAACAAGGGCAACAGCCGGCTCACGTCGCTGGTTTATCTCGGCGTCGAGACCATGGCCGGCGGCGGATACTGGGAACAAAACCCTTCGGGTCAAGTCACCCAATCCCTCACCATTGACCCCGCGAAAAACGGCGGCGCGCGCGCCGAGGTCGCCGTCAAAGGGGTGAACGGACGCATGGACATTCAAGTTCGTTACGCCATGCAACGCGGTGCCAGCGGCATTTATGCTTATGCCATTTACACCCACCCGGCCAGCTACAGCGCCGCCGGCTTTGGCGAAAACCGCTACATCACCAAACTCAACCATGACTTTAATTGGCTCTCCGTGGACGCTGACCGCAACCTGCTCGAATGCACGCCGCAGGACTGGGGCACGGGCGTCGTCATCCACGCCAAGGAACAGCGCATTTTGAGCACCGGCTTCTATAAAAACTCGGTCGAACACAAATACAGCTACAACGCCGTCCAATACAAAATCCCCGCTTACGGCTGGTCCAGCACCAAGCACCACATTGGCGTCTGGTTCATCAACCCCACGACCGAATACCTCAGCGGCGGCGCCTCTAAAATGGAACTGGTCTGCCATTTCGATGCCAACAACGACCCCGACCCGATCATCCTCGATTATTGGTGCGCCGGCCACTACGCGGGCGGCGCGGGCTGCAACATCCCCGCCGGCGAGAACTGGAACAAGGTCATCGGCCCGATCTTTGTCTATTGCAACGCCTTGGCCGACCCCAAAGTCCCTTCCCAGACCGATCTGGACACTCTGGCCGCCACCGCCGGCAACCCCACTGTGCCACCCGCCTGGCACGACAATGCCACCACACTCTGGCAGGATGCGCTCGCCCAAGCCAAAAAGGAAAGATCCCAGTCAGCACCGAGGAATAGCCACATCGCCAAACCACCTCGGAGGGATGAGCCGGGTGGGTGGGTTGAACTGGCTGGATTTGAGGGCGAAGGGGCTGCCGCCTTGGTGAAGGAGGTTGGACGCAG
>Ga0181539_1001818_pt1 | contig 22715 bp, 22 predicted proteins | sample PEATcosm2014_Bin_46_FD_119767 | JGI IMG/M metagenome (GOLD analysis project Ga0181539, IMG submission 119767) | Peatland microbial communities from MTU Mesocosm Facility, Houghton, MI, USA - PEATcosm2014_Bin23_60_metaG | ecosystem: Environmental > Terrestrial > Soil > Wetlands > Peat | place... | reverse complement strand
TCGTGCGGCGCCACCTCATGCTGCCCCCCCTAACCCCCAAACCCCTAACCCCGAATCCCGTATCCCGTATCCCGTGTCCCGTGTCCCGTGTCCCGCCCCCAACACCTGGCACCTGAAGCCTGACACCTGTGTTACAATATTACAAAATTCGTATCGATGGAGAATTCGTATGGAGGCCGTCAAGATTTCACCGAAATTTCAAGTTGTAATCCCCAAGAAGCTTAGAGAGGCTTTGAAGCTAATCCCAGGCCAGAGAGTCCAAATGGTTATTTATGGGGATAGGATTGAGATGATCCCCCTAAGAAAACTCTCCGCCATGAAGGGATTCCTGAAGGGGATTGACACGGCCGTGGAAAGGGAACCTGACCGGGTATGAATATCATCGATTCATCGGGTTGGCTTGAGTATTTCGCTGACGGCCCCAATGCCCCATTCTTCTCCCGTCCACTTCAGAACACCGCAGAGCTGATCGTGCCAGCGATCACCATTTATGAGGTCTTTAAAGCCGTTCTGCGCCAGCGCAATGAATCAGATGCCCTACAAGCGGTAGCCCTGATGCTGCAAGGTTCGGTGGTTGACCTGACCGCAACAATATCCATTTTGGCGGCAAAGATCAGTCTTGAGAATGAAATGCCGATGGCCGATAGCATCATTCTCGCGACCGCCCGTCTTTACGAAGCGACCGTATGGACGCAAGATTCAGACTTCGAAGGGATCGATGGGGTTCAATATATTCCGAAAAAAGGCGGAGGTACCGTTTGATGTCGTGGCGGCGGAACCGATCTTATCGGGACGCCGCCATTGGGTCCGTCGGCTAACGGATAAACTCGCTGCCACATCAAATTGACCCACTTATATCCCATTGATGATGCGGGCCTTTACCGCAGCCATTTCAAGTACACCGGCAAGGATTGGAGTTCATCCACATGGTCGGGCGCCGAGTTGCCCGCGAAGCCGATCACGAGCAGCCGGCCCCTTTTCACCTCACTCAGAATCTGGGTTTTCATCGGCCCCCACTTGACCACCGGATGAGGTGCGAGGCCCCACTCCCGCAGGAGGTAATCGGCCGTTTCGGTGGTGCTGGCGAACGTCCCGGGGAAAATTTCCGAGTGGGTGATGATCAGACGCTTCTTCCCCGCGATGGCGTCGCGGCCGATCTTCAGCCAAATCTGAAGATTATCGGTTTGGATCGAGGATTCGACCGGACCGGGCGCGCCATTGACGTAACCCGTGTGAACCCCATCGATGCAGAACACACGGCTGACGCGTTGATAAGATGGAGGATCTTTCAGAATCTCCCGCAACGCCCCGCAGCCGGCGCTCCACCCTCCCAGATCCACCTCGCCAAACTTCAAGCCACTCTTGCTCTCGGCCTCGGCGATTAACTGCGGAAATCGCCGGGGGTCGGCAAACAGGTTGGCATAAGTGCTCGAACCCTGCCCAGCCTGGACGCTGACCACCGCCATTTTCCGCTGGTGCGCGACGGCCACCTCGGGGAGCCAGTCACCGCCATGAAAGAAAAACAGCAGCCTCACACTCCGAGTGTTCTTGACCCTCTCCGGGACGAACAGCGTGCCCAGCCCCAGACCCACTCGCCGGCCGGGGGGCGTTTGCTTGGTCAGCCGCGGATGCTCTCGGGTGTGTTCCACCATGGGCGATGGATTCTGCGGCATCTGCGCCATGAGGGTGGAAGCGAGAAACAGCAGGACGGGAATCCGTGAAAATGTCATAGGTGCATCAAAAGAACCAGCCAAAGGCTACGGGGAATGTATCACTACGATCATGGATGGGCAAGATGGCCCGGCGGTTGAGGAGTCAAGAGACAGGAGTCAGAAGTCAGGAGTCAGGAGCCAGGAGTCAGAATCTGCTACTCGGCTCCTAACTCCTAACTCCTGAATCCTAAATCCTAAACCCTAGCTCCTAACTCCTAACTCCTAAATCCTGAATCCTAAATCCTAGCTCCTAACTCCTGACCCCTGGCACCTGCCACACAGCTCCGTGTCCCGTTTCCCGTGTCCCATGTCCCGAATCCCGTCTCCCGCCCCCAACCCCTAACCCCTGTTCTTTCCCCTTGCATCCCCGGTTAATAAGTTGTTTAATGCCGTCATCTTTTCGCCAGCCCGGAAACCCCTGGGAGGTTAGGCGTCATGAATCACTCCCGTAATCATCATCAATCACCGTTGGCGCCGTTCCCTGGTGAGATCCCGGATCGCCGGGTTGGGAAATCAAGGGGGGTACACAGATCCAAATAGGACGCGCAGATAGCAGAGCCCGAGAGGATTGTGGCGGCAGCATGCACAGGTTCAACGGCGAATTGTGAGGATCAAAGGCTGATGTTCCGAATTTCATGCGGATCAATCTTATAATTGTTACGCTGCGAGCGTTGCAAAGGGAGGTAGGCGGTGCAACCGAAAGACAAAGACAACGATACTCACCCGAACTCCGGGACCGACACAGCGACGTGTGGACTCGTAATGCCCATCTCAGCCCTCGATGGTTGTCCTGCCGAACATTGGGCGGAAGTCAAGGCAATCATTACGGAAGCTATCGAATCGATTGTCGATCCCAAATTTGCTGTGAAGCTGGTCAGCGACGCGGACGACATCGGCATCATCCAAAAGCGAATCGTGCAGAACGTATACAGCAGCGACATTGTCGTGTGTGATGTCAGTGGCAAGAATCCAAACGTAATGTTTGAACTCGGGTTGCGTTTAGCCTTCGACAGGCCGATAGTAATCGTTAAGGACGACAAGACTGACTATGCGTTCGACACGGGAATCATCGAACACGTGGGATATCCACGCGACCTAAGATTCGGCCGTGTCGTCGAGTTCAAAAAGACCCTATGTACAAAAGTTAGCGGGACACACAAGGCGGCCGCTGGGAAGCCCGATCACTCACCATTTCTCAAGAACTTCGGTAAGTTTACGGTCGCGCATCTTGACGAGACGACAGTCACACCTGATCGACTTGTACTCGAAGTTATGGAAGAATTGCGCCTCGACATGCGACGGATTCGTCGTCGCCTCGATTCGCCGGAACTGCCCGGATCGCGCGGCGGTCCGCTGCCCGAGTTCTTCGGGTCCCTGGCGGCCTTTACAAGTAGCTATATGCAATCAGAGAAGCTCTCAGACCTCAAGGGGCTGCTCGGCAACGAGCAATTCTACGAAGCGGCTGAAAAATACTGCAATGCTCCTCGGTACTTTCCAGCCCGTCCTCCGTTTGTCGAGGCGGTTGACACATTCCTTCGTGGACAGGTTGAGCCAATCAAACCATGAGGCGGCCTAATGTCAACTGGAGCCGACGGCGCACGGCTACTATGCGACGTCAGGCCAGTAAGCGGGTAGCCACAGTCAGTGCAGTTCTGACTGTGGGTTCTTCCCCTTGTTGGCGAAGGTATAGTCGGGGGTACCGGGCATGGGAAAAGCCCGCGGTCAGAAATACGCTGACCGTGGCTACCCACTCGCCATGCCCGATTTCCTCGATTGCACAAATTCGTGCAAAAGTTTAGAATTGTACCAGGTAATGCAAATGGGTGCTAAAGCCTGGGGCGTTCTCATCGCGGACGTGATAGGGTCCAGTTCGACGCCGAACTTGCGCTCCGTGCTGAGCGCGAAACTGCGTATCGCCAGCCTGGCACATCACGAACTGCTCCGGTTACCCTACGCCGTCACGGCGGGCGATGAGTTCCAAACCATTACCGCACAACTGAATGGCCTTCCCTGGTTGGTGTTCGATCTGCGGAGAAGGTTGAGGCCGCTCGAAGTGCGGATTGGCATCGGCATCGGCCCAGTTCTGAACCCCGTGCGCCCCCCCGTTAATGAGCTCGGAGGGCTAGCCTTCCAATGGGCGCGGCAAGCCATCGTGGAAATCAAGAGTGGCCATGCTCACAAGTTTGAAGTTCGCACCGCATTCCGGTCCGCCAACGCGGAATTTGACCGGGTAGCCAACCTGGTATACGGCCTTCACGATACCCTGATTCGAGACCTCACGGAGAAGCAATGGCAAGCCATCGATGCCTACATCGCCAAAAAGCGGGTGGACTTGGCAGCCAGGGTCTTGAGAATCAATGTTTCCAGTGCATCACGCAGCCTAAAAAGGGGCTACTTCTGGCAGACCGAGGAAACCATCGAGACCATGAAAAAGGTCATCGAAACCGCTTTTCCTTAGTTGCACACTTTCGTGCAAAAGAAGAGGATTGTATAATTCCATGCATGTGTTTGCCGCCAGCTTTCTAGCTCTCTATTTGGCGCACCTCCTGACAGACTTTGTCTTCGAATCAGATCGCCTGGTTGTGGGGAAAAGGAACAACGCCGCACTTGCTTACGTGGAGCACGGTGGGATTCACCTTCTTTCGGCGGGGTTGCTGTTAGGGTTGAGCAGTCCAGTGTTGGTGGGCCGTCTGGATTTCTACGGCGTAATCATTGGCTTGACGCTCGTGCATCTTGTTTTCGACTGGGGAAAGCTGAGCCTCGTCCGCCTCACCACCAAGGCCGAGGGACCTCTCGCCTTTGTGACTGGCCAGCTCGTGTACGTGTTCCCCGTTTGCGTGGCGGCGGGGATAATTGCGAAAACTCCCCTCCGCGAATTGATGGTAGGCCTGACTTGGATTCAATCCCGCACTGAGCAAATCCTGCTTCTGCTGGTGGTGTACATAGGAGTAATTTTCGGTGGCGGATACCTCGTTCGGCTTGTTACCAAGCCCCTGGTTCGGGGCGACCTGGGCCTCGCCGGACAAACCACAGCGGAACTGCAAAACGCTGGGATGTATATCGGTTGGCTGGAACGGTTCCTGATCTTGACGTCTCTCCTGCTGCAATCGCCAGCCACGGTCGGACTGATCCTCACCGCAAAAGCGATAGCACGATACCCGGAATTTAAGTCAAAACGCTTCGCCGAGTATTTTCTGATTGGAACTCTCCTGAGCATCAGCATCGGCATAGTTGGTGGTCTTATTCTGTTGAAGGCATTCTATGGAACGCTTCGCTTGAAGTGAACGCATTGCCCCTATCTACGGCTGGTGACACATCCTGCATTATTGGCTGCTTTTGTTGGAGATCCATCAAGCGCGGTGCCCTTTCGGGGTCGACAAGCTGTCAGCCACAGTCAGTGCAGTTCCGACTGTGGGTTCTTCCCTTGATGGCGAGCGCGCAGCCTGCGAGAATAGCTCCAGATGAGCCCGGTTCGGAAAGCGGAGAGAATCTATGGTGTCAATGCGGTACCATGACAAAGTTGTCGCGGATTTCGAACAGTTGGTCAAATTACTCCCCCCCAGCGCAGTTGCGTCCCCGTTGCGTTCAACGGTGCCCCTCGTCGACTTTTGGCGGACGCCGGAGTCTCGCCTCGCTCAGCTTAGCGCGGCTATCGGAGTCGCACTGCCCCCGCCGATAGACTTGGGCTTCGAGTACCCTGTTCGCGTTCAGCGTGGACATGGCAAGGCTTCGTTCACCGACCTCATGATTGTCGCGAGTTCGGCCGTGGTGGCGATCGAGGCAAAATTCACCGAACCACCCTCTGAAACTGTGGGGGCCTGGCTTGGGGACCCGCCGCAGCCGAATCGAAGCGCGGTGCTGGAGGGTTGGCTGAACCTGATTCGAAGGGTGAGTGGCGCTTCGCTGCGCGCTGTTCACGTCATGGACCTTCCGTATCAATTGATCCACCGCACCGCCTCTGCGTGCTCTGTTTCGGGGCCCCTTCGCGCGGTGGTTTACCAGGTGTTTGGAGAGGCTCTGCTCGACTATTACGTAAACAACCTGTCGCAATTGTGGCGGCAACTTGGCCGGACGGTCGCAATCGGGTTCCACGTCCTCGGCTGCCCCCTGAACTCCCTCCCGGCGCATGAGAATCTTGTGAAGCGCTGGAGACAGCGAGACCGGCAGGTCGGAGAGGCGGTCCGGGACGCACTGCTAACCGGCCCGCTCTTCTCATTCGGAGAGCCCGCGGGCCGGTCCCTACCGAGGTAGCATTGGGGCGGGCGCTGAGCGTTAGCTCTGCGCCCTGGAGTTTCCACATTTTTCACGCGGCGCCGGCCTGGGTGAGGGTGCGATCCGTGAGTTGAAAATCGGAAACCTGTAACCCCCTATTTCCTACCGATAGGAAAAAGCGAGCCAATTTTGTAAAATCTTTTCCTACCGGTAGGAAATTAGGCAAGAATTCTCTTGACAAGACACCTGGGCTCTGGCTTAGTGGGGGAGGGTAGGGACGGGCACGGAACGGGGCAGCCCCACAGGGTCGCCCGCAGGAGATTGACGAATGCCCAGACCGACGCGGAAAAACGCACGACAGATCATCCGATACGGGGAAGTCCAATCGTCGAAGTGGAGGAGAAAAGTCGCGCGGGGAGCGAGCCCGGAAAAAAAGATGTTAATAAATGACGAGCGAAGCCAGTATATGTATGAAAACAAACAAAAAGACGATAATTTGTCCACTGCAAAAGGCAAAAATTTTGCATAAGTGCATGCTATATGTATGACATTTTGTACAGAAACAAACGTATTTTGCAGGAACCATAGGCTCTTTTATCATTATTCGAGCGCTGGGGAACGAACCGCTCGCTTCAAAATGTAGAAACTCGAGAGCGCAGAGCGATACCTCTGTGCCAGCCCGCGGATCAACGCCAAGTCATTAGGCACCATCCAGGGTACCTACGAGGTTGAACGTGACTGCCGCCAAATCCGTAGCCAGCGAACTCAGAATGTACGTGTGCCCCGTGTGCAAGGGTCTCTTGCGCCAGGAAGAGGGTGTGCTCCGCTGTCCCACGTGTTCCCAAGCCTACCCCATCCGAGAGGGCATCCCCGACTTCATCCGGGAAGAACTATCTCAAAGTAAAGACGCCGAACTCAGGAGAATGCGCTTCATCGATCGGATGGGACGCATCTACGAAACCAAGCTATGGTATCCGATCGTCCTCAATATCTTCGGTGGATTTCGCAGCCCCTCTCTTGCCCAACTGGTCAGTACGGTGTCCCAGAAGGTCCAATCAACCCAAGGCCGGGTGCTCGACGTTGCCTGCGGTCCCGGCACGTATGGCCGGCGGATTGCGTCACCGTCGAAGGAGGTGTTCGGGATCGACGTGTCCATGGGGATGCTTCGGCAAGGCGCAATTTACACGGCAAAGGAAGGAAACGTGCATTTCGCCCGCGCAAGAGTAGAGGCCCTTCCCTTTGAAAACGGCCTTTTCGAGGCCACCCTCTGTTGTGGCTCGCTGCATCTCTTTGCGGACACGGTGATCGCTCTGCGCGAGATGGCTCGCGTCATGAAGCCAGGAGCTATTCTTGCCGTCTTCACTTTCACCGCAGGCCGCGGAGGCATTCTGAAGTTTCGCCGCGTGCGCGAGTGGTATCGCAGGGATCAAGGCCTTCATGTCTTCGACCTTCCGGAGATGGCACAATACTTGGCCGCTTCAGGCTTTAAGGACTTCCAGCCCGAAGTGTCCGGCTCGATGTTGACCTTCAGCGCTCGCAAGCAAGCGGCCTGACGGGCGGTGGAGCAGGTCGCCACAGTTAGGGCCGCTCTGACTGAGGGTTCTTCTTTTGATGGCGGTAGCATAGCGTGCTGGAAAAAGGCACAATGCCGAGTTGAACCAGGCGTAGCGCGGACCCCCGATGACGGAGGTCTTCGCCAACCTGCCCGTTCGTAGCACGATGTGGCAATGAATTTGCGGAAATCGGGATCAGTATGGACAACGCGAGGATGCTCGTAATCGGAGCCGGAGTCAACGGCTCGATCTGCGCCACAGGCTTACACAACGCAGGAATGGACGTAACGGTTCTCGCCCGCGGAAAGCGCTACGAGGAGGTACGGGACGAGGGGATTGTTATTGAGGACCCATTTAAGAATAAACGTAGCGTTACCAAAGTCCCGGCGATCAACCGCCTCGATCCGGATGATCTTTACGACTATGTGCTCGTCGTCGTGCGCAAAAACCAAGTCGCCGACCTTTTACCGGTTTTAGCCCAAAACCGGTCTCCCAACATCGTCTTCATGACCAACAACCTTTCCGGCCCGAAGGAACTTACCAGAATCCTCGGCAAAGATCGGGTCATGATGGGCTTCGTGTTCGGTGCGGGAAAGCGCGATGGAAGCGTTATCCGTGCGGTCAGCGGGATTGGTGGTTCCCGGATTTCCTCGCCCTTTGGGGAGATCGATGGCAGGATAACGCCCAGGCTGACGCGGCTTATTGGCATTTTATGCCAGGCAGGCTTGAGCGCGAAAGCATCGACCGACATTTCCAACTACCTTGCGACGCATGCGGCACTTGTCGCCCCGTTTGCGGCGCTTGTTATCAAACATGGCTGCGACACCTATGCCCTGGCCCGGTCCAAGGCCGATCTCAGACTGCTGGTCGATGCCCTGCGCGAGACTCTGGCGGTGCTCCGCGCCACCGGGATCAAAATAATCCCACCAATGGTTAATATGGTCAGGATCATCCCGCGTTTTGTTCTGGTCGCCGCCAACCGTAAATTCCTTTCCACCAAATTCGCCGAAGTCGGCGCCGGTTGGCATTGTTCCCAGGCGCCCGACGAAATGCGCCAGCTTGCCATGGAACTCCAGGCATTGGTGGACCGGGCTGGCCTTCCCGTTCCCGCGCTCAGGAAAGTACTGGGGCAGGGCTAAGGAGGCAGAACCTTCCCCTAACCGACGGATCAAGCAGAGACTGCCCATCGTCAAATGGCGCGCCGTGCTTCCTTTGTGGTGCTAAAATGCCAGCAGAGGCTGCCATGAAGCCGCGCCGCAGCGAACTACCCCAGAGCCTCGCGTGGTTCTTAATGATCTTCGTCCTGCTCCCTCACAGCCTTCCTTCCCCGCCGGTGGGCAGGTCTGAGACGGGGGACGAGCGTCCCCGCGCGGAGTCGGCAGAATTGCCGGAGACTCGTGAGGCGCGGGAGCGAATGGTCCAAGAGCAAATCGTCGCCCGCGGGATTCGCGACCCGCGCGTCTTGGAGGCCCTGCGAAAAGTTCCGCGCCACCGGTTTGTGCCGCCAGCGATGCAACCCTCCGCGTACGAGGACTCGGCTCTGCCCATCGGCCTGGGGCAGACCATCTCGCAGCCCTATGTGGTGGCCTTCATGACGGAGGCCCTGGAATTGCAGCCCCAGGATCGCGTGCTCGAAATCGGCACGGGTTCAGGCTACCAGGCAGCGGTGCTGTCGCTCCTGGTGCGCGAAGTTTACTCCATGGAGATCGTGGAGCGGCTGGGCAGAGAGGCGGAGGCGCGGCTGAAGGAAATGGGCTATGCCAACGTGTACGTCCGGATCGGCGATGGCTACCGCGGCTGGCCGGAAGCGGCGCCCTTCGACGCTATCATCGTGACGGCAGCGCCGCCCGACGTGCCGCCCGCGCTCGTCGCGCAACTCCGCCCGGGAGGCCGCATGGTGGTGCCGGTGGGCCGCTACGTGCAGGATTTGATCCGCCTCCGCCGCACGGCGAAAGGCTTGGAGCGCGAAAGCCTGCTGCCCGTGCGCTTTGTTCCCATGGTGCCCGAAGGTGAGGAACATCATTAGCCACAGGTGAAACCTTCGGTCGCCAGAGATGAGCAAAAGCATTTCACGCAAAGGCGCAAAGGCGAAGAAGGCGCAAAGAAAACAAGATGGTTGTCCTCTGCAAGTCTTTGCGGCTTGGCGACTTTGCTTGCGATTGTTTATTCTCTCACGGCGGGTGATTGATCCCGGCTAACCTTTCCTTTGGTCCTTTCGGCGCTTGATCCTGCCTTGCGTTTACCGTACGCTCAGAACTTAAGGAGGCTTCGGATGTCGCCTGCGGCCACTGGCGGTTCGAGGGGATGGCGCGTGCTGAAGAAATTGGGGCTGACGCTTCTAGCGGTCCTCATTGTTCTTTTCCTCGCTTCTTTCGCGTTACATCAGTTTTTGGCGATGGTTGGCCGCACCACTCACCCCGTGGCCGAGATCAACATTGCGGGCCGGCGAGTGGCGATGTGGAAACCTGCCGGGACTGCCCCGCCGGACGGCTATCCCGTCATTCTGTTCTCGCACGGCTTTACGGGTTGCGGCACCCAATCTGTCTTCTTGACCGAGCGTTTGGCGCAAGCGGGGTATTTCGTCCTGGCCCCCAACCATCCCGATGCGGGGTGCGGCCCGGGTCAGGAAGGGAAGCTTTTTGAAAAACTCTCCACCATGCAGTCGGAGCAACCCTTTCACAATCCTGACGCCTGGAGCGAGGCCACCTACCGCAATCGGGGCGGCGACATGGAAGCCATCCTGGATACGATCCTCAAGGAAAAGGCATTCCAAGGTGTGCCGATTGATTCCAGCCGCATCGGTCTTGCCGGCCATTCGTTAGGTGGGTACACGGTTCTGGCTCTGGCGGGAGCATGGCCCTCCTGGAAGGACCGGCGCGTCAAGGCTGTTTTGGGTTTGTCCCCCTATTGCGCCCCTTTTATCACGAAGGGGGACTTGGGTCATCTCGATGTCCCGGTGATGTACCAGGGCGGGACGCTCGACATCGGAATCACCCCTTACGTGCGGCGGCCCGGAGGCGCGTACGACCTCACCTCCTCCCCCAAGTACTTTGTGGAATTTGCCGGCGCCGGGCACTTTGCGTGGACAAATGTGGATAAGTCGCAAATCCCCGCAATTAACCGATACTCCCTGGCTTTTTTCGACCGCTATCTGAAAGGGACAATTAGTCCTGACCCCTTGGCCCACCTCCTCGAACATCCCTGGCCTCAAAATGTTAGCGAGCTTAGGTATGCGCAGTAAGAACCGCGGACCTCAAAAACGGAGGTCCGCGCTACACGAGCTACCAGTTTTCACCGCGACGTGGAAAATTGCGGGAAATCATAGTAGATTTTGTCCCATGGCACGCGTTTGGTGTATTCTTTCCCATGGTGATAGTTCACGATATTCTGCATGGTCTGCTCCACCAGTTCCAAACCGGTCACCAGGAACAGATTCGCCCGATACAACACCCCCATATCCGAGGGATGATCGATCACTTCGGCGAATCTCTCCGTCGTTTGGCGACCCATGCGCCTCGCTTCGCCGAACAGGGTCAGGCTGGCATCCAACCGACGAACCAATTCCGCCCGATTGATCGCCCCGGCCTTCCACAACTGGAATGCCTCGCCGAACTCGATGTAAGCCTTGCGGACCGTGACCAAAGTCTGGAGATGCAGGCGGTAGGATTCGGTCTTGTTCATCAAATAACGCAGTTCTTCCTCGCCATGGGGCGCCACTTTGGGTGCAGCGGCCTTCATCATGTCGAGCGCCTGCTGCAGATTGTCCGCCGCCTGCCCGTAGTAGCGATTCAGGTCACGACTACCACTGATGAACCCGGTCCAGTCTTTGGGACCATCGAAGGGGTTCGGCTGTTGGTAGAGGCGGTGCGCCATCGAGACTTCGGTAATCGGTCCGCAGCAGCCGAAGTTCCCCTTTTGCGTCCAGCCCAGGTATTCCTCGTTGGCCTCCAGAATCGCGAACGCCTTCACCATCTCCGGAGCGGCAGCTTCCCCGAATAGCCGTCGAGCATAACCGTCGTAAAATTCTTTCGGGGTCAACTTGGGGTTGTAAGCCCCTTCCGCCAGGTAACGGTAGTTCTGCTCCATGCCTCGGGGGCGGTTGAGTTGTCCGGCAAACCCGGCAACGCCGTTCTCCACCGAACCCTCCAGGATCCGATCCTTGTAGTACAAACCCACGTTGAACTGCATCCCAAACATACCGCTGTCGTCATCCAAGCGGGGCACGATGGTCCGCTCGCGCTCCCCCATGCCGCCGAAGAGCTGCATGGGGATGCCACCGGGCGTCCAGATCGCGCGTGATTCCATGTCCGTAATCGGAACGTCCTTGGGAAACGTTTTGTCGAGCAAGGGCAGCAGGAAGCCGCGACCAATGCCCCCAATGCCCACCTTGGCGTTGGGCGCCACGCGTTCCTTGGCCTCCAACATCTTCTTGATGATGTAAACCGAATTGGTAGTGGAATCCAAAACCACCTCAGGATTTTTCTCGTAGCTCATGGAGGGCTTGTAATAGTCTGCCCAAGGTGTGAGAACGCTTTCGTATTTCCCCCGCTCCCCCAGCAGGAAGTGGCGATTCAGGTCGTCAGGGCAGTCCGGAAACATTTCCGGGGCATACATAAAATATCCTTCCGCCTCCGGATAGGTCTCCACCAGCGCCCGCAGCCGGTTCTCATTCATTTCGTGCAACTCGGGATCGGCCGGACACATGTGTGCTCCCAGAATCGGATCAAAAGGCACCGGCCGATTCGCCGCGCGGTGGGCGAAACGCGCCAGGTTTCCCGGCAAGGTCGTTGGGTCTACGCACAACCACACCTTGATTTTGCGCGTTTTGGCATAACGGATGATCTCGGCCAAAAACTCCTGCGCCACCCGAAACCCATCCTCCGGGGTCTCGACCTTCTGAAACTCCATCGGCGCCATCCGCTCGCGGCCGCCAAACTTGTCCTGGCCCACCACCACATCCTTAATCAGGTTCGATCCGAAGTTGTACCGCCACGATAGGTACCCGGTCTCCTTCCCCGTGGCATCCCCCAAAAGCTTGTTCTCTCCCCTGAACCCAAAATTGATCCAGGGTTCGTGCTCGAACCAGAAGAATTGCAGGAAATTCATCTTGAGCTTCGCCATCTGGTCGAGCATCGCTTTCACTTCCGCCAGGTTCATGATCCCGCGGTTCGGGTAAATGTTCGAGATCAGCAGGCCCCGGCGCGGAAAGGGCGTCTCGGCGCGCGCGTTTCCGGCCGGCAACTGCAAATCCCCCGTCTGCTCCGGCAGGATGTCTTTCGCCAGCAGAAACGTCACCCCCAGACGTTCCAACAAGTCGTAGGCGGCATACATCGTCGCAGCTTCATCATTGCCCCCCACGACGAACCCCCGCTTCTTCCCTACCGCCACTCTCCACAACAGAAAGCCGTCTGCTTTCAAATCCGAAAAGTTTGCCTGCTGCTTCTTGACGGCTACCTCCACCAAACTGTTTGCCGTCGGGCCACCGATCAGAACCAGCAGACCTTCCGGCCGATTCCGGGCTTGGCTGGCGGTCACGATTTCGAGCGACGCCCCCGTGAGCGCTTTGACATACCGCTGCAACTCCTCCCCCACAAAGCGATAGAACGGATCTGCGTTGTCGCCGAGCACGATAACCGCTCGCGCTTTCCCCCCTTGCACCAAGAACTCTGGCGAAGGCCCGGCGGCCTTTGCCAGAGAGCCTGCGGCTATCAACGCCAGGAACGAAAAGACAAGAAGGAAATTCCTGTTTTGAGCAAGACGGCAGAAATCCAGTATCCGTTTCATTCGCATTTGCTTCCCCCTGGTACCGTTCAAACTTTTTGCGCCTCATCTGGACAAGCGGGGTGGCGAGCCATGGGATGGCTGGCCCGACGCCTAACCTGACGAGCAAGTGTAGCGCATACCCCGGTCCTGTTCACCACGGAGCGCACAGAGACCACAGAGAAAGGTACTTCTGCTTGCGCGGGTAGGGACCTTCGTTTGTTGACCCACAGTTTCTTTCTGTGTCTCTTCTCCGTGACCTCCGTGGCCTCCGTGGTGAAATCCTTCGTGAGTTGCGGCCGGCAACTGCGTTGTGCCACGCCGCGCATCAATGAGTCCCCTTTGGCGGCGTATCAGCCGCGATGAAACGCATCCGTTTCTCGATCCACGCGGCTTCATCGTTCAGGCCGGCTTGCCGGTAGAAATCGCGCAGACGCCGGTAGCGCTCCATCACATCAAAGCCCACGCTCCACTGAAGCTTGCGCAAATCCACCGGGCACAGGTGCAGCGGCGAGCCGTCGAGTTCGTCGATCTGATTGCATCCGTTCATGGTGCAGCGGAACCAGATGCAGTGCTCGATGCCGAACATGTGGCCGGCTTCGTGAGCCAGGATCTTGCAACTGCGGCGCAGCAGCAGTTGACGCGAAGCCGGGCTGGGCGCTTCGCCGTAAAACCTCGGGTCGTAGCGCGCGAAACTGTAGACGCCCACGCGCGAGCGTAGCGACGCCTGGCCGAAAACATAATTCCAGCCTGGGCCCGGGTAGAGGTCGGTCATGGTGATGCCGAGTAGTGCGAAAGCGTCTTCCGGCAGGCGGCGATAAAGCAGATTCAGGATGTCGCCGGTGCGCATTTGCGGGCGGTGAGTGTAGAAATTTTGCCGCGTGGTGATGTGGCTCCGCGACAGATCGAGGGGCGGCAGCAGGGCGACGTCCATCATGAAGAATGTCGAGGTGAACAGGCGAAGCTCCGCCAGCGACACCCCGGTGCTTTCCTGGAAGCTCCCGAGCGGCTGCAAGTAGAGCCTTTTCCGCTGGGTGTTCGGCAGATGAGGCTGCGCTTGCACGAACTGCGCGAAGGTCTGCCCGTGCTCCGGGAAATTCGCCAGCCAATCGATGTCGCCCGGCTTCGGCACGGGCTGGAAATCGTCACTGGGATCGAGCGCCCGCCGCAGCGTGGGCGACAACGTCTGCGTGGAGCCGATGGCAGCAAGCTGTTGCGCGCGAGTGGGAGGGTTGAAGGGAATCAGGGCGGTCTGTGCCGCCAGCAACCCGACGGTGGCCAGAGGAATCAAAAGCACTGCCACCCGGCGGCAGCTTCGAGGTGCTCGATTTATACGCCTCCCGTTTCCAGGCATAATGAGTGCGTGCCGACACTCAGGGTTGGTTCCCTTAGGCTGATCGCCTCCCCGGCTCCTATTCATTCTAAGCCGTGTATGATCAATAAGTTAAAAAGATAATGAAGGTAGTCTTATTTATCCCTCGTTAATTCTTGGATTGCTTGGACGTGAAGGCGGCCCGTTACTTTCTTGAAGTGATTCTTTTGAGAACTCTCTTAACGTACTCAGGGACGGGTTGGTTCTCTATCTTGGCCCGCTGCCGCAGTTCGTCAGGCACTGCGACTTCCTTTCCCAGCCACACAAGATCAAGCCTTCGCGAATCCTGCATGGCGACGTGCTTGTAAGACTCTGGGCACGCCCAATAGCAACCCGCACACACTTTGGGAGACTTTCCCTTGGCCCAATTCTCGCAGTGTTCGCAGGACCAAGACTTGGCACGGTTGCATGAACCGCAGACCAGCATGTAGGGCTTGATCTCGTGTTCGTCGAACTCAACATCCCCTGCAACTTCGTAGGGCACTCGGTGATCAATTTGAAGATAGCGCTCCTCGTACTCTTGGAAACAGATTTGGCAGCGGCTGCCGTTCGCCTTGACCAACGCAGCTTTGAACGCCTTGGAGAACGCACGGCGTCCACCCAAGAAGCCGCGCCGTATGGCCGACGGGTCTCCGAGTCGATAAGCCCCTATGCTTCTCCCGTCCGCCCCTTTGACCTTTGATCTCACAATGGGAATGCCTTGGTCTCTCACGTCCTGGATGGCTCTACGTGGGTCCGCGTACTTATAGATAGTCCTCAGTTGTTCGGTCGTAATAGAGCCATGTTTTAACAGATGGTCGATAACGGTCTTCGGACGCTTTTCTTTGACAGCGGCGAAGCGGGCAAGGAACGCTCTGGAATATTTTTTAGACGCCATTGTTGGCCAGGAGGCTAAACTGTTTTGGCGCAAGGGTCAAATGTCTTCTTTTGATTATTTCAACGCGTTCGATCAACGCGGGTGAAAGGTATATCGATTCGTAGGTAATGTGATCTCGGCCAAGCAAGGTGGCTTGCGAAGATCTTCCAGCATCAATTTCGATGTGCACGAGGCGCAGGTCGTCTGGCATGGGTCTTCCGTAAGACTTCAGTCCGGTCTTGCCGTCGTAACTCAGAATAAAAGAAATGTGTCGGCGATTGAGGTCGCGAAGGCTTTCAGTGAAGGAGTCAAAATCCAAAAGGCTGATGTAGCGCGGGTCACGATTCAGGCACACGCCTTGATAGGGCGGGTCCATATAGACCACATCTTGAGGTTGCGCTGACTCGAGGCTTTGACGGTAATCACCGACAGTAACCTTGGTCCTCCCCCTCAATAGCCGTGATGCCGCCGAGATGTGCCAGCGCATCGTTTCGGGGTTCATGCCTAGACGTCTGTTGTCGGGACTCTGATTGAATTGTCCTTCAGAGTTGTACCGGATGGACGCCTTGACACACCGGGCTAACAGGTAAAGCAGAAGCTCGGGTTTGTGGGTTTCATTGAACTTGGCGCGAATATCGTCATAGTATTCCCGCTGGTTTCCTAGTTGGGCCTTCCAGAGCCGTTCATAGCCCAAGACAATTGTCTCTGGCGATTCGACAATGATTTCCCACAGACGCATCAGGGGTTCGTTGATGTCATTCAGTACAAAGCGATCTGCCCGGCCAAGAAGGGATGCAGCAATCGAAACCCCTGCTGCCCCTGCAAAAGGCTCAATTAGCCGAACAGGAGTCTTGGGAAAATACGCTAGGATGGCGGGAGCAAGTAATCGTTTGCTTCCCTGGTACGGAATTGGATGTGGGGCCTTCATCACGCCTATACTATCGGCATCTTCTGTAGGCAGCAAGAGGATCCTTCAAGTGATTTTAGGACATTGCCCATGACAGCATGGAGACGTTTTTCCGCAACGCTTGAAGCCAACCGCGACGGCGGGTCAATACCCCCCGCCAAAATGTCTAGTCCCCCTTTATCCCTGCGCAACAGACGCTTAATGTTCCTGTAACATTCGTGTCCGAAAATGGGTATCTGCTAAGGACTTAAATCCAGGAATAACCATGTCTTAATTCCGCCGTAACACACATCCCCGAAACTGTCGGTGGAGGGATCAAAATGAAACTCAAAACTTCAATCACCAGCATCGCTTTAGGTGCAGTTTTGGTTGCTCTGGGGGTATGTGCGTTTGTTGAATCCCCCTCAGCAACTCCCGCGCCGGCGCCAGCTTCCGCCTTGTTGCTCAATGCGGCCGGCGCAACCTTTCCGTATCCGATTTATTCCAAGTGGTTTACTGAATACAATCGGCTTCATCCGGACATTCAAATCAACTACAACTCCATCGGCTCCGGTGGGGGCATCCGGCAACTGCAAGCGGGAACGGTGGATTTTGGCGCTTCCGACCCCCCGATGACGGATGGGGAGATGAGTCAAAACAAGGTACCCGTGCTGCACTTCCCCACGGTTTTGGGAGCGGTGGTGCCGACTTACAACATTGAGGGCGTCAATCAGGAACTCAACTTCACGGGAGAAGTTCTGGCGGACATCTTCATGGGTAAGATTACGAAATGGAATGACCCGGCTCTGGCCGGCATCAACAAAGGCGTAAACCTGCCCGATACCGACATCGTGGTGGTGCACCGATCGGACGGCAGCGGCACGTCCTATGTCTGGACAGACTTTCTTTCCAAGGTCAGCACGGAATGGGAAACGAAGGTGGGGCGCAACAAGTCGGTGAATTGGCCGGTGGGCTTGGGCGGCAAAGGCAACGAGGGCGTTTCGGGGTTGATCAAGCAGACTCCCGGCGCCATCGGGTATGTGGAATTGATTTACGCCGTGCAGAACCAACTCCCCTATGGTCGGGTTAAGAATTCTTCCGGGGCCTTCGTAAAAGCTGATCTCGCCGGTGTGACGGCGGCGGCGGCCAGTGAATCCAAAAAGATGCCGGCCGACTTCCGCGTGTCCATCACCAACGCTTCGGGGAAGATGGCGTACCCGATTTGCAGCTTCACTTACCTGCTGATCCCGTCCAAGATCGACGATCCGGCCAAGAAGAAAGCCCTCAAGGACTTTCTCCATTGGATGCTGATCGACGGGCAGAACGACGCCGAAGGCTTGTCCTACGCAAAGCTTCCCAAGGACGTGGTGGCGCGAGAACTGAAGGCCATTGCGCAAATCAACTAGCATGGCATCCGCTGCAATCACGGCCGACCGCGCGCGCCTTAAGCGGCGCGCGCGGCAGTTTATTCAGCAATTGCGGCACGGGGATGAGGTCGCTCACCTCATCACCTTGCTGGCGGCCTCCAGCATTATTGTTGTGACGGTGATGTTGGTCTACCAGCTCTATATCAATTCCGCTCTGCCCCGCCATAAGTTTGGGTTCGAATTTTTCCTGGGGAAAACCTGGGACCCCGTGAGCGGGGATTTCGGCGCTTTGCCCTTCATTTATGGCACGGTGGTTTCCTCCGCTCTGGCGCTTTTGGTGGCCGTGCCTCTGGGTGTAGGCGCCGCCATCTTCCTTTCCGAGCTCGCCCCGACTCAGATTTCCAACTACCTGACCTTTATCATTGAGCTCCTGGCAGCGGTTCCGAGCGTCATTTACGGCCTCCTGGGAATTTTCATCCTGGTTCCGGTGTTGCGCAAAGTGGTGGAGCCGTTTCTCAAGACCACTTTGGGATTTCTCCCTCTCTTCCAAGGTCCGATGTACGGCGTCGGTATGCTGGCGGGCGGACTGGTGCTGGCGATCATGATCGTCCCCTTCATCATCTCCGTCTCGCGCGAAGTGTTGTTGGCGGTGCCGGTGGAGCAACGCGAGGCGGCGCTGGCGCTGGGGGCCACCAAGTGGGAATCCACTTGGCAAGTGGTGGTGCCCTTCGCGCGGGTGGGAATTATGGCCTCGGTTTTCCTGGCCTTGGCGCGCGCCTTGGGGGAAACCATGGCGGTGACCATGGTGATCGGCAATGATCCCAAGATCAGTGCCTCGCTGTTTGCCCCGGCCTATTCGATTGCCGCCGTCATCGCCAATGAGTTCACGGAAGCCACGGGTGATTTGTACCTGCAAGCTCTGATCGAGCTGGGTCTCGTCCTGTTCTTGCTGACCATCCTGATCAACGGTCTGGCGCGCCTGGTGATTATTGCCACCACGCAGAAGGGGGCACAAACACAGTGAATAGAGCAGTGAATAGTGAACAGTGAACAGAGCAGTGAACAGTGAACAGAGCAGTGAACAGTGAACAGAGCAGTGAACAGTGAACAGAGCAGTGAACAGTGAACAGTGAACAGAGCAGTGAATAGTGAACAGTGGACAGTGTGGCGGCAGAACTATTCACTGTCCACTGTTCACTGCACTATTCACTGTCCACTTTATTTATGACTCTTCGCACCCGCTGGCGCAAATCCGTGAACGTGGTCATGCTCAGCCTCACCGGTGTGTGTGCCCTGTTCACGGTTTCCGCCCTTTTCTTTATTCTGGGCTATCTGGTGTGGTACGGCGGCAAGTCGCTGAACTGGGCATTTTTCGTCAACCTCCCGGCGCCCGTGGGCGAATCGGGCGGGGGGATGGCCAATGCCATCGTGGGCAGCGGCAAGCTTCTGCTGCTGGCTTCCCTGGTGGGCGTCCCCATCGGCTTGCTGGGCGGAGTGTACCTGGCAGAATTCGGCGGCAGGACCTTTTCCTTCTTTGTGCGCTACATCACCGACTTGCTGAACGGCGTGCCGTCGATTGTGATGGGAATCTTCGCCTACACGATCATCGTGCTTCCCATGAAGCACTTCTCGGCCTTCGCGGGCGGCATGGCGCTAGGGGTGATGATGATCCCCATCGCCGTGCGCACCACGGAGGAGTCCCTGCGCGCGGTTCCGCTCATCCTGCGGGAAGGCGCTTTGGCCTTGGGGGCGAGCAAGTGGAAGACCGTGGCGACGGTGGTGATGCCGGCGGCCATACGCGGAATCGTGACGGGCATCATGCTGACGCTGGCGCGGGTGGCCGGCGAAACCGCTCCCCTGCTTTTCACCGCGTTTGGTAATCGCTTCTGGAGCTCGGGCTGGAATCAACCCATCGCCTCTTTGCCCGTGATGATCTACACCTACGCGATCGCTCCTTACGACGATTGGCATCGGCAAGCCTGGGCGGCGGGACTGGTTCTCTTGGGACTGGTTTTGGTCGCCAACATTGGGGCCCGCTTGGTCGTTTCCCGAGGAATATCTTTTCGCAGGGTGTGAGCCGTGAATTCTGCATCGAGTGTATCGACTATGGTCATGAAGACGTCGGAAGAATCCCGCCCCACCGAGCGTGCGGCAGGAGTTGCAACTCCCTGGCCGGCCGACATCAAGATGCGCGCGGCCAGCGTGGATTTCTATTATGGGGGAAAGCAGGCGCTGCACTCCATTAACTTGCAGGTTCCCACCGGGCGCATTACCGCGCTCATCGGCCCTTCCGGGTGCGGCAAGACAACCTTCCTGCGGATTCTCAACCGTATGTACGAAACGGTGCCGCAGGCGCGCCCCGAGGGCGAAGTGCTCCTGGATGGCGAAGACATCTTTTCACTGGACGTGGTGGGCCTGCGGCGAAGAGTGGGGATGGTGTTCCAAAAGCCCAACCCGTTCCCCAAATCTATTTTCGACAATATCGCCTACGGCCTGCGCATCAATGGAATAATTGGTCAAGGCACTCTGGCGGAAGGGGTGGAGAGAAGCCTGCGGCGGGCCGCGCTTTGGGAGGAGGTCAAAGACCAACTCCATAAGTCCGCCTACGCGATTTCGGGAGGCCAGCAACAGCGGCTGTGCATCGCGCGCGCCTTGGCGGTGGAGCCGGAAGTCCTGTTGCTCGATGAGCCGTGCTCGGCGCTGGATCCGATCGCCACGGCGAAAATCGAAGAGTTGCTCTTCAACCTGAAGGATACCTGCACGATGGTTATCGTGACGCATAATATGCAGCAGGCGGCGCGCGCGGCCGATTACACGGGCTTCTTCCTGATGGGCCGCCTGATTGAGTTCAATAAGACGGCGATGATCTTCAAGACTCCCGCGCGCAAAGAGACCGAAGATTATATTACCGGCAGGTTCGGATAGGGACATAGAATCGGGTGATCCGATGATCGGGTGATCGGGTGAACAAAAGCATCAAGTGATCCGATGACCCTATGATCTGTTTTTCTGTTGTTCACCCGATCACCCGATCTCCCGATGACCCGATATTCAAAAGGGGGGATTTCACCATTGCGCCACTTTGTTGAGGAATTGGATTACTTGCGAAGCCGCCTGCTCGAGATGAGCGCGTTGGTGGAAGACTCCGTTTACCGCAGCGTTCTCTGCCTTTCGGATAAAGATCCCCAGCAGGCGCAAAAGGTTCTCCAAAACGAGTCAGAGATCAATCGCATGGAGATCGAGATCGACGAACTCGCCACCCGACTGCTGGCTCTCCAGCAGCCCATGGCGACCGACCTGCGCTTTCTCACCTCCGCCATTAAGATCAACAACGACCTGGAGCGGATGGGAGATTTGGCGGTCAACATCATCGAGCGTGCACTTTCCTTGATGAACGAGCCCCTGATCAAGCCCCTCGTTGATATCCCCGCCATGGCCAGCCGCGTGCAGGCAATGATTCGCAAAAGCCTGGATGCTTTTGTGAAACGCGACGCGGAGCTTGCCCGCACCGTGCTGATTTCTGACGACGCCGTCGACGAGCTGTGTGGCTCGGTTTACGAGGAGCTGATCGCTTACATGGAACGCGACCCCAAGACGGTTCGCCAGGGAATCAACCTCATGTTTGTGGCGCGCAACCTGGAACGCCTTGCCGACCACGCCACTAATATCGCCGAGGATGTTCTCTTCCTGGTCGAAGGCGTTGACGTCCGCCACCACGCTGAAACCGGGACGAAATGAGCAACCATTGAAAGTGGGCTTGGCGTCCGGCAGTGTTCACTACGGGATAGATCCTTGTTTCTTGTCAGACATTATGTCCGGCTGGCGTTCCCGTTGAGCCCCGTGGCGAGCGTTGTCCCACTTGGCAATGCTTGATTGCGGCTCCACCACCCCCGAAGGAATACTCTCAGGGTTTGACATCAGGCCATCCAAACTCTGGGACGAAACCGGCATCAAACTCAGCAAAGGCCTTTAAGGCCAAAACTTATTTTGTCTTTGACTGCGTCGGCCTTTGATGATGATAATGATGAATCCGGCTCCGGCCGTCCGATTCAACAGTGCGGTCGCTCGACGCTTGGGGGAAAAGGGAATGAAGGCAAAAATCTTGGCATTACTGATCTCCTGCTCGCTGGTAAGCAGCATGGTGGCGCCCCTCTTCGCGCAGCAGGAGGAAAATCCCAACGTCGACGAGATCACGGTCCCGGAAGGTACGGAATTCAAGCTCCAGTTGCACACCACAATTAATTCCAATTCGTCCAAGGCGGGCGACCGAATCATGTGTACGTTGATTGACCCGGTGGCCGTCGAGGACCGCGACGTGCTCCCCAAGGGCGTGCGCATCGATGGCCACGTCGGCGAGTCCCGGGCCGCGGGGCGCAAGGGCAAGGGCGGTTATCTCACCATCGTTTTCGACACCGTGGAACTTCCCAACGGCCAAAAGGTGGCAATCTTGGGTTCGTTGACCGAAGTGTTTTCCAGCGAAAGCGGCAGCGACCCGAACGTCGGGCCGGAAGGCGAACTGAAAGGCAAAGGCCCCAATCGCAAAGAGCAGGCTCTGCTCGTCGTGGCTCCCGCCGTCGTGGGAGCGGCGGGTGGCGTGGGGACCGCAATCGCCTTGGGAGCCGCGGGCATCATGACGGCGCTCTTCCTCCCCAAAGGTAAACAGGCTACTCTCGGTGCGGGCTCACTAGTGGGTATGCGCCTGGATCGCGACGTTACCCTGGTGATTCCTTCCGCCGGAAGATAGAAACTCAAACCAAATTCCTTTCCAACGAATCGGGCTGAGGGTGGGTCCGCACCCTCTGCGGCAAGTAACTTCCCACTACCCGACATACGTCCAGAACCGGTGCAACATATGAAGAGGCGAAGGCTAACGAGTCCAGGCGACCACTTCGACGGGTAGGCCGTTTGAACTAAGCCGCTGGCGCGGCGGACTTAGATTGGTGCGGTAGGCGACAGGTCGATCGCGTTAGTTTTGGGGTTACAGAAAGGAGGTTTCT
>Ga0181539_1001813_pt1 | contig 22751 bp, 18 predicted proteins | sample PEATcosm2014_Bin_46_FD_119767 | JGI IMG/M metagenome (GOLD analysis project Ga0181539, IMG submission 119767) | Peatland microbial communities from MTU Mesocosm Facility, Houghton, MI, USA - PEATcosm2014_Bin23_60_metaG | ecosystem: Environmental > Terrestrial > Soil > Wetlands > Peat | place... | reverse complement strand
GGACATCGGAATAAGTCTTTCGGACCCGGGGGCGGTACCCGGCGCCTCCACCCAAGCCCGCGGGAGAAGCGGGTTTCGGCGGGGGCGAAATAGGTTCGACGGGGGATGTAAAGGGTGCTCTTTCGCTCGGCATGATACCGCCGTTATCGGGTCAAACCTATAGTTGCGAATGACAACTATGCTCCGGTGGCCCTCGCTGCGTAATGCGGCGCTGGTACTGGGATTCAAGTCCTAAGGGTTTGCTCCTTTAGGCGGGGTCCGGAGGCGCCTGGCAACAGAAGCCTCCACTTTTCCCGTCGCTCCCGCAATTGCAATAAGGGCCTCTCTCGGCTAGCCTTCGCGCCAGGCTTTCGAGCGCGAAATTCCATGCCGATCGATTACATCCGCTACGACTTGCTGGTGCAGGACGCGTTGCGCTCCGTGGTGCGCAAGGTGATGACCGAGGCCGCGCGCAGCGGCCTTCCGGGCGAACACCACTTCAACATCGCCTTCAAGACCCAGGCGCCCGGCGTCGTCATTCCCCCGGCGATGCGCCAGCGTTATCCCGACGAAATGGCGATCATCCTGCAGCACGAATTCTGGGATTTGGCGGTGACCGCCGACGCCTTCGAGGTCAGCCTGAACTTCTCGCGCAAGCCGGAGCGGCTCACCGTCCCCTTCGACGCCATCACCGGTTTCAGCGACCCTTCCGTGCCCTTCGGTTTCAAGCTCGAGCCGCGGATCGCCGCCGAACCCGCGCCGGCGAAGGCGACGTCGGTCGCGGGCGAGCCGGGCAAGAAGAGCGAAGGCCAACCCGCGGCGGGCGCGGCCTCGCCGCCGAGGGCGAGCCAGTCCGCGACGGCGCCGAAATCCAGCGAAAGCCCGGCCAAGAAGGCTGAAAAACGGAACGACGGCGAGGCGGCGAAAGTCGTCTCGATCGACGCCTTCCGCAAGAAGTAGCCGCGACGGAGCTATCCCGATGGGCGAAATCGTCAATCTCCGACGCGCACGCAAACGCGGCGCGCGCGCGCGCGATGAGGACGCGGCGGCGGCCAATCGGGCGGCTTTCGGCGTGCCCAAGGCGGACAAAGGGGCGGCGCGGGCGGAGCGCAAACTCGTCGAGCGGCGCCTCGAGGGCCACCGCCTCGCCGGCCCGGGCGAGGACGAATGACGTCGGACGCGCGCGCGCGGGCGCCGCGCGCCGGAATCGTCAAGCGTTCCCTGACGATTTCCGGCCATCGCACCAGCGTTTCCCTCGAGGACGCGTTTTGGCGACGGCTGAAGGCGCTCGCCGCCGCTCGCGCGCAATCGCTCAGCGCGCTCATCGCCGAAATCGACGCTTCGCGCGACGGCGCCAACCTCTCCTCGGCGGTCCGCGTCTTCGTCCTGGAAAGCGCGCTTCAGTAGAGCCCGCCGGCGGTCGGATCGGACTGAATCTCTCGGAGATTGGGCGGCGCGGGCGGCGGCGTCGGAACGGTCGCGCCGATGGTCGCCGCTCCTGCCGCTTGCGGCGAGGCCGGCGAAGCATCGGGCGTCGCCGGCGCCGGCGCGGCCGTCTTGGCCGGCGCCTCGCTCGCCCTGAGCAGTTCGTCCTCGACGCGTTTACGATCCTGTTCGGACTTGAGTCGCGCTTGATCGGCCGCGTAGGCGTCCAATTCCGCGTCGCGCCGGCGCATGAATTGCTCCGCCTTCAGTCGCCTGTTGAAGTAAGCCCGCTCGCGGATGTCGGCCTCGAGCGCGGCGATTCGATCGCTCTCGCGCGCGATCGCCTGCGCGGCGAGGCCGGCGGTCAGAGCGGCCGCGTCGATCTGGCGCGTCGGGGCGTCGAGCGACCCGGCCACCGCGACGGCGACGCTCGGCGGCGGACCGCTCCAGAATTTCCCGTCTCCGGCCTCGGCGAACGTGGCGCGAATCGTCAGATTCCGCGTGCGCAGGTCGAAATCGGCGCTGGCCGAAGCATGACCGCCCTTCGCCGCAACATCGCGCGGGCCGACGTGCACGACGCCGGCGGTCATCACCGCCGGCGCTGCCCCATCGGAAAGACTCATCGGCCGCCTGTCGAGTTCGGCGCCGAGCGCGTGCTCGACATTGGTCTGGTCGATGCGCGCGTCGGGCGCCTGCGCCAGGGCGAGGACGCGACCCAGAGCGTCCGGATCGAGACGCGGAATCGCGACGCCGACGGTCTCGACCCGTCCCTCCCCGACCAATCCGGCGACGAGCGCGCTGGCGCTTTGCCCCGTGCCGGCGAAGGCGAGCGAGGCGTCGAAGCGACCGCGCAAGCCGGGCCGATCCACGGCCGCCGCGTCGAGCGTGGCTTGCCCGCTCAGCGTCGCGACCGCGCCGTCGCGGCGCAAGGTGAGGCGGCCCGAGGCGCGCGCGCCCGCGACGTCCATCGTGAATTCGTCGATGTCGAACCGTCCCCGATCCATCTCGAGTCGCGCCGTCGCGTCTCGCGCTTGCAACCCGTCGACGACGTCGAGAGCGCCGATCTTCAGCGCGACGTCGAGCGGGGGCGGAGCGACGAGGGGTGGCGCAAAGTCGGCGTCCGACCATATCGCGCCGGGTCTGGCCGGTTGCGCAGCGCCCAGCGGCAGGCTGAGCAGCGCCGCGAGGCTTGCATGATCGAGCGAAAGCTCGCCGTCGATCTGCGCCGTCGGCGCGGCTTGCGGCTCGCCCGCGATGGATTGCGCGAGCGCGACGTCCGGATCGATCGACGCGGCGGCGATCGGGTCGACCGCCGGGCGCCAGCCGAGTTGTCCCGTGAGTCTTGCTCCCGCCAGGGTTCCCGTCAGACGAGGAAAGCCGAGTCGGCCGCCGCGCAAGACCAGATCGCCGGAAAGATCGACCGGAACGAGCGGGCTCGAAACGGACGCGCCGAGCCCGAGCGTCGCCAGCAGCGGCATGACGTTGTCCGACTTCACCGTCGCAGCGCCGAACAGCAGCGCGTCGTCGGCTTTCGCGTCCGGCTTGACGCGTCCGCGCCAAGCGAAATTCGCGCCGGCGAGCGACGCGGCGACGCGCGCGTCGAAGCCGCTCTCCCATCGCCCGTTCGCCGAAGCCTCGATCCGCGCGCGTCCGCTCGACGCCGACGGCGCCGTCAAACCGATTTGCTGCAACAAGGCCGACGCCTCCGGCGCATCGAGCGCGAAGGTCGCGGCGACGGCGCCCGCCGCCTCGCCCGAGCGCTCCACCCTGAGCGTGAACTGGGTCTGGCCGGCCGAGCCCTTCGCCTTCACGGTGTCGAGCGCCAAAACGCCGGCGTCGCCGGGGCCCGACCCCCGCGCCTCCAGGGTCGCCTTGGCCGGCGACAGCGCGTCGGCGCGCTGGATCAGCAACCGACTCAGCCGTCCGGGCGCGACGCGCCCGATCAGCGCCGCGAAATCGCGCAACTTCTCGGCGTCGAGTTGCAGCGTGAGCCATCGTCCCCGCGGCCCCGACGCGCCGCGAACTTCGACCGCGGCGCCGCCGAGGCCGGCGACGGACAGCCGATCGAGCGAAAGATCGTCGCCGGTCCTGGTCACCTCGAGCGAAAGCGAACCGCTGTCGAGCGCGGCTTCGCCGACACGGGCGACGCGCAGCTTCGCCGCGTCCAGCGCGAGCGAAAGATCGATGTCGCCGAAGAAGTCGGCGCTCGCGCTCAGATTGGGCAGCGCGTCGATATCGAGCGCGTCGCTGCGTAGGTCCATGAACAGGCGGCCGCGCTCCTCGCCGAGCGGCCGCGTGAACGCCATCGCGCCGCTCAACGCCGTGCGATCGACGACGAGCCGCAGATTGCGCGCGGAAAAGCCGACCGCCGAGGCTTCGACGTCGGCGACCGCCGAGGCGTTGCGATAAGGCGCCGCCTCGCCGAGCGCCGTGAGCCGCTCGGCGAGTTCTGGTTCGTCTTTCGTCGCCCAATTGCGCAATTGCGCGAAATCGCCCAGGCGCGCCTCGAGCCGGCCCTTGAACCCCGCCGCCGAGCCCAATTCCAGCGCCCCGGACAGGCGCAGCGTCGATTGCCCCGGCAAGCCCAGCGCGAGGTCGCCTTCGATCGGCGCCCCCGCCGCCGCCCTCGCGTCGAGAGCGACGTCGCTGAGAGTTTGCGCGCCCACGATCACCGTCGGCGCAGCGAAGGCGATCCGCAAGGCCAGCGGCGATCCGCCTCCGGCGTTCAGCGGCGACAAGACCCTCGCCAACGCCGCCAGGGCGCGCGCCGGCGAAACCGAATCTTCGCCCTTCTCGCGCAGCAGCGCGTCGACGTTGAGTTGCTTGGCTTGGAGATCCGCCGACAGAGCCGCGCTCGGTCCTGTTTCGAGCTTCGCCGCTCCGCTCGCTTCGAGCGCGCGCTCTTCCGGACCGAAGCGCGCGACGAGGTTTTCCAGGGTCGCGCCGCCGAGGTCGGCGTGAAGCGCGCCCGACACCCGCCAGGGCGAGGGCGGCCCCGACTCGGTGAGCGCCGCGACGCCGGAAAGGGCGGCGGCGCCGGCATAGGCCGGGACGACGCCGGCCTCGCCCTCGCGACTCCCGAACGTGACGGCGCCGTCGAAGACGCCGCCCGGCAAGCTCACGCTCGGGTCGATCTCGAGCTTGAGCGGCAACGCGAAATTCGCCAGCTCGGCGGTCGAGAAATGGAATTCGGCTTGCAGCCCGCCCGGCGTCGAAACGCGGCCGGAACCGCGGTAAGGCCCGATCAGCGAACCGGCGGCGGCGTCGAGGTCGAGCCCAGCGACGTCGAGCGGCGCGCCGTCGCCGCCGCCGACGATCCGCAGCCGGCCTCCGGTCACGACGATGCGGTCCAGCGCGACGTGATCGGCTTGCGCCTCGAAGCGCCATTGCGGCAGACGAATCGATCCGCGCGGGCCGCGCGACAACGTCAGCACCGGACGATCGAGACGCGCCATCGTGAAACGCGCTCGCCCGCTCGGCAAACTCGCCAGCGCCACCTCCAATTGCACGCTGTCGCAAACGAAGACCGGCGCCGCGTCGTCGCCGATCGTCACATTCTTCAGCCGCAAATAGGGCGTCGGCAGAAACCGGATGTCGATGGGGCCGGAAACGACGACGCGCGCGCCCAGAATGTCGCCGAGTTCGGCTTCGATTTGGGCGCGATGACGCGACCAATCGATGAAAAACGGCGCAAAAAGCGCCGCCGAGAGCGCCACCACCAGCGCGACCGCGATAACCGTAAGAATCATGCGCACGGGATGAGATCAATCGACGGTTTTGAGAGTGAGGCTCCGCGCCTGCACATTAGATCATAAAATGGCGCGATAGTGGCGTTATCATAACAACCGGAAGGCGTGCGACGACAGAAGAGCGCTTTCGACCCCGGGCCGCGCGCATCGAGACGCTCGCCTCGCGCGGTTCTCGCCTCGTCCGTCGTTGGCGCGCCCAATGCAAAAGCGCTATAAGAAAACCTGCGAGCGACGGCGAATCGGCCGTGCAGCGAACGCGGGAGACGCGTGATGGCCAAGGGACAACTGCGAAGTCATAAAGAAGCGAAAAAGCCCAAGAAAGACAAGGCGAAGGCGGCCGCCGCGGGCGCCCCCGCCGGCGGGTTCGCCAAGCAAGGAGCGCAAGCGGGCTCCCCGAGCGCGAAGAAGTGAGCAAGGCGCGCGCCGGTCGCCGACGCGAATCGCGACTCGGGCGTTGAGGCCGCCGGTCCCGTTTGCGGCGCCCGCCAGCGCGGCGCGTAAAGGCGGACGCGGGGCGGAACGATCGTCTGTTCGCTCGTCTCCACGGTTGTTGAACGCTAGGGCGCGGCGCGCGCGCGTCTCGCCGAGGCTGTCGTCGCCTTGGCCCGCCACCTGTTCGGCGCGCAAGGACCCGGATCGACCGTTCTCGCGGCGCCGCGTCGGCCGGCGGCGCCGGGACCTCGCCCGACGGGGTTGAAGCGTCCCAGGCGCTGGCGCCGCGCAGTGCGGACGTTGCAAGCGTTTGGCGCGCGTCGCAGACTGATGGGCGCCGAGAGGACGCTTCGCGCCTCGCCTCGCCGCCAACACACCTCTGTCACAGCGCGGGCTTACGGGCAACGGTCGCATGAAGTCGGCCGACGCGGCGTAAACGTGGATTCGCCATGAGGGCGCCATTGATGAATTGTCGCGGGATTTTGTCGGGCTCGATCGCCGCCGGAGCGCTTCTGGCTCTCGCCGCGCCGGCGTTCGCCGGCCCCCCGGACGCGTTGGTCGCCGCGGCGAAGAAAGAGGGTCAGCTCACGGTCATCGCCTTGCCGCGCGACTGGTGCGGCTACGGCGCCCTGATCGACAGCTTCAAGGCGAAGTACAACCTCGCCGTCAACGAACTCAACCCCGATGGCGGTTCGGGCGATGAAGTCGAGGCGATCAAGGCCAACAAGGACAACAAGGGCCCGCAGGCGCCCGACGTGATCGACGTCGGCCTGTCGTTCGGCCCCTCCGCCAAGGCCGACGGCCTGCTGGCGCCCTACAAGGTCTCGACCTGGGCGACGATTCCCGATTCGGCCAAGGACGCTGACGGGTATTGGACCGGCGACTATTACGGCGTGCTGACCTTCGCCGTGAACGCCGACATCGTGAAGACCGCGCCTGCCGACTGGTCCGACCTCCTGAAGCCCGACCTGAAGGCCTCGGTGGCGCTCGCGGGCGACCCGCGCGTCTCCAACCAGGCGACGACTGCGGTCTATGCGGCGGGCCTCGGCGACGGTTCGGTGGATGCGACGAAAGCCGCGACGGCCGGCCTCGCCTTCTTCGCCGACCTCAACAAGAAGGGTAATTTCGTGCCGGTCATCGGCAAGGCGGCCTCGATCGCTCAAGGATCCACTCCGGTGCTCGCCGCCTGGGACTACAACGCGCTCGCCTGGCGCGACAGCCTGAAGGGCAACCCGAAGGTCGACGTGATCGTGCCCAAGAGCGGCGTCGTCGCCGGCGTCTACGTGCAGGCGATCAGCGCCTACGCGCCGCACCCCAACGCCGCCAAGCTGTGGCTCGAGCACCTCTATTCGGACGAGGGCCAACTCGGCTGGCTGAAGGGCTATTGCCACCCGATCCGCTTCAACGACCTCGTCGAGACGAAGAAGGTGCCCGCCGACCTCCTCGCCGCGCTGCCGCCGGCGGAAGGCTACGCCAAGGCGAAGTTCCCGACGCTCGCCGAACAGGCGGCGGCCAAGGACGTGATCGCCAAGCAGTGGGACGCGGTCGTCGGCGCGACGGTGGCGAAGTAACCGGCGCAGCCCCTCACCCCAACCCCTCTCCCGTGAACGGGAGAGGGGCCTTATCCCTTCTCCCGTTCACGGGAGAAGGTGGCCCGCAGGGCCGGATGAGGGCCTAGCCTCCCTCCTGAGCAAATTGGACGCGAATGACAGCCGTCTCCGCGACGCCCGCCCGCTCCGTCCGCCTGCCCAATCTGGCGCCGTGGCTCGGCGTCGCGCCGTTCTTTCTGTTCGCGATGATGTTCCTCATCGTGCCCACGGCGTCGCTGCTCGTCGGCGCGTTTCAGGATCACGACGGCGCTTTCACCTTCGACAACGTCCTGCGGCTCTGGCAGCCGTCGATCCGCCTGTCCTACCTGCTCAGCGTCGAAGTCAGCCTCGCCTCGGCTTTTTTCGGCGCGCTGATCGGCCTCGCCCTGGCGCTCGCCGTTTTGCGCGGCGGCCTGCCGGAGTGGCTGCGGCCGACCCTGATGACCTTCAGCGGAGTGGCGTCGAATTTCGCCGGCGTGCCGCTCGCCTTCGCTTTCATGGCGACGCTCGGGCGCATCGGCTTCGTGACCATCCTGTTGAAGAGCGTCGGCGTCGACATCTACGCCGCCGGTTTCAATCTCTTCACCTTCACCGGACTGACGCTCACCTACCTCTCTTTCCAGATCCCGCTGATGGTGCTCGTCGTCACGCCGGCGATCGACGGCGTCAAGCGCGAATGGGGCGAGGCGGCCGAGATTCTCGGGGCGAGCCGTTTTCAATACTGGCGCATGATCGTCCTGCCGATCCTGTGGCCGAGCATCATGGGCGCTTCGCTGCTGCTGTTCGCCAACGCCTTCGGCGCCATCGCCACCGCCTACGCGCTGACCGGCTCCTTTCTCAATATCGTGCCGATCCTGCTCTACGCGCAGATCCGCGGCGACGTGCTGCACGATCCCAATCTCGGCTACGCGCTGGCGCTCGGTATGTTGACGATCACCGGCCTCTCCAACCTCGCCTATCTCTACCTGCGCGCGCGCTCGGACCGGTGGCTCAAATGAAGAGCGGCAAATTCGGCGCCTGGCTGGCGGTGTTCGTCGGGGTCGCGTATTTCCTCGCGCCGCTCGTCGCGACCTTCGAGTTCTCGCTGCGCATGCGGCGCGGCGAATACAGTTTCGACGCCTATCGCGTCGTCTTCGCCAGCGACAGTTTCCAGGCGTCCTTTCTCTATTCGACGGTCCTGGCGGTCGTCACCATCGTGGTCGCAATTCTCATCGTCGTGCCGACCGCCTATTGGGTGCAGTTGAGGCTGCCGCGCCTGCGCGGGATCGTCGAGTTCACCACCTTGCTGCCGCTGGTCATTCCGGCGATCGTGCTGGTGTTCGGCTACATCAAGCTCTACGGCAGTTCGTCGGTCCTGCCGCTGACCGCGACGACGCTCGGCTCGGACGCGCTGCTGATGTTCGGCTATGTCGGGCTCGGCCTGCCCTACATGTACCGCTCGGTCGAGACGGCTCTGCGCGCGATCGACGTGCGCACGCTGACGGAAGCGGCGGAAAGCCAGGGCGCGGGGATTCTCACGATCCTGTTTCGCGTCATCCTGCCCAACATCCGTTCCGGCATCCTGTCGGGCGCCTTTCTCACCTTCGCGATCGTGATCGGCGAATTCACCTTCGCCAGCCTGCTCGATCGCCCTGCCTTCGGCCCCTATCTGCAATTGATCGGCGCCTCGCGCGCGTATGAGCCTTCGGCCCTCGCCATCATGGCCTTCGCGCTGACCTGGGCCTGCATGGGACTCATTCTGCTGTTGGGCGGCGGCGCGCCGAATTCCACCGGCAAGCGTTAGGATTTTCCGTCATGTCGTTCCTCACGCTGACCGGCATTCAAAAGACCTACGGCGCCAACGCCGTCGTCAGGGACTTCGACCTTTCCGTCGAGCGCGGCGAACTGGTGACTTTCCTCGGCCCCAGCGGCTGCGGCAAGACGACGACGCTGCGCATGATCGCCGGCTTCGAGACGCCGACGGAAGGGTCGATCCTCATCGACGGCCACGACGTCACCAACCTACGCGCCAATCGCCGGAAAATCGGCATGGTGTTCCAGGCCTACGCCCTATTCCCCAACATGACGGTCGCGCAAAACATCGGCTTCGGCCTCAAGGTCGCCGGAAGGCCGGCGGCCGAGATCAAGGCGCGAGTCGGCGAGATGCTGGCGATGATCAAGCTGCCGCAACTCGCCGAGCGCTATCCCTACCAGCTTTCCCGCGGCCAGCAGCAGCGCGTGTCGCTCGCCCGCGCGCTCGCCCCGAGCCCGCAGATTCTGCTGCTCGACGAACCGCTCTCCGCCCTCGACGCCCGCATCCGCGTGTCCTTACGCGAGGAAATCCGCGCCCTTCAGCGCAATCTGGGGATCACCACGATTTTCGTCACTCACGACCAGGAAGAAGCGCTGTCGATGTCGGATCGCGTCGTCGTGATGAACGAGGGCGCGATCGAGCAGGTGGGAACGCCGAGCGAAATCTACAATGCGCCGCGCACGCGTTTCGTCGCCTCCTTCGTCGGCACGCTCAATCTTCTCGACGGCACGATCGTCGACGCCTCCGCCGGCGCGGTGGACATCGACGGCCAGCGCGCGACGACGCGGCGCAAGCTCAACGGCGCCAAGCCAGGCGACGTTCTTGCGTTGGCGCTGCGGCCCGAGGCGCTGCGCCTCGGGGCGGGCGGCGACGATCGCAATACGCTCGCCGGCGTCATCGAAGACGTCGCCTTTCTCGGCGCGGTGGTGCGCGTGCGCGTGCGGCTCGCGCGCGCCGCCATCATCGTCGACACCTTCAACCGCGGCGCAGGCGCCCTGCCCGCTCGCGGCGAATCCGTCGCGGTCAATTTCGGCGCCGACGACTTGATCCCGCTGCAGCCGAACTGAGGCGCGTCGCAGCGCGCGCTCCGGGCGATCCCGCCGAACCGGTCACGTCGCGACCGCGAAGCTGTCGGCGCGCGCCATCCCCCAGAGCTCGCGCAACGATTCGTCGCGTGCGCCGGCGATCAGTTCGCCCGGCTCGAGCGTCGGATAGAGTTCGGCGAAGGTCACGACCTCGCACGCGTTGACGCGGCGCGAGAAATGCAGGGGGCGAAAATCCTGGGGATGGTCGAGCCCCGCCGCGGCCGTCAATTCGGCCAGCGCGAGCAGCATCGAACGGTGAAAATTGTGGACGCGTTCGGTCTTGTCCTCGACCACGAGCGCCCGCGAGCGCGTCTTGTCCTGGGTCGCGACGCCGGTCGGGCAACGGTCGGTGTGGCAGCTCAGCGACTGAATGCAGCCGAGCGAGAACATGAAGCCGCGCGCCGCGTTGCACCAATCCGCGCCGAGCGCCATCGCGCGGGCCATGTCGAAGGCGTTGGCGATCTTGCCGGAGACCCCGATGCGAATGGAGTCGCGTAAGGACGCGCCGACGAGCGCGTTGCGGACGAAAACGAGCCCCTCGCGCATCGGCATCCCCAGGTGATCGGAGAATTCCAGCGGCGCCGCGCCGCTGCCGCCCTCCTTGCCGTCGACGACGATGAAATCGGGGCGAATTTTCGTCTCCAGCATCGCCTTGCAGATCGCCAGGAATTCCCAGGGGTGGCCGACGCAGAGCTTGAAGCCGACCGGCTTGCCGCCCGCCAGGGCGCGCAATCGCGCGATGAAATTCATCATCTCGATCGGCGTCGCGAATTCGCCGTGGCGCGCCGGCGACAGGCAGTCCTTGCCGGCTTCGACGCCGCGGATCGCGGCGATTTCTTGCGTGACCTTGGCGCCCGGCAGCACGCCGCCGTGACCGGGCTTGGCGCCCTGGCTGAGCTTGACCTCGATCATCTTGATCTGGTCGTTGGCGGCCGCGGCGGCGAATTTGTCGGCGTCGAAGCCGCCGTCGGGCCGGCGACAGCCGAAATAGCCCGAGCCGATTTCCCAGATGACGTCGCCGCCGCCCTCGCGGTGATAGGGGCTGTAGCCGCCCTCCCCGGTGTCGTGAGCGAAGCCGCCGAGCGCCGCGCCCTTGTTGAGCGCGCGAACGGCGTTGGCGCTGAGGGCGCCGAAACTCATCGCGGAAATATTGAACACCGAAATCGAATAGGGCCGCGCGCAATCGGGCTCGCCGACCGCGATGCGAAACGGCTCGCTCGCGATCGGCTTCGGCGCGATCGAGTGGCGCAGCCATTCGTAGCCTTGCGCGTACACGTCGAGCTGCGTGCCGAACGGGCGCTTGTCGAGCGCCATCTTGGCGCGCTGGTAGACGATGGCGCGCTGGCTGCGCGAGAACGGCAGCCCGTCGTTCTCGCTCTCGAAGAAATACTGCCGCATCTCTGGGCGCATTTCCTCGAGCATGAAGCGCAAGTGCGCGGAGACGGGATAGTTGCGCAGGATCGCGTGACGCGTCTGCGCGAGGTCATAAAATCCGAGCAGCGTAAGGGCGCCGAACACGGCGAGGCCCGCAAGCAGCAGGACGTCCCAACCAGGAAACATCGACGCGCCGATCGCCGTCGCGAACGTCAAAGCGAAGAGGATCGACAGGGTGAAGACGACAAATCGCGGCGTGAACGGCAACGTCAAAGCGCGCAAGCGATCCCTCCCATCGAGCCGGCTATCGCGCTTTTCGTCGACGAATCGCGCGACAGCCGCGTGACGCTGCGGCAAACTCGCACATTTTCGCGCGGGCGCGAAGCTCGGCGCGCCCGGCGTCGCAGCCGCCGTGAGCGTCCACGGCCCGGCGGGCGTCAGTCCCCCTCGATCGCCCGCGACCACGCCTCGCGGTATGCGTCGAGGCCGGGAATGACGGCGGGCGCGACCGCGGTCTGGCCGGGCGCGGCGCCGCTCTTGGGCGGCCACTGGGCGAGCAGCGCGGCGCCGCGCGCCGCGCCCGCCGCGTCGCCGCCGGCCAAGACGCGCTGCCTCGGCCGCAACGCAGCGAGCGCCGGGCCGAACGCCGGGTTGGCGACGAAGCCGCCCTCGACGATCAGATCACCCGCTGCAGCGCCGAGCCGGGACAGCATCAGATCGGTCATCAGGGCGACGTAGAGCGTCGCCAGCGCGGGACGATCGGCATCGAAAAAATCGCCGCGAATCTCGCCTCGTCGGCGAGCGAACGGGCCGCCCTGGGCCGCAAAGCACGGCAGCGCCATGGCGCCGCGCTCGACGACGCGCGCCAGCGCGTCGGCCTCGAGAGGTCCACGCGCCTCGCCGACGATCGCAGAATATTCGCGCCCGCCCATGAAGCGCGCGCAGGCGGTGGGGCGGCCCTCGACGTCGACGTTGGCGAGCATGTCGTCCTCGTCCCTCAGCGCTTCGACGCCGAGCCCGACCGCCATCAGGATGACCCACGTCCCCGTCGAGACGATGGTGAAGGGCGGGCGGCGGAACGCGAGATGCGGCAGCAGCGAGGCGTTGGAATCGTGGACCCCGTTGAGGACGCGCGTTGTCGGATCGAGCCCCGTCGCCGCGGCGACGTCCGCCTCGACCGCGCCCAGACTCTCCCACGCCGGGCGGAACGGCGCGGTCAGGCGCGTCAGGTCGAGCGCCGCCGCGAGGCTGGAGTAGCGTCCCGCCAGCGGCTCCCAAAGCTCGGTATGGGCGCCGAGCATGGTGACTTCCGAAGCGGCGATGCCGCAGAGGCGCCAGGCCCAGTATTGCGGATAGGTCAGATAACGCCTGGCCCGCGCGAAGGCGTCGGGAAATCGCGCCCGCTGCCACGCGATCTGCTTGCCGAGGTTGAGCCCGCCCGGCAGTTTGGGCGCCAGCGTCAGCGCGTAGGGCGGACGCAGCGGCGCGTAGGACGGCTCGATCTCGTCGAGGCCGGCGAATTCGTAGTCGAGCACCGGCAGGACGAGCCCCTTTTGGTCGATCAGCGCGCCGGCGCAGCCGTGCGTCGTCGTCACGATCGCCTCGACGCGATGGGCGCCGTTGGCCTCGCGCAGCGCGTCGATCAGGAAGGCCCAGATGGCCTCGACGTCGGCGTGCGGATAGGGCGGCCCCGGGCGCACGCGGTTGGGCGTCGAACGCTCCCACAGGATCGTTCCGTCCGGCGCGAACAGCGCCAGCTTGACGTTGGTCTTGCCGATGTCGAGGACGGCGACCGCGCCGCTCATGCGCGCATTCTCCCCTAGCGTCGGGCTAATCGAGATGAAACATTTCCTCGAGTGGGAGCGCAACCGGCGAGCCGTCGGGATGGGTCCGCATGATGTCCTTCATGTGATCCCACCAGCGGCGCATCACGGGGCGCTCGGGCAGCGCGTCCATCGTGCGATCGAAGCGCCGCTCGAGATAAGCGAAGAGGACGCCGGTCTCGGCGTCGAGATGAATCGAGTAGTTGGAGACGCCGGCGTCTCGCAACAGCGCCGCGAGCTCCGGCCAGATCGCCTCGTGCCGCGCGCGGTATTCGGCCGCTCGGCCGGGATCGAGATACATCTTGAACGCGTAGCGTTGCATTTCAAGCCGCCGGGCGTTGCAGCCGGCCCCGCTCGCGCGCGGGGCCGGCCGATCGGCTCTTCCTCGTCAGAAGTCGAAGGTGTTGATGTTGCTCTTGTCGAAGATGAACGGCGCGCCCAGCAGGATCTCGCTGCCGTTGATGACGTTCAGCTTGCCGAGCTTGCCCGCGTCGACCGAAGTCGCGCCGGGCTTCAGCTTGCCGTCGACGACCGCGCGCATGACGTAGGTGGCGGCGTAGCCGAGATCGACCGGGTTCCACAGAACCACCGACTTGACGCAACCCGCGTTGACATAAGGCTTCATTGCGTTGGGCGTCGCTAATCCGACCACCGCCACCTTGCCGCACAGCTTGGCCTTGGTCACCGCTTCGGCGGAAGCCGGCGTCGCCACCGAGGTCATGCCGAACAGCCCGGAAAGCTTGTCGCCGTACTTGTTGATCAGCGTCGTCGCCTGGTTGAACGACAGCACGTTGTCTTCCTGCGCCTCGACCGTCTCGAGCCACTTCAGTTTCGGATGGCATTTGGCGGCATAGGCCTGCATTTCCGCGATCCAGCGCGCCTGATTGGGCGTGGTGAAAGTCGAGGTGACGATCGCGAAACTCTTGTCTTCGCCGATCTCCTTGGCCATCGAATCGATCATCGCCTTGGCGATGCCGTTGAACGGGCTCTGATTGACGAACCATTCGCGCGCGTCGGGCGTCGAATTGGCGTCGTAGCCGACCACGTGGATGCCTTTCGACAGCGCCTTCTTCAGCACCGGCGCGATCGCGACGGGATCGTTGGCGGCGAACAAGATGCCGTCGACGCCGCGCGTGATGTAGTTGTCGATGAACTTGATCTGCTCGTCGATCTTGGCCTCGGTCGGCCCGTCGGTCGTCGCCGTGACGTTGCCGAGCTCCTTGGCGGCGTCCTGGATGCCTTTCGAGGTCGCGTTGAAGTAGCCGATGCCGATCAGCTTCGGCACGTCGACGAGGGTGATCGGCTTGCCCGCCTTGTCGGGGGCGCCGGTCGCCTGGCCGCCGTCGTAGGGCTGCGCGGCGGCGGGCGCCGCCGGGCCGGCCCCGCAGGCGAGCGGATTGACCGCAAGATCGTCGCCGCCGTCCCAGTGATCGGCGGCGCGGGCGCCGGCGGTCGCCAGCGTCATAGCGAGAATCGCCGACGCCACGGTCGTCATCAATTTCGCATTCATGCCTATTACCTCCCTTACACGCCGCATTGCGGCAACCACTCCGTCAAGCGCCGTATTCCCGGCGTCGCTGCAGAGAACTCGCGATCAGGACCGAGGCGATCAGCACCGCGCCGATGACGACGATGGTGGCGTCGCCCTTGACGCCGGTCAGCGCCAGACCGTTTTTCAGCAGTTGGATCATCGCCAGGCCGATCGCCGTGCCCCAGATCGTGCCGGAGCCGCCGAAGATGCTGGTCCCGCCGAGCACGACCGCCGCGATGACGTCGAGTTCGTAGCCGATGCCCATGTCGGAGCGCGTCGTCGTCACCCGCGACACCAGCACCCAGGCGGAGACGCCCGCCATCAGCCCCGACAGCGAGTAGACGATCAGCTTGACGCGATCGACCGACAGGCCGGAAAAGCGCGCCGCCGTTTCGTTGGCGCCGATGGCGTAGAGCGTGCGACCGAACGTGGTGCGGTCGAGCGCGACGCCGGCGACGACGATCGCGACCAACAGAATCCACAGTTGCGTCGGCACGCCGAGCCATTGGCCCTGGCCGACGAAGAAGAACCATTCGGGATAGCCGCGCACCGAATGGGCTTGGCTGACCCCCTCCGCCAAGCCGCGATACAGCGCCAGCGTCGCGATCGTCATGATCAGCGGCGGCACTCTGATTCGCGTGATCAGCAGACCGTTGACGAAGCCGGCCAAGCCGCCGACGGCGATGGCGAAAAGAATCGCCAGCGGCAGCGGAAAGCCGAACGTCTTCCACGAATATCCCAGGGTTATCGCGCACAGCCCGACGATCGAGCCGACCGACAAGTCGATGCCTCCGGTGACGATGACGAAGGTCATCGGCAAGGCGATGAGCCCGACTTCGGTCATCAGCCGTCCCTGGTTGAGCAGGTTGTCGATCGTCAGAAAGCGCTCGTTGAACGAACCCAATATGACCAGCGCGACGACGAGAATCGCCGCCAGCAGCGTCTCGTGGCGGGCGAGCCAACGCGGCGCGCCGCGGCTGAGGTTTTGCGCCAGGACGGCCATCGCGCCTAGCCTCCCGCCATGCGGCGTTGGCGCCGCAGGATGTCGGCGATGACGGTGGCGAGGATCAAAACGCCCTCGAGCGCGTGAATCCAATAGGGCGAGACGTTGATGAAGACGAGCGCGCTGGCGATCTCGGCGATCAGGATCGCCGCCAAAGTCGCGCCGATCACGGTTCCCACCCCGCCCAGAATGCTCACCCCGCCGACGACCGAGGCGGTGATGATGGTCAATTCGAGGCCGGTCGGCGTCGTCGACTGAATGACTTTCAGTTGCGTGGCGAACAGCAGAGCCGCGATGGCGGCGAAAAAGCCGTGCAGCGCGAAGACCATCACCACCGTGCGCTGCGGCGACACGCCGCAAAGGCGCGCCGCCTCGGCATTGCCCCCCGTGGCGTAGATCGCCCGGCCGCTCGCCGAATAGCGCATCCACAGCGCCGCTAGGATCGTGGCGATCGCCAGGATCAGGACCGGCATCGGCAGGATGTCGAACAGCTCGATATCCGCGAGATGGAAGCCCTCGGGCAAATCGGTGATCCATTTGCCGCCGGTGACGCTGATCAATCCGCCCTTGAGAATCGACAGCATGCCGAGCGTCACCACGATCGCGGGAATGCGCAAATAGGCGACGATCACGCCCTGAAGCGCCATCACGGCGATCCCGACGACCACCGGCGCCAGCCAGGCCACCGCGATCGGCGCCCCGGCGACCGCCAGCGAGCCGCTGACGGTGGCGAGCACGCCGATCAACGCGCCGACGGAAATGTCGATATTGCCGGAGATGATGACCATCGACATGCCGATCGCCGCGACGCCGACATAGGCGTTGCCGAGCAGGATGTCGGAGAGATTGCGGGTCGCCAGGAAGCGCGGATTGACGACGCCGACGACGATGGCCAGAGCGATCACGGCGATCCCGAGCAGCGCCTCCTGCGAGGCGACGCGCCGCAGCAGGCTGGTGCGCGCGACCTGCGGGCGCGCGACGGCGATCGCGCTCATGCCGCCCTCCCCGTTTCGCCTTCGCCGCCCATCATCGCCGCGCCCACCGCTTCGGGGGTGGCGCGCGCGCGATCGAATTCGGCGACCAGCCGTCCCTCGCGCATGACGAGGACGCGATCGCTCATGCCCAGCACTTCCGGCAACTCGCTGGAAATCATCAGGATCGCCAGGCCTTTGCCCGCCAGCTCGCCCATCAGGCGATGGATCTCGGCCTTGGCGCCGACGTCGATGCCGCGCGTCGGCTCGTCGAGGATGAGCAGCTTGGGATTGTTGGCGAGCCATTTGCCCAGCACGATCTTCTGCTGATTGCCGCCGGAAAGCCGCCCGGCGACCTGTTCGAGCGAGCTCGTCTTGACGCTGAAGCGCGCCACGCCCTCCTCCGCCATGCGCCGCTCGGCGGCGCGATCGATGAAACCGGCGCGCGCGAGGCTCGACAGCGCGGCAAGGGAAAAGTTGTGCAGCACGCTCATCGGCCGCACCAAGCCCTGGATGCCGCGATCCTCCGGCACGTAAGCGATGCCCAGCGCCCGCGCGCGGCCCGGCGAATCGATTTTCGCCGCCGCGCCGGCGATGCGAATCTCGCCCGATTGCGCCGGAGTGACGCCGAACACGGTCTGCGCCAGTTCGCTGCGCCCGGAGCCGACGAGGCCGGCGAGCCCGACGATCTCGCCGGCGCGAACGGTCAGGCTGACGCCTTTCGTCGTCGGGCGACGCACGAGATCGCGCACCTCCAGCACCGGCTCGCCGACCGGCACGGAGATTTTGGGAAACAGGTTGTCGATCTTGCGCCCGACCATCATCTGGACGAGTTCGCCGGCGTTGGTCTGCGCCACGCGACGCGTGCCGACCTGGACGCCGTCGCGCAGCACCGTCACGCGGTCGGCGATGGCGAAGATCTCGTCGAGGCGATGGGTGATGTAGATGACGCCGACGCCGCGCGACGTCAAAAGGCGCACGATCGCGAAGAGCCGCGTCACGTCGTGCTCGGTCAGCGCCGCCGTCGGCTCGTCCATGATCAGCAGGCGCGCATTCTGCGACAGCGCGCGCAGGATCTCGACGCGCTGGCGGTTGCCGACCGTCAGCGTGCCGACGATCCGGTCGGCGGCGAGGTCGTGGATTTCGAGAGAGGCGAGCAAGTCCTCGGCGCGCGCGCGCATCGCTCGCCAATCGAGCCTCCCGAGAGCCGCGCGCGGGGCGTGGCCCATGAAGATGTTTTCGGCGACCGTCAGCTCGGGAAAGAGGAGCAATTCCTGATAGATCGTCGCGACGCCGGCGCGTCGCGCGTCGCCCGGAAGCTGAAAGTCCACGGGCCGCCCGTCGACGAACATCGCGCCGCGATCCGGCCGATAGACGCCCGAGACGATCTTGATCAGCGTCGATTTTCCCGCGCCGTTTTCGCCGAGCAGGGCGTGGACCTCGCCCGGCGCGACGTCAAAGGACACGTCGGACAGCGCGCGCACCCCCGGAAACGACTTCTCGATGTCGCGCACTTCCAGCAAGGCCGGGCGCGCGCGCCGAGCCGCGTCCGCCGCCTCGTCGGGCTGATCGGAAAGGGTCGCCGCGCCGATCATGCCGCCGCCGTCGACTGCGGGGCGGCATCGGCGATCAGCGTGCGCACGCCCGCCTGGGCAAGCATTTCGAGCGCCGCGGCGGGCGCCTCCTTGTCGGTGATCAGCGTGTCGATGCGCGACAGCGGGCAGACGACCAGGCTGCCGCGCGCGACGAATTTGGAGCTGTCGGCGAGAACGATGAGCTTCTCGGCGCGTTTGAGCAGCTTCGTCTCGGCGCGCGCGATGAGCGGATCGCCTTCGATGACGCCGAGCGGCCCGATGGAAATCGCGCTCATGAACATGCGGCTCGCCGAATAGCGCTGAATCGCGTCCTCCTCGAACGGCGAAACGATCAGCTTCTGCTCGCGGTAGACTTCGCCGCCGGGCAACGCGACGCGGCATTGGCTGCTGTAAATCAGCGTCTCCGCCAGCGGGTAGGAATTGGTCAGCACTTTCAGCCGGCGTTGGCGCAGGAAGGCGCCCATTTCGAACGTCGTCGTGCCGCCGTTGATGATGATCGCCTCGCCATCCTCGCACAGTCCCACCGCGGCCTTGGCGATGGCGCGCTTGGCGGCGACGTTCAGCGTCTGACTGACGTCGAAGGAGCGCGTCGCCAGCGCCGGCGCGTCGGACGCGCGCGCGCCCGAGACCGCCTCGAGGCCGCCGTGCACGCGCGTGGCGACGCCGTTTTGCGCGAGCCTGGCGAAATCGCGCCGGACGGAGGCCTCCGAAGCGTCGGTGGCGCGGCAGACGTCGGCGACGCGCACGAGGCCGTTTTCGCGCAGCATCGCCTTGATCACCTGCCAGCGCTCGCGCTCGTGCACCGTCCGCCTCCCTTTCATTGTTGGAAACTTTTTCATGGACTCGCAGGAGCGTCAACGAGTTTCTTTCATAATCGATCAATATCGCAACGCATCAATCATTTTGCATCGCAACAACGCGCGATCATGATTGACCGTGATCGCGCCTCGCCCTATGGTCGCGCCCATCGCAGAAGCGGGGAGGAGCGTTTCCATGACGAGGCCGGCGGCACAGCCCCTTCGCATTCTCTGGGACGACGCCCATGCGGCGGCCCTCGATGAGCCCGGCAAACTGCTCTATCGCTCCAACCTGCTCGGCAGCGATCTGCGCATCACCAATTTCGGCGGCGGCAATACGTCGGCCAAGGTCGTCATGCCCGACCCGCTCACCAAGCAGCCGGTCACGGTGCTCTGGGTGAAGGGCTCGGGCGGCGACATCGGCTCGATGAAGCGCGGCGGCTTCGCCACGCTCTATCTCGACAAGCTCGAAAGCCTGAAGGGCCTTTATCGCGGCCTCGCGCACGAGGACGAGATGGTCGCGCTGTTCGACCATTGCACCTTCGCGCTCAATCCGCGCGCGACCTCCATCGACACCCCGCTGCACGCCTTCGTGCCGCGCGCCCATGTCGACCACGTCCACGCGGACGCCGTGATCGCCATCGCCGCCTCGGAGAACGCCGAGGCGCTGACGAAACGAATTTTCGGCGGCGAACTCGGCTTCCTGCCCTGGCAGCGACCGGGCTTCGATCTCGGCCTCAAGCTCGGCGAGATGGCCGCGCGCAATCCCGGCCTCGTCGGCGCCGTGCTCGGCGGTCACGGACTGTTCACATGGGGCGAAACCGCCAAGGCGTGCTACGAGACGACGCTCCGCGTCATCAATCAGGCGGCGGAATGGCTCGCCGCCAACGAGAAGCGCCCGGCCTTCGGCGGGGCGCGCGTCGAGCCGGCCGAACCGGCGCGCCGGCGCGCCATCGCCGCGCGGCTGATGCCGCTCATCCGCGGCAAGATCTCGGGCGCCGAGCGCAAGGTCGGCCATTTCACCGACGCGCCGGAAGTGCTCGAATTCGTCGGCTCGCAAGCGCTGGCCGAGCTCGCGCCGCTCGGCACGTCCTGCCCCGATCATTTCCTGCGCACGAAAATCCGCCCGCTCGTGCTGCCCTACGATCCGGCGGCCGACAATCTCGAGGCGGTGGTCGCGGGGCTCGACCAAGCGATCGAGGCCTATCGCGCCGATTATTCCGCCTATTACCAGCGCTGCAAGCGGCCCAATTCGCCGGCGATGCGCGACCCCAACGCGGTGATCTCTCTCGTGCCCGGCGTCGGCATGATCTCCTTCGCCAAGGACAAGCCGACGGCCCGCGTCGCCGGCGAGTTCTACGTCAACGCGATCAACGTCATGCGCGGAGCCTCGGGCGTCGACGCCTATGTCGGCCTGGCCGAACAGGAGGCGTTCGACATCGAATACTGGCTGCTCGAGGAAGCCAAGCTCAAACGCATGCCCAGGCCCCGTTCGCTCGCCGGGCGCGTCGCCTTCATCACCGGCGGCGCCGGCGGCATCGGCGGCGCGACGGCGCTGCGGCTCATAAGCGAAGGCGCCTGCGTCGTGCTCGCCGACATCGACCGCGAGGCGCTTCGTGCGCGCCTCGCCGAGATCGCCAAGCGACACGGCAAGGACGCCGTCGTCGGCCTGCCGCTCGACGTCGTCGACGAGGCCGGCGTCGCCGCGAGCTTCGCCGACGCCGTCCTCGCCTACGGCGGCCTCGACATCGTCGTCTCCAACGCCGGCATCGCCTCCGCTGCCGCGATCGAGGACACCAGCTTGGCGCTGTGGCGGAAGAACCTCGATGTGCTGGCGACCGGCTATTTTCTCGTCGCGCGCGAGGCCTTCCGCCTGATGATCAGGCAGAAATGCGGCGGCTCGATCGTTTTCGTCGCCTCGAAGAACGGTCTCGCCGCGTCTCCCGGCGCCTCGGCCTATTGCGCGGCGAAGGCGTCGGAGATCCATCTGGCGCGCTGTCTGGCGCTCGAAGGCGCGCCGCACGGGATCCGCGTCAACACGGTCAATCCCGATGCGGTGCTGCGCGGCTCGAAAATATGGGCCGGCGAGTGGCGCCAGCAGCGCGCCGCCTCCAACAAGGTCAGCGAGGACGCGCTCGAGGAGGTCTACCGCCAGCGCTCGTTGCTCAAGCTCTCGGTGCTGCCCGAGGACGTCGCCGAAGCGGTCTATTTCTTCGCCTCGGACTTTTCGGCCAAGTCGACCGGCAACATCCTCAACGTCGACGCCGGCAATTCCCAGGCGTTCACGCGATGAACCTCGTATCGCACCGCCAGGCGGAGGCCACGACGCCATGACTTTCCGTATCTCCGACGACTTGGTCGCCGAAAGCAATCGCGCCGCTCGGCCCGCTCTCGACGAAGATTACGCAGCGCTCGCCCGGCAACTCGCGCGCCGCGGCGTCGACATCGAGGCGATCGCCCGCGCCGTCACGGCCTTCGGCGTCGCGATCCCCACTTGGGGCGTCGGCACGGGCGGCACGCGTTTCGCGCGCTTTCCTGGCCCCGGCGAGCCGCGCGGCGTCGAGGACAAGATCGAGGACTGCGCAACGATTCAGCAGCTCGTGCGCGCGACGCCGAGAATCTCGCCGCATTTTCCCTGGGACTTTACGAGCGACTGGGCGGGATTGCGCGAGGCGGCGGCGGCGCGCGGGCTCGCCTTCGACGCGGTCAACTCCAACACTTTTCAGGATCAGCCGGGCCAGACGCTCTCCTACAAGTTCGGCTCGCTCAGCCACGTCGAGCGCGCCGTGCGCGAGGCGGCGATCGCCCACAACAAGGCGTGCATCGCGATCGGCCAGAAGCTCGGCTCGAAGGCGTTGACGGTGTGGATCGCCGACGGCTCCAACTTCGCCGGCCAGTCCAACCTGACGCGCGCGTTCGACCGCTATCTCGAGTCGATGCGCGAAATCTGCGCCGCCCTGCCCCTGGACTGGCGCGTGTTCATCGAACACAAGCTCTACGAGCCCGCCTTCTATTCGACCGTCGTCGCCGACTGGGGCACGAGCTTCGCGGCGGCGCTGGAGCTGGGGCCGCAGGCGCAGTGCCTCGTCGATCTCGGCCATCACGCGCCGGGCGTCAACATCGAGCAGATCGTCGCGCGGCTGACGCGCTTCGGCAAGCTCGCCGGCTTCCACTTCAACGATTCCAAATACGGCGACGACGATCTCGACGCCGGCTCGATTGCGCCGTTCCGCCTGTTCCTCGTCTTCAACGAGCTCGCCGACGCCGCGCTCCGCAAGGCGGCCGGCTTCGCCCCCGCCTGTATGATCGACCAGTCGCACAACGTCACCGACCCGATCGAGAGCCTGATGCAATCGGCGATCGAGTTGCAGCGCGCCCACGCGCAGGCCCTCATCGTCGACCGCGCCGCGCTCGCCAGCGCGCAAGAGGCGAACGACGCGCTCGGCGCGCATCTCGAACTGAAGCGCGCTTTCTTGACCGACGTCTCGCCGATCCTGGCGATGGCGCGCCTGCGCTCGGGCGGCGCTGTCGCGCCGATCGCGACCTATCGCGCCTCGGGCTATCGCGATCAGAAGGCGCGCGAGCGGCCGGCGGCGGGCGGGACTT
>Ga0181539_1001812_pt1 | contig 22757 bp, 16 predicted proteins | sample PEATcosm2014_Bin_46_FD_119767 | JGI IMG/M metagenome (GOLD analysis project Ga0181539, IMG submission 119767) | Peatland microbial communities from MTU Mesocosm Facility, Houghton, MI, USA - PEATcosm2014_Bin23_60_metaG | ecosystem: Environmental > Terrestrial > Soil > Wetlands > Peat | place... | reverse complement strand
TTCGGGGCACGTTGCAATACTATCTGTCTGAGGAATATCGAGGGAATTCCTCAAAACTCTGCGCTTCATAGTTGTACAGACTGAAGGAGTCGTGGATGCCACAAGTCGTACCCTGCCGCCTGACTCCTGTATTCCTATTGACGGAGAATCGTCTGCTTCGCGAAGCTCTGGTTCGCATTCTGTCCAAGAGAGTCGATGTGGCCGTGGTCGGTGCAGTCGCATTTGCACCAACTGTTCTGGATCAATTGGTAACCAGCCAAGCGGAAGTAGTTCTGCTGGACTCTCCCAGTCTGGCTTTTCATGGTCCACGCCTGGTAGCGGGCATCCGGCGAATGCTGGCGCCGGCGAAAATCGTCATGATCGGAATGGAACGCGACGAGACCACCTTCTTCCGTGCGGTACGCAGCGGCGTGATGGGATATGTGCTCAAAGACGCATCTGCTTTGGAGATTGTCAATGTCGTCCGCGCGGTGGGATCCGGCGAAGCGGTTTGTCCCTCTTGTTTCTCACGGGCGATCTTCCAGTGTGCCGCACAGCAACTCGCAGCCACCCCAGAAGTCACTGCGTTCCACCCTCAAGGGCTCAGTCGCCGGGAACAACAACTAGTCGGACTAGTCGGACTCGGTCTGACGAACAAGGAAATCGCCGCCCGGCTCAATCTTTCAGAACGTACGGTCAAGAACCATCTTCAACGCATTTTCCGCAAGGCAGGTGTACATGATCGGATGGCGATGATCGAACGCTGCCAGATTAGGGAAGCAACGAACATGTAATGCCCTCCATCCACTCGCAGAATCCGATGGCCTCGATGTAGTTGATAGAACCGACGTTGCTCGGCTGGGAGTCAAATAGTGAATGTTTTCGAGCAGACGTACATTGACCTTGAACCCACGATGAGGGATATCGTGGCCAAGGTTCGTACAGTGCCAGCTAATAAGCGCCCTGGCACGGCGCATATTGATCAGATGGGGGGCTTGGCGCAATATGCATTTTATACGGCCCTGGTGCGCGAGTGGCTTCCTGACGTCAACGCGGAGATCCTGGATTGGGGTGGACAGCACGGACAAATGACTCTCTTTCTTTCCCGCTACTACCCCGGTACAACCTGCTACGTGCTGGAAGGAGACGACTACGACCGCCGGTATGGTCTCTCCCAGTGGCACAGCTCACTGGGAGTAACGGGCGTTGTTCGCGCCCTCGATCCCAATCGCATTGTGATCCATAGACAATTCGATGCTGCGATTTCGTCGGGAGTGCTGGAACACGTTGGAGAATGCGGCGGCGACGAGCGTAGGTCTTTGGAGGAACTTCACCGCGTTTTGAAACCGAGCGGCCTTCTATTCATCTGGAACCTGCCGCGCCAATACGGGCGCGAATTCGTCTACCCTTTGTTCGGGCGCAAGGTGCATATCCGCCGTTATCAAAAGAAAGAAATAATCGACCTCGTGCAGCGTAGCGGCTTTGAGGTTCTCTACATTTCTACTCACGAAATCCTACCATTGGCCGTACTGAAACGGTTGGGGGCGATTGTGCAGTTGAAGGCGCTCCTTAGATGGGATCATTGGTTCGGAGAACATCTTCCGTGGCTGACCCAGAATTTCACTATAGTAGCTCGCCGGGTTGAAGGCTCGACCTTAACAAGATGATAATAATTGGAAACCCCGCTAACCGGAATCCACGGATTCTTTTGTGTGCAGCTTGTGTGCAGTTTGTGTGTAGGGAGAGAACTCCTCCCCAATGGGACTGGGGCGAGGCTGCACACAAATTGCACACAATGGGTGCCTTTTGTCCAATTGCCCGGTGTTATAGAAGTGAATCTATGCAATTACCAGCCCGTGGTGAAAGTCGGCGAGCGGAGGAGGAGCAACACTTTTCATGAATTGTCATCCCGAGTGAAGCGAGGGCGAATGAAGGATTCTCGCTTTCACCACAGGCTGTTAGGGATGGTCCGATTCAATGTTCGGTTAGCGCAGCGCTGAAGCGCTGCGCCACCCGAAAGCAAGAGCAAGGTGAAGTTTTTCCGCAGATTGTGAAGCCGTGCCCTACCCAAAGCTATCCGAAAACGAACTTAATCGGAGATTCCTTTAGCGCTCAACCACTGTGGCCTCCCGTTGTGCCTCATTGGCAGTCGATTAGTACCTGTAACAGTCTTGTGAGCACGTTGGGCTAGGCCCACATTGGTACTTGTTTAAGGAACTACCGACAAGGTAAGAAGTGAGAGTTGAGGATATGACATCTTGAAGCGCATACGAGTTCTGGTCGCAAACCAGCCGCGCTTGATGAGGGAACTCGTGTTGGCTACCATTGTCGACCAACCTGATATCGATGTTGTCGGCGAAGTGGGCAATGCGAGCGAACTGACCGCGGCGATCGAGGAATCCCAGCCCGATGCGCTGATTCTAGAGCTCGGTGAGTTCGAGAAAGGGATAGCCCAATGTGGGTTTCTGCTCGGGCGGTATCCGCAGATGCGGATTCTTGCGCTTGCACCGGAAGAGAATCGTGGGACTATTTATTGGGCAGTCGTAGATGTGCGCATGAAACCCGTGGAGAGTTCGGAATCTGGGATTCTGAGCGCGCTGCGCGAACGCCCGTCGCTAATGGGGACGCTTCACAGTTAGTCAGTTTGTTACATAACTACATGATTCACAACGGCTTGCAGTCGTTTATCGAGTGTAACTGAGATGGCGGAGCCATAGTCGGGAGCGGAAGCGGTGCTGGAGAACACCCCCTCAAACTATGAAGCGTCAGGGAGCGGAATTCCTGGCAAGGCTTTGGCCTCTATCGAAAAGCTTTTGCCGGTCGAACGGTGGTACGCGGTTTCCGTTCGTCCGAGGCACGAGAAGCTGGTGGCCCGATATCTCGAATACCAGGGATTGAACTACTTTCTTCCGGTCTACCGCAGCGTGCGCCGCTGGAAGGATCGCCGTAAGGAATTGGACATGGCCCTATTCCCAGGCTATGTCTTCGTGAACCTGAATCTTCGAGACCGTCGGGGCGTTCTGCAGGCCCCCGGGGTCGTGCAATTTGTGACGTTTCAGGGCCAGCCCGCCGCGGTTCCGGATTCCGAGATCCGCGCGCTTGAATCGAGCATGTCCGCAGGTCTGCGGCCGCAACCTCATCCCTATTTGTACCAAGGCAGGAGAGTCCGCGTAAAGCGCGGGCCTCTCGTGGGTGCGGAAGGAATCTTGATCCGCCGCAAAGAACGCTTCCGCTTAGTGCTCTCGATCGATCTGATCCTGCGATCGGTGGTACTTGAGGTGGATGAAGCCGACGTCGAGCCCCGCTGAAGACATCTTGTCTGTCAGACCGAACTCAGTGCCCGCTGCACGCTAAAGAGACTCCAGAGATTCCTATGTTCCTTCAGTAGCAGTTTCTGGTCGCATTGGTGCGCTCGTTGGAGTGAAAAAACTATGTTCGACCACAAGCAATTGAAGAAGAGTATCTCTTGTCTTGCCTGGACGTTCTTGTTCTGCGCGGCTGCCTATTCACAGCAGGAATCCAAGCAGGCTGTAGCGCAACCGTCCGGAACGGGAATTGCGACGCGTGTGCCTAGCCGTCCTCCGGATATCATCTCGGACAATCTTGAGAGGGTGGCGGCTTCGGCTGATCAGATTCTCGAAGTCATGAATAAAGAAGTTGGCCTGATGGTCGAACTGAAGCGCATTCTCGCCCAAGACGCGGGTGTGAGCGGGCAGATCCTTGAAGAGTCCGATCTGACTGATGTAGCGGTCGCCGAACGTCTGCGCTCGGACTTGCGTGACCGCGTGCTCGCAACGCGCCTCCTGCAGCGGTATGGCTATCTCGTGCCTCGATTGAATCCGGACTCTGATCTCAAAGCAGAGCAGAAACTCGTGCAACAGGCGCGGGTACAGATGCTGGCGCGCGCCGCCGAGCGTCGCGACACTCTGGTTGAAAATTCAACCGCTGACCGTAACGCTGCATGCGATCCGCGGAGCGTCCCGGAGTGTGCGCTCCCGCCCTCTCTCCCGGAGGATCGTGAAAGTTCGCCCGTGAGCCCGACTGCGCCAGGACAAGCGCCGCGTTCGCCGTCGCCGTTGCAACAGGCCGATGAAACTTCACCCGGCCCCATGACGCCTCCGGATGGCACCGGCCTTTCGCCGGACCAACGCTCAGAATATCCGGCCAGTCTGGCGGCGCCGGAGACCATGCTCACCGCGGCGCGCGTTGATACAAATCCATCGCTGAACGGAACGCCGCGCATCTCCGGGTACGGGACTGGGGAGAATCCTTCGCTTCCATCCAGCAGCCAAGCGGATCTGCGGCCGCTGCCGGTGTCTCAGCCGCATCAATTATCAAGCGGCGCCGGGATGCCACGCCCAGGGCGGGGGTCGGAGCGATATCCAGCAGGGCGCGATTCTACCCCTGCAGGCACCAGCGAGGCGGAACAAGTAAGGATGGTACGTCGACCGAATCCTTACGCAGATTTGCCTTCCCTATATGACCTCTACGTGCAGGCGGGGGCGAGCAATCGGCCTCTCGAGAGGTTTGGTCTCGATGTTTTCCGCAAAGGAACCGCAAATCCGGATTATATCCCCATGGATCTTCCCGTCGGACCGAGCTATGTCGTCGGTCCAGGCGACAGTCTATCGATTGATCTTTGGGGAGGGGCTTCACAGCGGCTGCTCCGCACCGTGGACCGGGAGGGGCGCGTGGCTCTGCCGGAAGTGGGGCCCGTCCTTGTCTCCGGGCGAACGCTGGGTGATGTGCAGGAAATTGTACAACGCACCTTGAGAACACAATTCCGCGATGTCTCTGCCGACGTTGCCCTGCTTCGGCTGCGCTCGGTGCGGGTGTATGTGGTTGGCGATGTCGCTTCGCCCGGCGCGTATGACGTGAGTTCGCTTTCCACTCCGTTGAATGCGCTGTTTGTGGCGGGTGGTGTGACACCGCAAGGCTCTCTCCGGCGGCTTCAACACTATCGCGGAAAGCAGTTGATTGAAGAAGTGGACGCGTATGACCTGCTGCTCCACGGCATTCGGGGCGATCTCGAGCGAATCGAGAACGGCGATTCCCTGATGGTACCGCCGCTTGGTCCAGTGGTGACTGTTGAAGGCATGGTGCGCCGTCCAGCTATCTACGAATTGCGCAATGAGAAGACACTCCTAGACGTACTCGATCTTGCTGGAGGAATTCTCCCCGCGGCGGCACTGCGGCACATTGAAGTTCAGCGCCTGGTAGCCCATGAAAAGCGCACGATGCTGAGCGTCGAGATCAGCGACACCAGCGATTCCGGAGTGGTTCGGGCGCAGATGGGAGGTTTCGCAGTACAGGATGGCGACGAGATCCACATCTTTCCGATCGCGCCTTACAACTCGGAGTCTATCTACCTCGTAGGGCATGTCTTGCGTCCAGGCCGGTATTCCTACAAGCCAGAGATGAGGCTCACGGACCTCGTGACTTCATATGCCGAACTGCTCCCGGAACCTTCGACCCGCTATGCCGAGATCATTCGGCTGCATGCGCCGGACTACCATCCAGTGGTCGAGACCTTTGATCTAGCAACCGCTCTCGAACATCCCGATCAGGCGCCCAAGCTCGAGCCGCTCGATACGGTACACATTTTTGGACGGTACGACTTCGAGCCGGATCCAGAAGTCTTCATCACCGGCGAGGTCCGCGCGCCGGGGTCGTATCGCACGTCTGGCCAGCAGCATTTGCGCGACGCGGTTTATCAGGCTGGAGGTGTGACACCGGATGCTTGGCTTGATTCGGCACAGCTATTCCGCCGGCAGCCGGACGGGACCACACGGGTCTTGAGCATCAACTTAAGCGACGCACTTGCGGGAGATCCTTTGAACAATGTATTGGTCCAGCCGCGCGATCGGATCCTTGTGCATCGCCAACCGGAACAAGTTTCGCCACCCAGCGTGTACGTAAAAGGCGATGTCGCGCGGCCGGGCCGCTATCCTTTCGCTGCCAATATGAGCGTCTCCGACCTCGTGCGTTCTGCTGGCGGATTGCTGCGAAGCGCGAATCCCGAGGGCGGCGACCTGACGCATTATGCGATTTCTAACTCGTCCGGGGAGCGCGTGCCGGCCGGACACCAGGACCTGAATCTGGCGGCTGCTCTCGCGGGGAAGGAAGACCAGAATTTGCCGCTCCACGACGGCGATGTGTTGACCGTGCCCCAACAGGCCAGCTGGAACGATATCGGCGCCACGGTCACCCTGCGCGGCGAGGTCCGCAAACCGGGCGTTTATGGCATCAGGCCGGGCGAACGCCTGAGTTCGTTACTGAAGCGCGCTGGCGGGCTCCTGCCGACAGCATGTTCGCGCGCAGCGGTGTTCGAACGTGTCGAGGTTCGTGAACTTCAGGAGAAGAGTCGCCAGGAGTTGATCCAGCGGCTCGAGCAGGAGTCCACGGTGGTCAAGACTTCGGCGTCCACGTCGGGAACGGAGGAAGCGGCATTGCAACAGGCCGCCATGCAGCAGCGCCAGCGCGTATTGGATGGACTGCGAAAAGCTCCTGTATCGGGGCGGCTGGTCATACATCTCCGCCCGGACCGCAAGAACTTTGCGGAATCGCCCGAGGATATCGAGCTGCGCGCGGGCGATTCGCTCACCATCCCCAAGCAGCCCGGAGTAGTGCTGGTCATCGGGCAGGTGTACAACGCCAACGCCCTTACGTATACGCCAGGGAGGAATGCCGGCTGGTATTTCTCCCGCGCGGGAGGCGCAACCCACCTGGCCGACAAAGGTGCAATCTTCATCGTCCGGGCCGACGGTTCGGTCACGGGCCACAACCAGGGCGGCCTTTGGTCCAGAGGCGTGCTCTCGGCGGCAATCGGTCCGGGCGACACGATTGTAGTGCCGGAGAGGCCGGTGCTGGGCAGCAGCACTTTGAAAAACGTTCTGGCCGTCGCGCAGATCGCGTCCTCTGCCGCATTGGTGGCAGCGGTTGCAATTCCGTAAGCGCACATGACGATACGACTCCAAGCCGGGATTCTCGGAACGGCGCTGCTGTTTGGCGTTGGCATCCGCGTATCTCCGGCCCAGGAGCCGGGAGCAGGGTCTTCGATCTCGGAAAGCGAATCTGCGAGGCCCAAGTCTTCTTCACCGGCCGGCGCGACGCCAGAAATCAACCAGGCAGCGGAAACGTCTGAGGAAACGCGAAAGGGATTCAGAGGGAGGTTCCTGATCGATCAGAAAGAAATGTGGACCAGCCCGGCGAAGATTCGCTTGGCGGACGCCGGCTGGATTCTGCCGCTGGCAGGGCTTAGCGCCACGTTGTTTGCCACGGACGCCTCCTTCAGCAAGTCCCAGTCGAATGCGCCGGCGACCATCCAGCATTACAAAACGATTTCGACAGCGGGAGTCGGCGTTCTGGCCGGCGCGGCGGCCGGGATGTGGGTGCTGAGTTATCGTTCGCAAAATGAGCACTGGCGGGAGACGGGATTTCTGGCGGGCGAGTCGGGGCTAGACAGCCTGCTGATGGCGGAAGCGCTGAAATATTCGCTGCGGCGCCAGCGTCCATTGCAGGGCGACGGCAGTGGTCCATTCTTTCAGAGCGGCGGCACGTCCTTTCCCTCCGAGCATGCTGCGGCAGCATGGTCCATCGCCGGCGTGATCGCGCATGAATATCCGGGGCCGCTCACCAAGATGGCGGCGTACGGCCTGGCCACGCTGGTGAGTTTTTCTCGCGTACGGGCGAGCCAGCACTTTCCGTCGGACGTGCTCATTGGGAGCCTGGCGGGTTACATGATTTCCGAAAACATATATTCGCGCCGCGCGGGTTCGGAACCGCACGGCGCGGACTGGCCGTCGTTCAGCGAGACGTTTCGCACCAGCGAGGACACGCCGATCAAAAGCATGGGTTCGCCGTATGTGCCGCTCGACAGTTGGGTGTATCCGGCAATCGAGCGGCTGGAGGCGCTGGGCTATATCCACACCGCGTTCGAGGGCGCAAAACCGTGGGCGCGGACCGAATGCGCGCGGCTGATCTCCGAGGCGAACGACGAGGCGAACGACGAGCTGTCGCAGGTGTCTGCGGGGGACTCGGCGGTGGCCGACGAACAGGCGCAAGCGCTGCTGGCGGCGCTGTCGAAGGAGTTCCACCGGGAAGCGGAACTACAGACGGGCGACGCGAACCGCTCGGCGGCACTGCCATCGGCCTATATGCGCGTGACCACCGCCAGCGGCGCCGTGCTGACGGACGGTTACCACTTCGGCCAGACATACGCCTACGACTACGGGCGGCCATTCCGCCGGGGAACCACTTTCATCTCGGGCTTTTCCACGGACTTCACTTCAGGGCGTGTGTTTCTCCACCTCAGCGGGGAGTTTCAACATGCACCGAGTGCGCCGGCCCTGAGCGACGCGGTGCGCGAGGCGATTGCAGAGAGCGACGAGGTACCGATAAGTCCCGCCGAGCCTTTCGACGCCATCAACCGAGTCGCAATGATGGATAGTTACCTCGGCTTCAATCTGGACGACTGGCAGATATCGTTTGGCAAGCAAAGCCTTTCGTGGGGGCCGGGGCCGGGCGGCTCGCTGATTTTGAGCGACAACGCGGATCCTTTTTATATGGTACGCATCGCGCAAGCGCAGCCCATGGAACTGCCGTCCTTTTTGGGGCTGCTGGGTCCCGTACGCCTGGAAACGTTTATGGGCCGCGAAAAAGGCCATCCGATTTCAGGACACCCGTTCATTTACGGGCAAAAGATCAGCGTGAAACCGTTCCGGTCGTTGGAATTTGCTTATGGCCGCACCACAACAATAGCTGGCATCGGTGATCCATTGAACACGCGCACGTTGTTCGAGAGCTTCTTCGGACGCGTGGATTCGAAAGAGCGAAGCGTGCCCGGCGATTCGCATACTTCCGTCGACTGGACATGGCATGTGCCTCATCTGCGGGACCGCTTTGTCTTCTACGGCGAATTGGAATCGGATGATGACCCGATTCCGTTCCAAAACCTGACCCGGGCCGTGCTGCGACCGGGAATTTACCTGGTCCGCTTGCCCTTCCTGAACAAATGGGATTTTCACGCGGAGTGGACATCATCGGAGTGTCCTGGGCAGAGAGACGCCCACGGCCATCTGAACTATTGGAACTGGAGCTACCGCGACGGGTACACGAATAACGGGAACTTGGTGGGGAATACCGTCGGGCGCGAAGGTAAGACGATTCAGGCCTGGACCCGCTACTGGATTTCGCCGCACCAAACGATGGAATTCACCGCCAAGAACAGCGAAGTCGATACGGACTTCATTCCGGGCGGCGGCAGGTGGCAAGATTACCGGGCAACCCATGAGCTGGCGCTGCGCTCCGGGGTCTTTTTCCGCAGTTTCTTGCAGTTTGAGCGCATCGGGCATTTCCCGCTGTTGTTCTCGGGGGTGAGAAACAACGCGACCGCCTCGCTGGAAATCGGTTTCGCACCAGGGCGCGTGCATTGAGCGCCGGCCTGCAAAGGAAAAAAGAAAAAAGGAAGAGGAACACGTCTTGAGCGAGAGCCACCGACTCATCGTCCGCAAATTCGAAAAACGGGAATGCGGCCCGTCCCGGCGTGGGCGCTTGGCCGAAGCCGGCGCGGAAACAGGAGACCGGCCGTGAGCGCAACCGGCAGCGTTCCGGCGCGTGAGATACCGCCTGCGGTCGAAGACAGCGGCTCACCCGAAACACCGATGCTTCGCGAACCGGTGGATCCGCAACCGAATGTGCTCGCCTATTTGCGGCTGCTCTGGGAACACGGGAGATTCCTTTTGCGCGCCGGCATCTGTGCGTTGCTGGCCAGCACGCTCCTCGCGTTCCTCATTCCCGCCTCCTACGAGTCCGTCACGAAGCTCATGCCGCCCGAGGGCCAGTCGGGTTCCGGCGCGGGGATGCTGGCCGCTTTGGCGGGACGCGCGGGCGGGACCGGCCTCAGTGGAATTGCCGGCGATCTGCTGGGAACGAGGAACTCCGGAGCGCTCTTCGTCGGCATCCTGGGAAGCCAGACCGTGCAAGACCGCCTCATCGAACACTTCAACCTTCGGCACGTGTACTGGGTTTCGAAGATAGAAGACGCGCGAGAAAAACTGGCACAGCGCACCTCGGTTTCGGAGGATCGCAAGAGCGGCATCATTACCATCGCGGTCACGGATCACGACCCGAAACGCGCGGCAGCGATCGCCCGCGCCTACGTCACCGAGCTCGACCGCCTCGTCGCGGAAGTCAGCACCTCGTCGGCGCGTCGCGAACGAATCTTCCTCGAGGAGCGTGTGCGCCGCGTCAAGGGCGACCTGGACGTGGCAGCCAGGAAATTCAGCGATTTTGCCAGCAAGAACACGGCGATCGATATTCCAGAACAGGGAAAAGCAATGATGGAGGCCGCCGCAACCCTGCAAGGGCAGCTCATCGCAGCCGAGTCCGAGCTCAGCGGACTGCAGCAGATGTACACCTCAAACAACGTGCGTGTTCGCTCGCTCGAAGCACGCGTCAATGAGCTCCGCCACGAGCTCGACAAGCTGGGCGGCAGCGACATGTCCGGTGACGCAAAGAGTGACAACACGCTCTATCCATCGATTCGCAAGCTGCCTATCCTCGGCGTGACCTACGCGGACTTGTACCGCCAGACGAAAATCGAGGAGACCGTGTACGAGCTCCTGACCGAGCAGTACGAGCTGGCGAAGGTCGAGGAAGCCAAAGAGATTCCATCGGTGAAGGTGCTCGACGCCGCAGTCGTGCCGACCAAGAAATCGTTTCCTCCGCGCATGATGATCGTCTTTTTGGCGACGGCTGTGGTGATGGCCGTTGCCGTGATCTGGGTGTTGGGGAATGCGTCGTGGCAGCAGGCGGATGCCGCCGATCCGCGAAAAGTCTTTGCCCAGGAGGTTTTCCGGACGGCGGCGGCGCGGCTGCCGTGGTTTTCTCCGAATGGCAGCGGCTCCCATCCGGCGGATGAATCGGCTGCAGTTGGAGACCCAGGCGCGAACAGCCAGATGCAATAGAAAAGTTGCCATAAGTGCCTGAATCGCTGATTGATTTGTAACTGGGTCGGGTCATAAGCGCTGCTGTAAGTGACGGCTAAAGGATGGTAGCTGAAGATGAAACGGGCATTGATTACCGGCATTACGGGGCAAGATGGTTCCTATCTTGCCGAGTTGTTGCTCCCTAAGGGCTACGAGGTCCACGGCATCAAGCGGCAATCGAGTAGCTTCAACACCGCCCGCATTGACAATATCCTACCGGACTGGCATGAACGTGAGGCTCGGTTGTTCCTTCATTTTGCCGACCTGTCCGATTCGACCAGCTTGATCAAACTCCTTTGCCAGATTCAGCCGGATGAAATCTATCACTTGGGCGCTCAGAGCCACGTAAGAGTCAGTTTTGAGATCCCAGAATACACTGGCGACGTCACCGCGCTAGGAACCATCCGTCTCTTGGAGGCAACACGGGTAATCGACTTCAAGACCAAGTTCTACCAAGCCTCCAGCAGCGAGATGTTTGGAACAACCCCTGAATATCCACAGCGCGAGACAACACCTTTCCGGCCTAGCAGCCCTTATGCTTGCTCGAAGCTCTATGCCCACTGGATGACCGTGAATTACCGGGAAAGTTATGGGCTCTTTGCCTGTAACGGCATTCTTTTCAATCACGAATCTCCACGGCGAGGAGAGACATTCGTGAGCCGCAAGATCACCCGAGGAGTCGCGCGGATTCGCGCCGGTCTGCAGGAGAAGCTCTACATGGGCAATCTCGATGCCAAACGCGACTGGGGCTACACCCCTGAATATGTCGACGCCATGTGGCGCATGATGCAACTCGACCGCCCTGACGACTTTGTCGTTGCCACCGGCGAGACCCATAGCGTCCGCGAATTCTTGGAGACCGCTTTTGCGTATGTTGGTCTCGACTGGGAAAAGTATGTCGAAATCGATCCCAGATACTTCCGCCCGGTTGAGGTCGATCATCTTCAGGGCGACGCAAGCAAAGCTGAGCGCATCTTGGGTTGGCGTCCCAAGATCAAGTTTCATGACTTGGTAAGATTGATGGTGGATTCTGATACCCAACTACTTGAAGACCAACTGAGTGGCCATTTGGCACGCCACGCCTCGGCCCGTGACTAAAGTTTCTTTCCTGGAATCCCCTCGGGTAATGACCTCGCGGTTGTGCGTGTGGCGCCGTTGTTCCGGGCAAGACTCTGGGGTTGAGATTTGACCACAACCGCGAATGCCCGGCTTTGAACCTGGAAATGCCTACTGCGCTTATTACTGGAGTAAAAGGCCAAGACGGCTCCTACCTCGCCGAGTTTCTCCTCGGGAAGGGATACCGCGTGGTAGGCACAACCCGGGATCGATCTCCCGATCGAACTTTGGATCGAGCCTCTGACCAGCAGCTCATTCTGCAAATTCGTGACCGGATTGAAATCGTGGAGACGGATCTGCTCAGCCAGGAGTTGGTCGAGGATCTCCTCCGCAAATACAAGCCGGACGAGGTGTACAACCTGGGAGCGCGTGCGTCCAGCCGCGATCTATGGACCGAGCCCGTTTCGACCGGAAATCTCAACGGACTAACCGTTGCACGCATACTTGCCGGTATCCGCAAAATCGATCCCGGCATACGCTTTGTCCAAGCGTCCAGCAGTGAGGTATTCGGGAACACGGCGGAAACGCCACAGACCGAAGCGACAGCATTCCGTCCCCGGAATCCATACGGCGTTGCCAAGGCTTACGGTCACTGGACAACTGTCGTTTACCGGGAACAGGAGAAGTTATTTGCCTGCTCCAGCATTCTTTACAATCACGAAAGCCCGCGGAGGGGACTTGAATTTGTCACTCGCAAAATCAGCCGGGCAGCGGCAATGATCAGCCTGGGGGAGGAAAAGGAACTCCGTTTGGGGCGTCTGGAAGCGCGGCGTGACTGGGGGTTCGCGGGCGACTATGTGCGGGCGATGTGGCTGATGCTGCAGCAATCGCAGCCGGATGACTATATTATCGCGACCGGCGAAACTCATTCCGTGCGCGATTTCTGCGAGGCGGCGTTTGCGCACGTAGGTTTGGATTATCGGGACTTTGTGCTTGAAGGTGTCGGCGATTGCCGGCCGGCCGAGACTGGACTGCTCGCGGGGAACCCGGCAAAAGCCCATCGTATTCTGCTCTGGAAATCGACGGTTGGCTTTCAGGATCTGGTGCGAATGATGGTGGACGCCGATCTCAAGTCGATCCATGATCGCCGTACGCTGGCGGATCAATCCAGTTCTGCGGCAAATAGGAGCTAGAGCTGATTTGCGAAGTTCACTCCGCACTCTCCTCCCCGAAAACATCATGACCGTGGCCACGTTGGAACAACCGAGCGGCGCTCGGAACCAGGCGAGTGCGAACCCGGCGAGTGTTCGAGTGTTCAAGAACTACTCGTTTCTCGCTTCTTCGTATGCCGCGAGCCGGCTGCTGACCTTTGTTTCACTGGTTTACATTGCCCGCCGATTGGGCGTGCAGACTTTTGGACAAGTCAATTTCGCGCTGGCGATCTTCACCTATTCGACGCTGCTGACGCACCTCGGACTGATGACGTTCGGCACCCGCGAGGTGGCTCGGCATCCCGGTCTAATTCAGCGTCAAGTCACTCGCATTTTATCTCTGCGAATGGCCCTCACGCTGGCTTCCTTCTTACTGCTGCTTGTATTTACTTATCTGGTGACTCTCGACCGGCAACTCAAGATCCTGATTATCCTCTTTGGCCTTTCTTTGTTCCCAACGGCCGCTCTGATGGACTGGGCGTTCAAGGGTGTAGAGCGGATGAATGTGGTGGGCGCAATCGAGATCATTCGGGCAGTGCCTTACCTTGCCTTGATTCTGTTTTGGGTCAAGCAGCCATCTCAGGTCCTGCGGATACCCATTTTCTTTTTCTTATCTACCGCCCTGGCAGCCCTTCTCGGATTGGCTCTCTTCCGGCGAGATTACGGATCTCTCCGGCCTCAAGTCGATCTCGCCTTCTGGAAAAGAGCGATGCGAGAATGCCTGCCGCTCGGGTTTGCTTTCATACTTTTGCAGGTTTACTACTTGACGGACACCGTGGTGTTGGGCTTCCTGCGGGGCGACGTTTTCGTAGGCTGGTACAGTGCCGCCTACAAATCGGTCGCTTTCGTCTTGGTGCTGGGAGGGTTGTTTTTCGAGACCACCTTTCCGGTCATCTCGCGCTACTACAAGCAGGCCAGCGACAGACTGCCATGGCTCATTGCTTCCTCTCTCCGAGTAACGATCCTGCTCGCGATTCCCATGGCGGTAGGCGGAACAGTTTTGGCCGGGCCCATTTTGATTAGTCTGTACGGGCCGGAGTACCGCGCTGCCACTATTGCCTTCCAACTCTTGATCTGGGCTGTCGCTATCGAGCTAATCGGACTGAACTGGGGATATGCCTTGATGGCCTGCGACCGCGCAAAAGAGTATATGAAGGCGGTGGGATTTGGCGCGGGTCTGAGCGTCGTTTTGAATCTGGCGTTGATTCCGAAGCTAGGTCTGATGGGAGCAGGGGTGGCCCGTTTGACGAGTTCGGCGCTCATCTCGCTATGTCTTTGGTCCCAATTCCGGCGCGTTTTACGACTCCACTGGGCGCAGTATCTTTTCAAACCGGCCCTGGCCAGCGCTTTGATGGCGGCGGTGATGGTTCTCATAGGCCATTCCTGGATTTTCCAGATGGGGCTGGGGATCGCGGTCTATGGCGGCACGATCCTCCTCATCGGCCCATCGGAACGCACCCACGTGCTGAGGCTCGCCAATGCGATCTGGTCTCCGTCCACGGCCATGGGTATTCCAATCGCAGGCTCTCCAAGAGCGAGATTTCAAGCGTCTGAAGAGCCGCTCCCAACCGAGGCAGCCGAGAGATGACTCGCGCTACAGTTTCCGAAAGCCCGTTCTTGCCGGGATGGGTCTGGCTCATCCCCCTTGCACTGATCGTTTTCTTTCTTGAAGGTTTACAGCCAGGGCCGGGAAACCCAGCCGAACGCATCGCGTGGTATTCGGTTCTGATGATTATCGGGGCCGCCGCCTTGACGCGAGTATGCCGAATCGATAAACAACTCGATCTTTTCGAGCCCTTGCACTTGACCTTCGCGCTCTTCGTGATTTTCTATCCGCTGCGCGCTCTCTTCGCAGTGTGGTTGGACGACGGTTGGTTTGACCCCTCCCATGCAGCCATGTGGAGAGCTCTTTCCGCTTCCGGGTTGGGCTTCGTGTGCTTTGCGATCGGCTATAAAATCGGACCGGGGAAGTCCGCTGTGCGCCGCAGGATTTGGCTGGATCGCAGCTGGAACCTGAAGCGGGCCCATGCCGCCAGTCTTGCGCTTCTGCTTCTCGGCGCAGCCGGTTTCGCGGCTATGCGTTTCCTAGGTGGATCTTTCTTCTACTTCATCTTGTTAGATCCGGACCTCAAGTCTCCTCAGGAACTCAAGCCTTGGTTCTACTACCTGCTTTGGATTTGCCTGCTGATTGAAATGGGTGCGCTCGTCCAGTTGGGCACCTGGTTCTCGACTGGCCGGCGAACTCTCTGGACGGCCCTCTATTGCGTTCTGGCGGTATTGTCCGCGTTTCTCCTGGCCAGATTGTTTACCGTCTTCTGCTTGACGATGTTGACGCTGAGTTGGCATTACCAGCGGAGCAGAGTCAAGATCATCCATATCGCCATGCTTTCTTTGTTGGTGCTTCTTTACCTCGGAGTCGCCGGTTTTTATAGGGAATCGATTTCCCCGGGTTATGACCTGGACGAGACCGGCGAATTAGCCGAAATCGCCGGACGGCAAGACAAACTCGTTCTCCGCTATGTGGTCGGCAATTTGGAGGAACTCTCCAACCTTTCCGAAGTCATTTCCATAACGCCGGCAGAACTTCCTTATCAGTTCGGCATGACTTTCACTCCCGTGATTTTCAAGCCGATTCCCCGCGTCTTGATGCCTTCGAAGCCTCTCGGCGCTTGCGCGCTGTTTACACGCCAAATCAACCCCGATGAATATGACAGCGGCTTGGTGACTGGCTTGGGAGCCTGGGGGGAGTGGTATTTGAACTTCTCCTGGCCGGGACTCATTGTGGGAATGGCGCTTACCGGCGCACTCAGTGCTGCTGCATATAGAGCGATGGGTGCGACCGCCGAGTTTGGCCGTGTCATGTTGTATTCGAGCTTTGTTGTCGTCTTGTTTACCTGGCTGCGAAATGACTTCAACTCGGCCATAACTCTCGGCCTTTATTACTTTATCCCTGCCATCGTCGTCCTAGCCTACGTCACCCAGCCCAAGCGTGAAACGGGGCCGGCCGGGCACATCGAATCGAGTCCCCACGACCGCCGATAGAATTGGAAAACTGAACGCAGCTCAATAGAGACGCGGATGAAGATTCTGTACACCACCGCACGCTTTCCTTATCCGCCCCTGCGCGGCGATCGATTGCTGCCGTATTTTCGCATCCAGCACCTGGCGCGAAAACACGAGATCACGCTGCTCTCGTTTGTCGAAGGGCCCGAGGAGATGGCATACGTACACCACTTGAAAAAGCACTGCGTGGAGGTCCATACCGTCCCTCTGCCGCGGTGGCGCTCCTACGCCAGCATGCCCGGCAGCGCCCTAAGCTCTCTGCCGCTGCAAGTGCTCTACTACTCGTCGCGCGAGTACCAAAAGAGGTTGCTGGAAATCGTGACGAAACACAAGTTCGATGTGATTCACACCGTGTTATCACGCGCCGCCAATCACACCATCGGCATCGCAGGCACGGTGAAGGTGTGCGAGATGATTGACACCCTGTCCCTGACCATGAAGCGGCGAGCAGACAAGGCGCGTTGGCCGGTGCGAGGAGTCTGGAGGATGGAAGCAGAGCGCATGCGTCGTTTTGAGCAACGCATCTGCCAGAGCTTTGACGGCGTCGTAGTCGTTTCCGAGACCGATCGGCAAGAACTGAATGCGCCGAACGTGACGGTAGTACCCGTGGGTGCGGATGTTTCCCTCCGTTCGAGATCAGCGCCCAATGGGCGCAAAGTAGTCATCTTCACTGGCAATTTCGCTTATCACCCGAATCAGGACGCCGCCATCTTTCTGCTCAATGAGATATGGCCCAAGCTGCGACAAGTCTTACCGGAGGCGCGCCTCCGCATCGTGGGCACCAGTCCCGGCCCGAGCCTCCGGCGTGTGGCGCGCCAGTTCCCCGAGGTGGAGGTGACGGGATTCGTACCGGATCTCCGTCAGCATCTGCTCCAAGCGGATGTGGCTGTCGCACCCATTCGTGTCGGAGGGAACGGCATGCATTGTAAGGCCCTTGAAGCCATGGCCTGCGGCACCCCGGTGGTGGTTTCTCCCCTGGTCACCGGCATACAGGGACAGCCGGGGGAAGATTTTCTCGTAGCCGGGGACGTGTCCGAGTATGTCCAGGCAGTCCGCAGCGTGCTTGAAAATCCTGCGATGGCAACGGCGTTATCGGAGAACGGAACGCGGCTGGTCGCCGAGAAGTACAGTTGGGAGAAATCCACGCAGCGACTTGAATTACTCTACGAAGAACTGTTGCATCGCCGTTCCCAATCCAGCAACCATGCGCATCGGAATTGACGCCCACTTTGTGTCCTACGAGCTTCGCGGGATCGGGAAGTATATCTTGCAACTCGTCTCACGGCTGATCCAGGCCGACGAATCCGATGACCGATCCAATGACTATGTCATTTACGGCGATCCGCAGATGTTTCCCCCATCGCGGGGCTGCAGCAATAACAAGGTTAAGTTTCGCAATCCCGCTGGCCTGCCGTATCCTCTTTGGGAGCAGTTTGTGTTGCCCTTATGGGCGTATCAAGATCGTCTTGAGCTTCTGCATTGCCTGGCCAATACCGCCCCCATCGCTCTCCCGCGCCACATCAAGCTGGTTATCACTATCCATGATGTTATGTACCTCCTCCCGCGTACCGTCCTATCGGCCTCCAAGGTAGTTCGCCAACAATTGGGGAAGTTCTACCGAAGGATGGTGGTGCCTGGAGTGGCGCGTCGCGCGGAGCGCATCATTGCAGACTCCGAATTCTCGAAGCAAGAGATAATCGAATACCTAGGGATTATCCCGGATCGCATTCGGGTAATCCATGCGGGAATTGACTCGCGCTTCGGCTCTTGCGACGCGATCGCCTTGCCGCCCAAGGAAATTGGCGGTCAGAGCCTCGAATCGCCTTTCATTCTGGCTCTGGGCGCTGACGATCCGAGGAAGAACACACCGGCGGTGATCCGCGCGTACGCGTCGCGCTGGCGCGAACTCCCCCATCAGGAAAAACTGGTAATCGTTGGGCTCCGCGATTGGCGCTCCTCGGCTGCGTATGGTTTGGTTCGTCAACTGGGTCTAGACCAAAGAGTGTTATTCGCAGGCTATGTGCCGGAGAAATTATTGGCCTGGCTTTACACGTCATCGCGCTGTTTCCTATACCCCACTCTCTACGAAGGATTTGGTTTCCCTGTGCTGGAGGCAATGGCATGCGGAGCCCCGGTCATCGCCTCCGACTGTACCTCGGTATCTGAGATTGCCGGTGACGCCGCGATCCTCGTTGACCCCTCCTCCGAGGAATCAATTGGCAACGCGCTGGTGCGGCTTCTGCAAGACGAACCTCTGAGGCGCCAATTAATTCAGCAAGGAAGAGCGCGGGTCCAGAAGTTCGACTGGCAAGACACGGTCCAAGAGACGCTAGGAGTTTACGCGGAACTGAGTGAATGCGGGGATGGGCGGGCCTTGCCAGAGAAAGCGAATTGATTAATTGCAGTGTTGTTGCCTGGCGGGTGGCTCCGTGCGATCACCATTGGCGGAGCCGTCGCAATTGTTCATCTACATACCATTCGTCGCGTGTGTTGACATTCTGCTGGTCACTTTTGGGCTTATTGCTAGCATTCGGTTTTCGCCCTGGTTCTGACCTTTTATCTAACGGCCTGAACACTGAAGCCTATCCTCATAGGCACTCGACGTCGTCTTTTGTCACCGTGCTCGTCTTTTTTTGCGTGACTTGTACGAGGACTGGCTGCCTATGGTTACGTCTTAACTTTGACTGGATTACCGGCGAAATTAAGTTTGTGCTTCTCAAAGTGGAATCTGGCAAACACATTGTCACTGGCAATGACGAATAAGGTACTGGTCACCGGAGCGAATGGATTTGTTGGTCGCGAGACTTGCAGAGCGCTGGCTGACCTGAACATTTCGGTTCGACGAGCAGTTCGCAGTCTGCCGCCTGAAGGTTCGTCGCCCGGTGAATTGCACGGAGCCGACTCGCCAGCGCAAGAGATTTGCCGAGTGGGCGATATCGGTGAGTCGACGGATTGGTCCAAAGCGCTAGATGGTATAAGTGTTGTGGTTCATCTGGCTGCACACGTCCACGTAATGAAAAAGTCTTGTGCCGGTGCGTTGACCGAATTTCATCGCGTCAATACGGCCGGCACTGAGCAATTGGCCAGAGCCGCCGTAAGAGCCGGAGTAAGGCGGTTTGTCTACTTGAGTTCCGTGGGAGTTAACGGAAGAAGCACGAATGGCCGTCCGTTCACGGAAACCGACGTGCCGCATCCTCATGATGCTTACACAGTGTCCAAGTGGGTGGCAGAACAAAAGCTGCAGACAATAGCCAATGATTCGACCCTCAAGATCGTGATAATTCGTCCGCCGATCGTCTATGGCCCGGGTGAGCCGGGAAATTTTATGCGGCTTGTTCGACTCGTTGACAGCGGGCTGCCACTTCCCTTTGGGGCCATACAAGGGCGCCATAGCTTAATTTACGTACGTAACTTGGTGAACGCGATTATTACGTGTGCCAAGCACCCGGGCGCCGCTGGGCAAACATTCCTTGTAAGCGATGGCGAGGACGTTTCTACACTGGAGTTAATCTACCGTATAGCTAACGCTTTGGGACGACGGGCGACGCTGATTCCGTTTTCGCTCAGTTGTCTGCGAGTCTTGGGAAGACTCACTGGAAAATCAAAGCAGTTGAACAGCCTGCTCGTGTCACTCGTCATCGACAGTTCCAGAATTCGCCGCGAACTCGAATGGAATCCGCCGTGTTTGATGTCGGACGGACTGCAGGAAACAGCGGACTGGTACTTGGCAGGGAAGAAACCGGGAGCGCCTCCGAAGGCGCGGGCTGCGGCTTCCTAGCCTCCGGATTTCTCGAAACATAATCTCCCCGAAAACATTGCCTACCCTCGGAGGGAGGGACCTTCTTTTCTCATAGTCACAAAACCAGTTGCGACAATAGTTACAACAACAGTTACGACCAGCGTTACGAAAGTGGTTGCCCCCATGGTCACGACAACTTTCAGTCTTTCGGCGTGCCGGCTGCCGGCATGGAAGCGGGGCATGGATCTGGTTCTGGGAGGAATGCTCCTGATCCTACTCAGTCCGCTTTTCTTGCTTTGCTGGGTCGCGGTGCGGTTGACGTCTCCTGGCCCCGCCCTGCATTGGTCCGAGCGCGTGGGAAAAGACAACCGTCTTTTTGGCATGCCCAAGTTCAGGACGATGCGCGTCGACACGCCGCAGGTGGCAACGCATCTGTTGCAGCAGCCTTATCTCTTTCTAACCCCGATCGGAGCCTTGTTGCGCAAGACCAGCCTTGATGAATTGCCGCAACTGGTCAGCGTTTGGAGGGGCGATCTGAGCCTGGTGGGGCCTCGTCCGGCGCTCTTCAATCAGGACGATCTGGTCGCGCTTCGCACCCATCGCGGCGTGCATCGCTTGGTTCCCGGGATTACCGGTTGGGCGCAAGTCAATGGCCGCGATGAGTTGGAGATTCCCCTCAAGGTTCATTACGACGCCGAATACATGGCAGCGCAATCACTTCCCCTGGACTTGAAAATCCTAGCCCTCACCCTGTGGAGAGTGCTCGGGGCCGAGGGCGTGCAACACTAGGCCTCCATTCGTCCCCCATTCGATTCCTGGGGGTGAGGATCCGCTGACTTGAGATCCGGCCTGCCCCGCGCCGGAAATCGCCATACCGTTCTACCCCGCCCATGAAATCGCGCCATCCGCTCAAGGAACTGCCAAATGATGACGATCAATCAAGTAACTCTCCATAACTAAGGAGGTGTCGTAGTCGGGTCATGAGAAAAATCAGTAAACAGTCCCCTGCGCTGTTACGTTGCCGGTCTCTGTTGGTGCTCGTATCGCAAATTGGTCTGATCCTCTGTTCTCTGGTGTGCGCTTGGCTCCTGCGATTCGAGTTCCGGCTGCCGGACTCGAACCTGCTGTGGACTGCGGCTCCCATACTCATTATGGTTCGCCTGGCGGTCATGCCATTCTTCAATCTTATGCATGGCTGGTGGCGCCATACCGGGATCAGCGATGCACTGGACGTCTTGAAAGCCATTGTCACCGGCTCGTTCGCGTTCCTCCTTATCGTGCGCTATGGGTTGGGGCTGAAAGTCTTTCCGCTGTCCATTTATGCTTTGGAGGCATTGATCACCTTTACTCTCTTGACCGGCGTGCGCGTACTTTCACGCTTGCTGGCGGAAACGGTGCGGCGAGACTCGGCCTCGAAACGTTTACTCCTGGTGGGCGCGGGACATGCCGCCCAGATGATCATTCGCGAAGCCCAGCAAGTGGAAACCGGCTATACCGTGATCGGTTGTGTCGATGACAATCCCCTGAAGAAAGGCCTGCGAGTTCTGGGCGTGCCTGTGCTTGGCCCGGTTGAGATCCTGGCGAAAATGGTCCGCGCGCAAAGAATCGACGAAGTCCTGATTGCGATTCCATCGGCCACCCAGACCCAGATGCTCCGGCTGGTGGCAATCTGTAAGGATGCGGGCGCTGCCTTTCGAACCGTCCCCGCAATGGCGGAATTGATCGCAGGTCGAGTCACCCTGCAGCAGGTTCGAGAAGTTTCACTTACGGATCTGTTGGGACGCATCCCCGTCGACCTCGATCTGGAATCGGTGCGTGAGCATATTCGGGACCGCGTGGTCATGGTCACCGGCGCCGCGGGGTCCATTGGCTCCGAATTATGCCGGCAAATCAGAACCTACAAACCGAAACTGCTCTTGTGTCTCGACCAGAATGAAAACGGGATCTTCCACTTGCAGCATCAGCTTGCCCAGGACGATGGTGACGATCACAAGATATTCTGCGTCGCCGACTTCTGCAACCCGGAGCGCATGCGCAAAATATTCCTGACTTACGCAGTCGAGATCGTTTTCCATGCCGCCGCGTACAAGCACGTGCCCGTAATGGAATCCAATGTCGACGAGGCGGTCAGCAATAACGTCTTCGGCCTGCTGGCATTGTTGAACGTGGCAGAGAGTTCGAACTGCTCAACCTTCGTGATGATTTCGTCCGACAAGGCGGTGAACCCGACGAACGTCATGGGCTGCACCAAGCGGGTGGGAGAATTGATTCTCGCCGCCTGGCCCGGGGAACGCTTGCGCTGCGTGTCGGTGCGCTTCGGCAATGTCCTCGGATCGAACGGCAGCGTGATTCCACTTTTTCAGGAACAGATCCGTCAAAACCAGCCCATCACCATCACTCACCCCGAGATAACCCGTTTTTTCATGACGATTTCCGAGGCGGTTAGCCTGGTGTTGCAGGCCTTCGCGATCGGCCGGAACGGCGACATCCTCGTGCTCGACATGGGGAAGCCGGTTCGGGTCGCGGACCTGGCGAAAACTCTGGCTCGCCTCTCCGGCAAATCCCGCCAGGAATTCAAGTTCATTGGCCTCCGCCCGGGTGAGAAGCTCTTCGAGGAGCTCTTCTATCCCGACGAGCGGGTTTTTCCGAGCGCCTGTCAAAAGATAGCCTGCACGGAAAGCGTAAGGCTCGCCTGGCCGGCGTTGAAGCGTGGCCTTGACC
>Ga0181539_1001809_pt1 | contig 22774 bp, 13 predicted proteins | sample PEATcosm2014_Bin_46_FD_119767 | JGI IMG/M metagenome (GOLD analysis project Ga0181539, IMG submission 119767) | Peatland microbial communities from MTU Mesocosm Facility, Houghton, MI, USA - PEATcosm2014_Bin23_60_metaG | ecosystem: Environmental > Terrestrial > Soil > Wetlands > Peat | place... | reverse complement strand
GCTTTCACCGAGATTGGGTCGCTCCTCAGCTCGTACGTTTAGTGGCTCCTTTCGTCTGGACGGCTCGATTGCACCTGCAGGTTTCCAGGGTCAGGCGGTTCGCCCACCGGGAACGGCAGGTATTATACGTGCTGGTTGGTCGGGCCGTGTGGCAGCTCGCGGCGGGGGTGCCTCCCCGAGAGGCTGGGTTGGCCCGGTTTTGTTTGTCAAGAGGGCAGGAGGGCCAATGGTTCTGGGCTCGGAAGCAATAGGGGCGCGAGCGTGTGTTTCCCGTTACCGCCTTGGCGTGTATTGCGCCCACTAAGCTGTACAAAGGCCAAGTGGAGATTTTACTGATGCTTGGAGCCGCGATTTGTGCTATAGCTGGCGCGGTGAGTGACGTACGTTCAAACCGCATCCCGAACTGGCTGACTTACGGAGGTCTCGCGCTTGCCCTCACACTTCGGGCCGCCTTGGGAGGGTGGCGAAGTTTGGAGCAGGGAGTGGGCGGCATATTGCTTGGCGGCGGAATCTTCTTTGTATTTTTCCTGGTGCATGGTATGGGAGCGGGGGACGTGAAGCTGATGGCCGCTGTGGGCGCCTGGGTGGGCCCTCATCGAACCTTGAGCGTGCTGATCGCCACCGCTCTGGCAGGCGGCGTCCTCGCCGTGGTTTACATGGTGTTTTACAAACGGGTCGGCGGCACTTTTCGGAATCTTGGTGTGCTTCTGCGCTTTCATCTTCGGTCCGGTGTCCGGCCCCATCCCGAACTCAACCTTCAGGGTCCCGAATCCATGCGGCTGCCTTATGGATTAGCTATTGCCATGGGCACACTTTATCTACTTATTTCAGCAAGCCATATCTCGGGGGTGATCTACGGACACTAAGCGGCTTGGGTTAGCATTGTTAATTGCGGTCGTTCTCGCCGGCGGCATCACGTATATTGTCTATCGCCAGTTGAGCAAAAGCGCAGCTCGTCCCCAGATGATCCAAATCGTTGCCGCAGCCAGGGACCTGCCCGCGGGCGTGGCATTGGCAGCAGCGGATGTGAATCTCATCCAGTGGCCGGCGGGCGTCCATTTGCCGGGTTCCTTTACGAAAATTGAAGACGTGGCGGGTCGGCCGCTGATCTACATGCTGGGCAAGGGAGAGCCCGTCATGGCCAGAGACTTGGCCATACCCGGTTCAGGGATTGGGCTCTCGGTCAAGATACCTGCCGGAATGCGGGCTACTTCAGTTCGTTCTAATGAGGTCGTGGGTGTGGCAGGTTTCCTTTATCCAGGCTCTACCGTTGATGTTCTAGGGACTTTCAACATTCCGGGCAATCCCAATCCCATAACCGAGACTTTGTTGCAGAACGTCGAAGTCTTGACGGCAGGAACGCAAATCGAGCCGGATCCAACGGGCAAACCCCAGACTGTCAATGTGGTGACCCTACTCCTCAGCCCCGAAGACTCGCAGAAACTCCTCATGGCCAGCACGCAAAGCACGATTCAGTTCGTATTACGCAACGGGGCCGACCAAGGGAAGGAAATCGTCAAACCCACCAAGCTGGACGAATTGATTGGCACGGCTAAACCTGCCGCGCCCCCGCCCGCGCCCGCGCCGGCCCGTCATACGAGAGCAGTCGCGCCGGCGCCTCAAACTCCGCCCCCCTCGCTGTATGTGGTGGAGGTCATCCAGGGGCCGACGCGCAGTGAGCAGAAGTTTTCACCCGGGACTCCTGAAGAGGGCGGTGGCAAGCGCCAATGAAAAACTTATCTGCAACTCGGACACTGGTACTTGTTTGGATCCTTGGTTTGCTCTTGGCGGGCGGGAAGTGCTTCGCGCAAGGGACCTCTGTTTCGCCGGAGGGTCAGCCTCTTCACATCCTGGTCGGCAAGGCCGTCGTTATAAACCTCCCATCACGCTTGAAACGTGTGCTGACAAGCAATCCAGCCGTGATCGAGGCTCTGGTCACGAGCCCTATGCAAGTAGTGGTGGAGGCAAAGGCTGCCGGAAAGAGCAGCCTGATCCTGTGGGACGATTCAGGCAGCTCCCGAATGCTGGATGTGTATGCGGATCTGGATTTGACGGGTCTGCGGGCCGCTATACAGAGAGCGTATCCCGATCAATCAATCCAGGCGCAGGCCGACGAAGGCAGGATCATCCTGAGCGGAAGGGTGGCAGGTCAGCCGGCTGTGGACGACCTGACAAAGATGGCGGGCCTCTACTCCAAGGACATCGTCGACTCGCTGACGACAGTTCCACACCCTCTGCGGCAGATCCTTCTGGAAGTCAAGATCGCCGAAGTCGACCGAACCAAACTAGAGCAATTCGGCTTCAACTTACTCAATACTGGGAGAACCAACATCGGCACGACCTCCACGCAGCAATTTGGCGCCATTTCAGGTGCATCAGGAGGACCTTTCAGTACCACCGCCCCGTATACGCCGACGACCTTCGGAATGACCAGCCTGCTAAACATCTTCCTGTTTCGCCCCGACCTTAACCTGGGCATGATGCTCGAGGACCTCCAAACAAAGACCGTGGCACAAATCCTTGCTGAACCAAACCTCCTTGCCCTCGACGGCAAGAAAGCGAGCTTCCTGGCCGGTGGTGAATTCCCCATCCCGGTGTTGCAGGGAGGGACGACCATCGGGGCCGTCACGATCCAATGGCGACCGTTCGGTGTCAAACTAGATTTCACGGGACATATCAGCCCCGGCAATACCATTCGCCTGGAAGTTTCGCCGGAGGTCAGCACTCTCGATTATACCAACGCTCTGACTATATCGGGCTTTACCATTCCGGCCATTTCAACCCGCCGCGCGGAGACAGAAATCGAGTTGAATGATGGACAGTCGTTTGGAATCGCTGGGCTTCTGGATCAGAGAGTGACAGCTATAATGAATAAGATGCCGGGGATTGGTGACCTGCCTATTCTGGGGCAGCTATTTCGGTCGAAATCGAACACCCTGAGCCGATCGGAGCTCGTGGTTCTTGTGACACCCCACATTGTCGATCCCGCAAACACCGGGAAACAGATGACGGCGACGCCGAAGTCTCCGATACCCTATCTGCAAAGTCCGAAATACGACCGGGATCTACCAGGCCACAAGGAGCTTGAGAAACCTGCTCAAGAGACTACACCCAAACAAGAACCGTAACCATGGACACTAAAGAGAGCGCCGGAATTCCTTTCGGCGAGGGCCCTTCCTCCCGAGAATGGCTCTCGCTCGTTGCCATCTGTCTGGATGGCGAATCTGGAGCGGAGTTGAGGCAGTTTGTAAGAGGAACCCCTTTTCTTCGGCTGCAAGCTGAGGTGGACAGCTATCTTGCCGAAGAAGACACCAGCCTCACGTGGATGCAGCCACCCGGGCCAGACATCTGCCTGGTCGACTTCGACCGGGACCACGCAAGTGCGATCACCACGGCAGAACGAATTCACGAGCGATTGCCGGGCAGCGCCATATTCGCGATCTCGTCGCACTCCCAACCCAACCTGATTATCGAAGGCATGCGCTGTGGCTGCAGCGAGTACGTCGTCAAACCTGTGGGCGGGGAGCAACTGTGGGAAGCGGTAGCACGTGTGGGTGTACGTAAACGAGAAAAGCATACACCATTCAGCGGCCAAGTGCTGACTTTCCTCGGGGCCAAGGGTGGGGCGGGAGTGACCACCATAACCACGCATCTCGCGGCACTCTTGGCAAAGTCCTGTTCGCGCAAAACAGTCCTGATCGATCTTCATCCGGGCTGTGGTGAAGCTGCCCTTTTCCTCGGCCTGACTGAACATCAGTATCACTTTTACGAACTCGTCGAGAACGTGGACCGGCTGGACGCGGAGTTACTTCAGAGTTTCGTATTGCACCACTCGAGTGGCCTGGACCTGCTGCCGGCGCCGGAATTCACTGAACCGGCGCGTGACGTATTACCTGAGTCAGTCGGGCAGGCGGTCGCCTTTCTCCGCACCAAGTACGAGTTTGTGTTGATCGACTGCGCTCCAGGCCTGACAACTCAAAACCTCGCCGTGATCACTCACTCCGACCATGTCTACATCATCACCGTTCCGGAGGTGGCTGCCTTGCGGAACGTGGCGCGTTTGTTGGACTACTTTACCCGTCGCGAGTTCGGTCAAGACAAAGTAGACGTGGTCGTCAACCGTCATAACGCGAAGAACAATGTGATCACTGACGACCAAATTGAAAAGGCCATTCGGAAGAAGATTTTCTGGAAGGTCCCGAACCAATACCAGCAGGTGATGCAGACCATCAACGCTGGTGATCCCTCCGCACAGTTATCGAACTCCGCAGTTGCACGCACTTTATTGTCGTGGGCGGAGGCTCTGGCCGCCAAGCCGGACGCCCAGCCCGAGAAAAAGAAATCGGGTAAATTTTTCCAGGGTTTGTTCGGACGATAAAAGCCGGCTTCCGCAAAGGGTCTTGCTGACAGTTGGGAGAATCAAACGTCATGGGAACAATCACAAACCAGGCTGAGACAGTATCGGGAAGTGACGAGAAGAAAAAAACAGGCATTCCCTTCAAACTTTACCAGGAACTCAAGTCCGCGGTGCATCGGGATCTACTCAACAAAGTTGATTTGGAGCGGATTGCCTCAATGCGCGACGGCCGCATTCGAGGCCAGGTCTTTGTGGTCATCCAGGAACTCGTTTCGGGGCTTGGCACCCCGATGAGCGCGCCGGAGCGCGAGCAACTGGCTCGCGAGGTGCTTGACGAAGTATTCGGGTTGGGTCCACTGGAGCCCCTCCTGCAAGATCCGACCCTTAATGACATCCTCGTCAATACCCACAAGCAAGTGTATGTAGAACGCCAGGGGATGCTGGAAGAAACCGCCGTAAAGTTCAAGGATGACGCTCACCTGATGCACATCATTGATAAGATCGTGGCTGCGGTTGGTCGCAGGGTCGACGAATCTTCGCCCATGGTGGACGCGCGCCTAGCGGACGGCTCGAGAGTTAATGTGATCATCCCGCCCCTGGCGATCGATGGACCCATACTGTCAATCCGGCGCTTCGGCCATGTGCCCCTGACGGCGGACGATCTGATAGTAAACCGAACCCTGACACCGCCCATGCTGGAGATTCTCAAGGGGGCGGTGAAGGCACGGCTCAGCATGGTCATCTCCGGGGGGACCGGCGCCGGTAAAACAACCTTTCTCAATGTGCTTTCCGGATTCATTTCTGAAAAAGAAAGAATCGTTACGATTGAAGACTCGGCTGAGCTGCAGCTCAAGCAACGCCATGTCGTCCGCCTCGAATGCCGCCCCCCCAACGTGGAGGGCAAAGGCGCAGTGAGACAGCGCCAACTCGTGATTAACAGCCTGCGAATGCGGCCCGACCGGATCATCGTAGGCGAGGTTCGTGGCGAAGAGGCTCTGGACATGCTCCAAGCTATGAACACGGGACATGACGGCTCGCTCACAACTATTCATGCCAACAGTCCTCGTGATGCGATCTCTCGCATGGAAACCATGGCGCTGATGGCTAACTTGAATCTTCCTGAAAAGGCCCTTCGCCAACAGATTACGTCCGCAATCACTATTGTCATCCAATTGTCTCGTATGAGCGACGGGACACGGAGAGTGACGCATCTGGTGGAAATCACGGGCATGGATGAAGACGTCGTGAGCATGCAGGAGATCTTCTTGTTTGAAAAGCGAGGTGTGGGACCCAACGGACGTGTGCTTGGACAGTTTACAGCCACGGGCATACGTCCGAAGTTCGCGGAAAAGCTAAAAGCCTCTGGCATTACTTTGCCAGCAAGCATGTTTGAACATTCTTATCAAGTCTAGATCCGCCGAGGTTTTCTTATGGCGCTCGTGCTGCTATTCGTTTTGCTTTTGGCCATGACGTTCGGTGTTCTGGTTTGGGTCTCAAAGCCGACCAAAGCCGAAGCCGATGTTCAGCGGCATTTGTCAAGCATCGGAAAAACATACGGATTTGACACCGAGGATGCCACAATTCTGAGGCAGGAAGAGCTCAGTTCGATTCCCCTGCTGAACGATTTGTTGCAGCGTATTCCGGCCGTTCTGAATCTGCGGCACCTGATAAGGCAAGCTGGTCGCAATTGGACCGTCGCTCCGCTACTTCTCGGGTCGCTCGTGGGGGCTCTCGTGGCGGGGTGGGCAGTAAGCTTGTTCACACCAGCTCTGCCGTTAGATCTGCTCGTGGGAGTTGCTGTGGGCTCCGCGCCGTACGCATATTTGTTCTGGCAGAGGCAGGCCCGGTTGCGGCACTTCGAAGAAGTCCTTCCCGACGCGATTGACCTGATGTCTCGGGCCCTGAGAGCCGGACATGCCGTGACTTCCGTGATTGAGATGGTTTCGCAGGAAACTCCAGAACCTGTCGCTTCAGAATTCCGCACCGTCTTCGAAGAACAGAACCTAGGGCTTCCGGTGCGCGAGGCGATTCTTAATCTGGCTAATCGAGTGCCCATTGAGGACGTCCGCTTCCTCGCGACGGCGATTCTCGTTCAGAAAGAAACCGGAGGCAATCTCGCCGAAATCCTGGACAAGGCGGCGTTCATTATGAGGGAGCGCATGCGACTTAAGGGACAGGTGCGAATCTATACGGCTCAGGGTCGACTGAGCGGTTGGATCCTGTGTTTGATGCCATTCGCCATGTTCTTTCTGTTGACTCTGTTGAACGCTGAATACGAAAGGAAGCTGTGGGCAGACCCTTTGGGGCTGCATTTCGTTTATGCGGGTCTAATTTTGATGGCCATCGGCATTCTTGTGGTCCGGAATATTACCAGGGTCAAAGTGTGATGCTATGAATCTCCTGATCATCGCCATTGGAATCGGACTTTCGATCACTTTTTTCGCAATCTTCTTGTTGTTTGCCCCCCCCTCTCGCCAGAGTGAACTGTTGAGCGAGGTCACGTCTCGGGCATACCGATCAGAGGATGTGGGTTTCCAACGAGGGCGATTTAGTGCCGAGAGACTGACCAGGCCGCTGGGATCGATCCGCAGGTTATTCGGCGGCCCCCCCAATCCCGAAACTGTCCGCCGCCTCATGCTTGCTGGCTACCGAAAGCCCTTTCATGCCGACACCTTCTTAGGCGTGAAGTTGACTCTGCCAGTAGTCGCTGGAGCGGGGGTCGCCTTTTTCGTGAAGGACAATATCATCCTCTGGTTTGGCGTAGCTCTATTGCTGGCTTTCTTAGCTCCGGACTTTTGGCTCAGCCGTGCCATCAAGAAGAGGCGTGAACGCATCCAACTCAGCCTTCCCGACGCATTGGATCTCCTTTCGATCTGTACGGACGCTGGGCTGGGACTGGATCAAGCCATCGTGAGAGTCGCCCAGGAACTGCATCTCGGTCACCGCCAGTTGAGCGAAGAACTCCTTCAGATCAACCTGGAGCAGCGGGCTGGCAACCCTCGCATCGGTGCTTGGCGCAGCATGGCAGACCGAGTCGACCTTGAGAGCGTCCGATCCTTCGTCAACATGCTCGTGCAGACGGAACGCTTTGGAACACCAATCTCAAAATCGCTGGCAGTGTTTTCCGATTCCTTGCGTACTCAACGAAGACAACGAGCGGAAGAGCTTGCCGCCAAGACGACGATTAAGCTGCTCTTCCCTCTCGTTATCTTCATTTTCCCCAGTATCTTCATCGTCACCCTGGCGCCGGCGGTCATAAGTCTCATTAGGAATTTTGCCCAGTTTCTTAAGTAGGAGTTAACTGTACTGTTAAGGTGGGAGGTGGGTTGTGGACAACGTTACGTTGATACGTGTGGTTGCGGGCGTTCTCGCCGTGGTCGTGGCCATCATTTTGATCTACAGAATCAAGCGAAAGGCCCCTCGCTGAACTCGGATCGCGACTCGCGAACGGATACGGTGGGGAAGGAATCATGGCTGAGAAGCGCAGTACTGTCTATGTTTACAACCAGACAAAGGAGACCTTTTTGGCCTTCCAGGTCAAAGTGGCTGACTCGGTTTTGACCCGCATGGCTGGGCTTCTCGGCAAGCGGTCCCTGGAGCCAGAGGGCGGTGTTTGGATCGTGCCTTGCAATTTCATCCACACGTTCGGTATGCTTTTCTCCATCGATGTGGTGCTGCTTGACAAGGACTTCAAGGTCGTCGGTCTGCACGAATTACTCCGGCCATTCTCCATCACGCGACCGTACTTTCGTGCCCAAAGCGTCATCGAGCTTCCGCCTCACACGATTTTCAAAAGCGGAACCACGGTCGGCGATCAGTTCGTGATCGAGCGCTACGAAGCCTGCCGGACCCCTTCGGTTGACTCACTCACGGACAGCGCTCCCGTAGGCAAACAGTGAAGTCTCCTTCGCGATGGCGGCGGATTGTGTCCAGCGTCAGGCTGAGTCCCTGACCGGTTTTCCTTTTCACTGAAGCTCCAGAGAGAGGATTACCACAAATAGAGGGACTCTGGTCGCGGATCATCAAGAGCGTGGCGGGAGAAGAGAGGATCTCCAGCCACTGAGTTCCATAACCGCTTGCAACGCAGCACGCTGCATAAGCTGGCTAAGTGGGCGCAAGACTTGGAGAACTTCATTAACAAATGGGGCCAAGGTCAAAGCGTCCACAGAATCTGGAGAGTATGTCTCCTGTGGGCCGGTAACATCCATTCGGGCGTTAGCAGGGGCCGTGTGCATTGGGTACACTCCTTTAAGGGCTTTCAGAGTCCCGTTCACGGCGGGGCTTTCCTCGTGTACTTCATTAGTATATCCTATTTGGTTACAGGAAGGAAGACCGAAGACGCTTGCATTCGCGAGCAATTCCCTTGCCAAATCCCGGTGTCCCGAATTCAAACGAGTACACTATCGTACTATTCCAAAACTTGACAGTCACTGCTTTGGGGAGTTATACTTAGCCGGTTACTCGTCTCACTGGAGGTTGCTCATGCTCCCGCGTCTCAGCGTTTCCAACCCATGGGAAACCGCGACAAAGCGCATGGATAGTGGAACGGAACAGTGCTCCTCAAATTGCGAATTCGGGATAAAGCCTACAGCAGCGTCACCAGGAGTGCGTGTCGGAACTCGTTCCCTGGGCAAACGTCTCCGCGCCCGCCTTCGCACCAGCAAGGAGGGAGGCCAGGCGGCGGTTGAGTTCGCCCTGGTCCTGCCGATTCTGCTGCTCATCGTGACGGGCATATTCACGTTCGGGATCGCCTTCCACGACTATCTGGAGCTGACGGATGCCGTGAGCATCGGTGCGCGGCAGCTTGCGATTGGCCGAAGCGCGTGCATGGGCACGGGTTGCCCTACGACCACAGACCCATGCGCTGCGACTGTCGCAATAATTGAAAACGCGGCGCCGTTCCTCGTGTGGCAGAGTATGAAGTTCACGATTACCCTCAATGGGAACGCGTATGGGGCGTCGTGCAGCAGCTCCAGTGTCACCACAGGGGCAGCAGGGAATATGGCGCAGGGCACGGCCGCCACGGTAACGGTCAGTTACCCTTGCAACCTCTTGGTCTTCGGAGCCAACTTAGCGCCCAACTGTCAAATGTATGCGCAAACGACGGAGATTATCCAATGAACCAGAACAATAAGTCTTTTTTACGCCGAGCGCACAAGGACCAGCGCGGGCAGGCGCTCGTCATGGTAGCGTTCATGATGGTCGGGTTTTTCGCAATGGCCGCTTTCGTCATCGACTTCGGCCGTATCTATTTTAGCTTCCGCGAACTCCAGGCTTCCACAGATGCGGCGGCGTTAGCGGGAGCGGAGGCCATGCCCACTGGCGCAACAGCAGCAGATACCAAGGCAGCAGTACAAGCCAACGTGACATTGTACAGCGGCGTAGCGGGAAACAACAACGCCTACCCCAACCTGACAGGCGTTACGATGTCATACACGTTGAGTTGCCTGACGACCCTGTCGAACGAAGGAATCGCGTGCGTTGAGTCTCCTGCGGGCGACAACGCCATCCAGGTGGTGCAGACAGTAAAAGTGCCGTTGACTTTCGCCAGCATAATCGGCACCCCTTCAATTACGCTCACGGCAGCCGCGACTGCGGCCATGCGGGGCGCAACGGGTGGCCCATACAACGTGATGATGGTGCTCGACACAACGAGTTCGATGGGTTCTAATCTCGACACGAACTGCACGGTGCCGGGGATAACAGGAAGTCCCACAAGAGAGCAGTGCGCTTTGTACGGCGTCCAGACTCTGCTGGGGCTGGGTGGGACTGGGCTCGCGCCCTGCGCCCCGACCCTGGCAAACTGCGGGACGGCCACGAACGGCAACGTCGCGAACCCCTTCGATGAGGTCGGCCTGATGGTGTTCCCAGGGCTGACCCCGACCGAGACTTCGACTTTGAGCAACCCTCCGGTACAGGCTCCGACTGCCTCGGATGATTACACTTGCCCTACCTCCAACCCTTCAATCACATCGTACAACAATAACCCGGGATACCTGGTCCTCCCGTTACAAAGCAACTACCGCAGTTCCGACGCTGCTACTGCACTGAACACCGCCGCCGGTATCGTGATAGCGACGGGTGGAGCTGGAGGAACCTGCAAAGGCTTAGCCACTCCGGGCGGCGAGGGAACGTTCTATGCGGGCGCAATCACGGCGGCACAAAACTACCTGGTCGCGAACTCAAGGAAGAATGTGCAGAACGTGATGATCGTCCTCAGCGATGGCGACGCAACTGCTTCGAGCACCCAGATGGGGGGAAAGGCGACGAGTTATCCAGCCACGAATGAGTGCCACCAGGCGATCACGGCGTCCACGAACGCTCAGGCAGCCGGAATCTTGGTGTACTCGGTCGCCTACGGCTCGGAGTCCTCGGGATGCTCCGCTGACAGCCCAGCTATCGCCCCATGCGCGACGATGGAGGGTATCGCCTCTTTACCCACCGCGAAGTACTTCTTCGCCGACAACAACCAGTCGGGATCGGGAATCGACAAAACCTGTGCCAATGCCGCGCGACCGACCTCTGACCTGAACCAGGTCTTCAAGGACATCGTGTTGGACCTCACGGTCGCACGGCTGATCCCCAACAACACAACGTAGCTGGTAGCCCTCTCTGAAGTGGCGATGCCTCGTCAAGCCAGGTTTTGAGGAAGCGCCTCAGACCGGCCTGACCTACCATTTTCCAGTCGGTTCAATGACAGCGAGTTTCTGGTATGGACAGGCGCATCTTGCGCGAACTAACAATCCTCGTTCAAAGTGTGATTCTTCCTGGAGATCATTAAACCGGCAGCTTGACGCTACGCGCCCCACCACAGAATGCGCAGGAGGGCGGAAGAGGAACCACGCTGGTGAGTTCAACTTCCGAACTTAGGTATTCTCGTCGGACCGGCTCCTCCTGAAGGAGGTCCGTACTGAGATATTTCTTGTTGTCATCGGCGAACACGGTCACCACAATTGCATCCCCACCCAAGGACTCCTGCACTTGCAATGCCGCCAGAAGGTTGCACCCGGAAGAAATACCCACGCCCAGCGCTGGGCGTGGGTATTTCTTCCGGGTGCAACCTTCTGGCGGCATTGCAAGTGCAGGAGTCCTTGGGTGGGGATGCAATTGTGGTGACCGTGTTCGCCGATGACAACAAGAAATATCTCAGTACGGACCTCCTTCAGGAGGAGCCGGTCCGACGAGAATACCTAAGTTCGGAAGTTGAACTCACCAGCGTGGTTCCTCTTCCGCCCTCCTGCGCATTCTGTGGTGGGGCGCGTAGCGTCAAGCTGCCGGTTTAATGATCTCCAGGAAGAATCACACTTTGAACGAGGATTGTTAGTTCGCGCAAGATGCGCCTGTCCATACCAGAAACTCGCTGTCATTGAACCGACTGGAAAATGGTAGGTCAGGCCGGTCTGAGGCGCTTCCTCAAAACCTGGCTTGACGAGGCATCGCCACTTCAGAGAGGGCTACCAGCTACGTTGTGTTGTTGGGGATCAGCCGTGCGACCGTGAGGTCCAACACGATGTCCTTGAAGACCTGGTTCAGGTCAGAGGTCGGTCGCGCGGCATTGGCACAGGTTTTGTCGATTCCCGATCCCGACTGGTTGTTGTCGGCGAAGAAGTACTTCGCGGTGGGTAAAGAGGCGATACCCTCCATCGTCGCGCATGGGGCGATAGCTGGGCTGTCAGCGGAGCATCCCGAGGACTCCGAGCCGTAGGCGACCGAGTACACCAAGATTCCGGCTGCCTGAGCGTTCGTGGACGCCGTGATCGCCTGGTGGCACTCATTCGTGGCTGGATAACTCGTCGCCTTTCCCCCCATCTGGGTGCTCGAAGCAGTTGCGTCGCCATCGCTGAGGACGATCATCACGTTCTGCACATTCTTCCTTGAGTTCGCGACCAGGTAGTTTTGTGCCGCCGTGATTGCGCCCGCATAGAACGTTCCCTCGCCGCCCGGAGTGGCTAAGCCTTTGCAGGTTCCTCCAGCTCCACCCGTCGCTATCACGATACCGGCGGCGGTGTTCAGTGCAGTAGCAGCGTCGGAACTGCGGTAGTTGCTTTGTAACGGGAGGACCAGGTATCCCGGGTTATTGTTGTACGATGTGATTGAAGGGTTGGAGGTAGGGCAAGTGTAATCATCCGAGGCAGTCGGAGCCTGTACCGGAGGGTTGCTCAAAGTCGAAGTCTCGGTCGGGGTCAGCCCTGGGAACACCATCAGGCCGACCTCATCGAAGGGGTTCGCGACGTTGCCGTTCGTGGCCGTCCCGCAGTTTGCCAGGGTCGGGGCGCAGGGCGCGAGCCCAGTCCCACCCAGCCCCAGCAGAGTCTGGACGCCGTACAAAGCGCACTGCTCTCTTGTGGGACTTCCTGTTATCCCCGGCACCGTGCAGTTCGTGTCGAGATTAGAACCCATCGAACTCGTTGTGTCGAGCACCATCATCACGTTGTATGGGCCACCCGTTGCGCCCCGCATGGCCGCAGTCGCGGCTGCCGTGAGCGTAATTGAAGGGGTGCCGATTATGCTGGCGAAAGTCAACGGCACTTTTACTGTCTGCACCACCTGGATGGCGTTGTCGCCCGCAGGAGACTCAACGCACGCGATTCCTTCGTTCGACAGGGTCGTCAGGCAACTCAACGTGTATGACATCGTAACGCCTGTCAGGTTGGGGTAGGCGTTGTTGTTTCCCGCTACGCCGCTGTACAATGTCACGTTGGCTTGTACTGCTGCCTTGGTATCTGCTGCTGTTGCGCCAGTGGGCATGGCCTCCGCTCCCGCTAACGCCGCCGCATCTGTGGAAGCCTGGAGTTCGCGGAAGCTAAAATAGATACGGCCGAAGTCGATGACGAAAGCGGCCATTGCGAAAAACCCGACCATCATGAACGCTACCATGACGAGCGCCTGCCCGCGCTGGTCCTTGTGCGCTCGGCGTAAAAAAGACTTATTGTTCTGGTTCATTGGATAATCTCCGTCGTTTGCGCATACATTTGACAGTTGGGCGCTAAGTTGGCTCCGAAGACCAAGAGGTTGCAAGGGTAACTGACCGTTACCGTGGCGGCCGTGCCCTGCGCCATATTCCCTGCTGCCCCTGTGGTGACACTGGAGCTGCTGCACGACGCCCCATACGCGTTCCCATTGAGGGTAATCGTGAACTTCATACTCTGCCACACGAGGAACGGCGCCGCGTTTTCAATTATTGCGACAGTCGCAGCGCATGGGTCTGTGGTCGTAGGGCAACCCGTGCCCATGCACGCGCTTCGGCCAATCGCAAGCTGCCGCGCACCGATGCTCACGGCATCCGTCAGCTCCAGATAGTCGTGGAAGGCGATCCCGAACGTGAATATGCCCGTCACGATGAGCAGCAGAATCGGCAGGACCAGGGCGAACTCAACCGCCGCCTGGCCTCCCTCCTTGCTGGTGCGAAGGCGGGCGCGGAGACGTTTGCCCAGGGAACGAGTTCCGACACGCACTCCTGGTGACGCTGCTGTAGGCTTTATCCCGAATTCGCAATTTGAGGAGCACTGTTCCGTTCCACTATCCATGCGCTTTGTCGCGGTTTCCCATGGGTTGGAAACGCTGAGACGCGGGAGCATGAGCAACCTCCAGTGAGACGAGTAACCGGCTAAGTATAACTCCCCAAAGCAGTGACTGTCAAGTTTTGGAATAGTACGATAGTGTACTCGTTTGAATTCGGGACACCGGGATTTGGCAAGGGAATTGCTCGCGAATGCAAGCGTCTTCGGTCTTCCTTCCTGTAACCAAATAGGATATACTAATGAAGTACACGAGGAAAGCCCCGCCGTGAACGGGACTCTGAAAGCCCTTAAAGGAGTGTACCCAATGCACACGGCCCCTGCTAACGCCCGAATGGATGTTACCGGCCCACAGGAGACATACTCTCCAGATTCTGTGGACGCTTTGACCTTGGCCCCATTTGTTAATGAAGTTCTCCAAGTCTTGCGCCCACTTAGCCAGCTTATGCAGCGTGCTGCGTTGCAAGCGGTTATGGAACTCAGTGGCTGGAGATCCTCTCTTCTCCCGCCACGCTCTTGATGATCCGCGACCAGAGTCCCTCTATTTGTGGTAATCCTCTCTCTGGAGCTTCAGTGAAAAGGAAAACCGGTCAGGGACTCAGCCTGACGCTGGACACAATCCGCCGCCATCGCGAAGGAGACTTCACTGTTTGCCTACGGGAGCGCTGTCCGTGAGTGAGTCAACCGAAGGGGTCCGGCAGGCTTCGTAGCGCTCGATCACGAACTGATCGCCGACCGTGGTTCCGCTTTTGAAAATCGTGTGAGGCGGAAGCTCGATGACGCTTTGGGCACGAAAGTACGGTCGCGTGATGGAGAATGGCCGGAGTAATTCGTGCAGACCGACGACCTTGAAGTCCTTGTCAAGCAGCACCACATCGATGGAGAAAAGCATACCGAACGTGTGGATGAAATTGCAAGGCACGATCCAAACACCGCCCTCTGGCTCCAGGGACCGCTTGCCGAGAAGCCCAGCCATGCGGGTCAAAACCGAGTCAGCCACTTTGACCTGGAAGGCCAAAAAGGTCTCCTTTGTCTGGTTGTAAACATAGACAGTACTGCGCTTCTCAGCCATGATTCCTTCCCCACCGTATCCGTTCGCGAGTCGCGATCCGAGTTCAGCGAGGGGCCTTTCGCTTGATTCTGTAGATCAAAATGATGGCCACGACCACGGCGAGAACGCCCGCAACCACACGTATCAACGTAACGTTGTCCACAACCCACCTCCCACCTTAACAGTACAGTTAACTCCTACTTAAGAAACTGGGCAAAATTCCTAATGAGACTTATGACCGCCGGCGCCAGGGTGACGATGAAGATACTGGGGAAAATGAAGATAACGAGAGGGAAGAGCAGCTTAATCGTCGTCTTGGCGGCAAGCTCTTCCGCTCGTTGTCTTCGTTGAGTACGCAAGGAATCGGAAAACACTGCCAGCGATTTTGAGATTGGTGTTCCAAAGCGTTCCGTCTGCACGAGCATGTTGACGAAGGATCGGACGCTCTCAAGGTCGACTCGGTCTGCCATGCTGCGCCAAGCACCGATGCGAGGGTTGCCAGCCCGCTGCTCCAGGTTGATCTGAAGGAGTTCTTCGCTCAACTGGCGGTGACCGAGATGCAGTTCCTGGGCGACTCTCACGATGGCTTGATCCAGTCCCAGCCCAGCGTCCGTACAGATCGAAAGGAGATCCAATGCGTCGGGAAGGCTGAGTTGGATGCGTTCACGCCTCTTCTTGATGGCACGGCTGAGCCAAAAGTCCGGAGCTAAGAAAGCCAGCAATAGAGCTACGCCAAACCAGAGGATGATATTGTCCTTCACGAAAAAGGCGACCCCCGCTCCAGCGACTACTGGCAGAGTCAACTTCACGCCTAAGAAGGTGTCGGCATGAAAGGGCTTTCGGTAGCCAGCAAGCATGAGGCGGCGGACAGTTTCGGGATTGGGGGGGCCGCCGAATAACCTGCGGATCGATCCCAGCGGCCTGGTCAGTCTCTCGGCACTAAATCGCCCTCGTTGGAAACCCACATCCTCTGATCGGTATGCCCGAGACGTGACCTCGCTCAACAGTTCACTCTGGCGAGAGGGGGGGGCAAACAACAAGAAGATTGCGAAAAAAGTGATCGAAAGTCCGATTCCAATGGCGATGATCAGGAGATTCATAGCATCACACTTTGACCCTGGTAATATTCCGGACCACAAGAATGCCGATGGCCATCAAAATTAGACCCGCATAAACGAAATGCAGCCCCAAAGGGTCTGCCCACAGCTTCCTTTCGTATTCAGCGTTCAACAGAGTCAACAGAAAGAACATGGCGAATGGCATCAAACACAGGATCCAACCGCTCAGTCGACCCTGAGCCGTATAGATTCGCACCTGTCCCTTAAGTCGCATGCGCTCCCTCATAATGAACGCCGCCTTGTCCAGGATTTCGGCGAGATTGCCTCCGGTTTCTTTCTGAACGAGAATCGCCGTCGCGAGGAAGCGGACGTCCTCAATGGGCACTCGATTAGCCAGATTAAGAATCGCCTCGCGCACCGGAAGCCCTAGGTTCTGTTCTTCGAAGACGGTGCGGAATTCTGAAGCGACAGGTTCTGGAGTTTCCTGCGAAACCATCTCAATCACGGAAGTCACGGCATGTCCGGCTCTCAGGGCCCGAGACATCAGGTCAATCGCGTCGGGAAGGACTTCTTCGAAGTGCCGCAACCGGGCCTGCCTCTGCCAGAACAAATATGCGTACGGCGCGGAGCCCACAGCAACTCCCACGAGCAGATCTAACGGCAGAGCTGGTGTGAACAAGCTTACTGCCCACCCCGCCACGAGAGCCCCCACGAGCGACCCGAGAAGTAGCGGAGCGACGGTCCAATTGCGACCAGCTTGCCTTATCAGGTGCCGCAGATTCAGAACGGCCGGAATACGCTGCAACAAATCGTTCAGCAGGGGAATCGAACTGAGCTCTTCCTGCCTCAGAATTGTGGCATCCTCGGTGTCAAATCCGTATGTTTTTCCGATGCTTGACAAATGCCGCTGAACATCGGCTTCGGCTTTGGTCGGCTTTGAGACCCAAACCAGAACACCGAACGTCATGGCCAAAAGCAAAACGAATAGCAGCACGAGCGCCATAAGAAAACCTCGGCGGATCTAGACTTGATAAGAATGTTCAAACATGCTTGCTGGCAAAGTAATGCCAGAGGCTTTTAGCTTTTCCGCGAACTTCGGACGTATGCCCGTGGCTGTAAACTGTCCAAGCACACGTCCGTTGGGTCCCACACCTCGCTTTTCAAACAAGAAGATCTCCTGCATGCTCACGACGTCTTCATCCATGCCCGTGATTTCCACCAGATGCGTCACTCTCCGTGTCCCGTCGCTCATACGAGACAATTGGATGACAATAGTGATTGCGGACGTAATCTGTTGGCGAAGGGCCTTTTCAGGAAGATTCAAGTTAGCCATCAGCGCCATGGTTTCCATGCGAGAGATCGCATCACGAGGACTGTTGGCATGAATAGTTGTGAGCGAGCCGTCATGTCCCGTGTTCATAGCTTGGAGCATGTCCAGAGCCTCTTCGCCACGAACCTCGCCTACGATGATCCGGTCGGGCCGCATTCGCAGGCTGTTAATCACGAGTTGGCGCTGTCTCACTGCGCCTTTGCCCTCCACGTTGGGGGGGCGGCATTCGAGGCGGACGACATGGCGTTGCTTGAGCTGCAGCTCAGCCGAGTCTTCAATCGTAACGATTCTTTCTTTTTCAGAAATGAATCCGGAAAGCACATTGAGAAAGGTTGTTTTACCGGCGCCGGTCCCCCCGGAGATGACCATGCTGAGCCGTGCCTTCACCGCCCCCTTGAGAATCTCCAGCATGGGCGGTGTCAGGGTTCGGTTTACTATCAGATCGTCCGCCGTCAGGGGCACATGGCCGAAGCGCCGGATTGACAGTATGGGTCCATCGATCGCCAGGGGCGGGATGATCACATTAACTCTCGAGCCGTCCGCTAGGCGCGCGTCCACCATGGGCGAAGATTCGTCGACCCTGCGACCAACCGCAGCCACGATCTTATCAATGATGTGCATCAGGTGAGCGTCATCCTTGAACTTTACGGCGGTTTCTTCCAGCATCCCCTGGCGTTCTACATACACTTGCTTGTGGGTATTGACGAGGATGTCATTAAGGGTCGGATCTTGCAGGAGGGGCTCCAGTGGACCCAACCCGAATACTTCGTCAAGCACCTCGCGAGCCAGTTGCTCGCGCTCCGGCGCGCTCATCGGGGTGCCAAGCCCCGAAACGAGTTCCTGGATGACCACAAAGACCTGGCCTCGAATGCGGCCGTCGCGCATTGAGGCAATCCGCTCCAAATCAACTTTGTTGAGTAGATCCCGATGCACCGCGGACTTGAGTTCCTGGTAAAGTTTGAAGGGAATGCCTGTTTTTTTCTTCTCGTCACTTCCCGATACTGTCTCAGCCTGGTTTGTGATTGTTCCCATGACGTTTGATTCTCCCAACTGTCAGCAAGACCCTTTGCGGAAGCCGGCTTTTATCGTCCGAACAAACCCTGGAAAAATTTACCCGATTTCTTTTTCTCGGGCTGGGCGTCCGGCTTGGCGGCCAGAGCCTCCGCCCACGACAATAAAGTGCGTGCAACTGCGGAGTTCGATAACTGTGCGGAGGGATCACCAGCGTTGATGGTCTGCATCACCTGCTGGTATTGGTTCGGGACCTTCCAGAAAATCTTCTTCCGAATGGCCTTTTCAATTTGGTCGTCAGTGATCACATTGTTCTTCGCGTTATGACGGTTGACGACCACGTCTACTTTGTCTTGACCGAACTCGCGACGGGTAAAGTAGTCCAACAAACGCGCCACGTTCCGCAAGGCAGCCACCTCCGGAACGGTGATGATGTAGACATGGTCGGAGTGAGTGATCACGGCGAGGTTTTGAGTTGTCAGGCCTGGAGCGCAGTCGATCAACACAAACTCGTACTTGGTGCGGAGAAAGGCGACCGCCTGCCCGACTGACTCAGGTAATACGTCACGCGCCGGTTCAGTGAATTCCGGCGCCGGCAGCAGGTCCAGGCCACTCGAGTGGTGCAATACGAAACTCTGAAGTAACTCCGCGTCCAGCCGGTCCACGTTCTCGACGAGTTCGTAAAAGTGATACTGATGTTCAGTCAGGCCGAGGAAAAGGGCAGCTTCACCACAGCCCGGATGAAGATCGATCAGGACTGTTTTGCGCGAACAGGACTTTGCCAAGAGTGCCGCGAGATGCGTGGTTATGGTGGTCACTCCCGCCCCACCCTTGGCCCCGAGGAAAGTCAGCACTTGGCCGCTGAATGGTGTATGCTTTTCTCGTTTACGTACACCCACACGTGCTACCGCTTCCCACAGTTGCTCCCCGCCCACAGGTTTGACGACGTACTCGCTGCAGCCACAGCGCATGCCTTCGATAATCAGGTTGGGTTGGGAGTGCGACGAGATCGCGAATATGGCGCTGCCCGGCAATCGCTCGTGAATTCGTTCTGCCGTGGTGATCGCACTTGCGTGGTCCCGGTCGAAGTCGACCAGGCAGATGTCTGGCCCGGGTGGCTGCATCCACGTGAGGCTGGTGTCTTCTTCGGCAAGATAGCTGTCCACCTCAGCTTGCAGCCGAAGAAAAGGGGTTCCTCTTACAAACTGCCTCAACTCCGCTCCAGATTCGCCATCCAGACAGATGGCAACGAGCGAGAGCCATTCTCGGGAGGAAGGGCCCTCGCCGAAAGGAATTCCGGCGCTCTCTTTAGTGTCCATGGTTACGGTTCTTGTTTGGGTGTAGTCTCTTGAGCAGGTTTCTCAAGCTCCTTGTGGCCTGGTAGATCCCGGTCGTATTTCGGACTTTGCAGATAGGGTATCGGAGACTTCGGCGTCGCCGTCATCTGTTTCCCGGTGTTTGCGGGATCGACAATGTGGGGTGTCACAAGAACCACGAGCTCCGATCGGCTCAGGGTGTTCGATTTCGACCGAAATAGCTGCCCCAGAATAGGCAGGTCACCAATCCCCGGCATCTTATTCATTATAGCTGTCACTCTCTGATCCAGAAGCCCAGCGATTCCAAACGACTGTCCATCATTCAACTCGATTTCTGTCTCCGCGCGGCGGGTTGAAATGGCCGGAATGGTAAAGCCCGATATAGTCAGAGCGTTGGTATAATCGAGAGTGCTGACCTCCGGCGAAACTTCCAGGCGAATGGTATTGCCGGGGCTGATATGTCCCGTGAAATCTAGTTTGACACCGAACGGTCGCCATTGGATCGTGACGGCCCCGATGGTCGTCCCTCCCTGCAACACCGGGATGGGGAATTCACCACCGGCCAGGAAGCTCGCTTTCTTGCCGTCGAGGGCAAGGAGGTTTGGTTCAGCAAGGATTTGTGCCACGGTCTTTGTTTGGAGGTCCTCGAGCATCATGCCCAGGTTAAGGTCGGGGCGAAACAGGAAGATGTTTAGCAGGCTGGTCATTCCGAAGGTCGTCGGCGTATACGGGGCGGTGGTACTGAAAGGTCCTCCTGATGCACCTGAAATGGCGCCAAATTGCTGCGTGGAGGTCGTGCCGATGTTGGTTCTCCCAGTATTGAGTAAGTTGAAGCCGAATTGCTCTAGTTTGGTTCGGTCGACTTCGGCGATCTTGACTTCCAGAAGGATCTGCCGCAGAGGGTGTGGAACTGTCGTCAGCGAGTCGACGATGTCCTTGGAGTAGAGGCCCGCCATCTTTGTCAGGTCGTCCACAGCCGGCTGACCTGCCACCCTTCCGCTCAGGATGATCCTGCCTTCGTCGGCCTGCGCCTGGATTGATTGATCGGGATACGCTCTCTGTATAGCGGCCCGCAGACCCGTCAAATCCAGATCCGCATACACATCCAGCATTCGGGAGCTGCCTGAATCGTCCCACAGGATCAGGCTGCTCTTTCCGGCAGCCTTTGCCTCCACCACTACTTGCATAGGGCTCGTGACCAGAGCCTCGATCACGGCTGGATTGCTTGTCAGCACACGTTTCAAGCGTGATGGGAGGTTTATAACGACGGCCTTGCCGACCAGGATGTGAAGAGGCTGACCCTCCGGCGAAACAGAGGTCCCTTGCGCGAAGCACTTCCCGCCCGCCAAGAGCAAACCAAGGATCCAAACAAGTACCAGTGTCCGAGTTGCAGATAAGTTTTTCATTGGCGCTTGCCACCGCCCTCTTCAGGAGTCCCGGGTGAAAACTTCTGCTCACTGCGCGTCGGCCCCTGGATGACCTCCACCACATACAGCGAGGGGGGCGGAGTTTGAGGCGCCGGCGCGACTGCTCTCGTATGACGGGCCGGCGCGGGCGCGGGCGGGGGCGCGGCAGGTTTAGCCGTGCCAATCAATTCGTCCAGCTTGGTGGGTTTGACGATTTCCTTCCCTTGGTCGGCCCCGTTGCGTAATACGAACTGAATCGTGCTTTGCGTGCTGGCCATGAGGAGTTTCTGCGAGTCTTCGGGGCTGAGGAGTAGGGTCACCACATTGACAGTCTGGGGTTTGCCCGTTGGATCCGGCTCGATTTGCGTTCCTGCCGTCAAGACTTCGACGTTCTGCAACAAAGTCTCGGTTATGGGATTGGGATTGCCCGGAATGTTGAAAGTCCCTAGAACATCAACGGTAGAGCCTGGATAAAGGAAACCTGCCACACCCACGACCTCATTAGAACGAACTGAAGTAGCCCGCATTCCGGCAGGTATCTTGACCGAGAGCCCAATCCCTGAACCGGGTATGGCCAAGTCTCTGGCCATGACGGGCTCTCCCTTGCCCAGCATGTAGATCAGCGGCCGACCCGCCACGTCTTCAATTTTCGTAAAGGAACCCGGCAAATGGACGCCCGCCGGCCACTGGATGAGATTCACATCCGCTGCTGCCAATGCCACGCCCGCGGGCAGGTCCCTGGCTGCGGCAACGATTTGGATCATCTGGGGACGAGCTGCGCTTTTGCTCAACTGGCGATAGACAATATACGTGATGCCGCCGGCGAGAACGACCGCAATTAACAATGCTAACCCAAGCCGCTTAGTGTCCGTAGATCACCCCCGAGATATGGCTTGCTGAAATAAGTAGATAAAGTGTGCCCATGGCAATAGCTAATCCATAAGGCAGCCGCATGGATTCGGGACCCTGAAGGTTGAGTTCGGGATGGGGCCGGACACCGGACCGAAGATGAAAGCGCAGAAGCACACCAAGATTCCGAAAAGTGCCGCCGACCCGTTTGTAAAACACCATGTAAACCACGGCGAGGACGCCGCCTGCCAGAGCGGTGGCGATCAGCACGCTCAAGGTTCGATGAGGGCCCACCCAGGCGCCCACAGCGGCCATCAGCTTCACGTCCCCCGCTCCCATACCATGCACCAGGAAAAATACAAAGAAGATTCCGCCGCCAAGCAATATGCCGCCCACTCCCTGCTCCAAACTTCGCCACCCTCCCAAGGCGGCCCGAAGTGTGAGGGCAAGCGCGAGACCTCCGTAAGTCAGCCAGTTCGGGATGCGGTTTGAACGTACGTCACTCACCGCGCCAGCTATAGCACAAATCGCGGCTCCAAGCATCAGTAAAATCTCCACTTGGCCTTTGTACAGCTTAGTGGGCGCAATACACGCCAAGGCGGTAACGGGAAACACACGCTCGCGCCCCTATTGCTTCCGAGCCCAGAACCATTGGCCCTCCTGCCCTCTTGACAAACAAAACCGGGCCAACCCAGCCTCTCGGGGAGGCACCCCCGCCGCGAGCTGCCACACGGCCCGACCAACCAGCACGTATAATACCTGCCGTTCCCGGTGGGCGAACCGCCTGACCCTGGAAACCTGCAGGTGCAATCGAGCCGTCCAGACGAAAGGAGCCACTAAACGTACGAGCTGAGGAGCGACCCAATCTCGGTGAAAGC